>Ga0307428_1000387_pt1 | contig 30411 bp, 36 predicted proteins | sample SalMarWE160240MG_FD_202161 | JGI IMG/M metagenome (GOLD analysis project Ga0307428, IMG submission 202161) | Salt marsh sediment microbial communities from the Plum Island Ecosystem LTER, Massachusetts, United States - WE1603-240 | ecosystem: Environmental > Aquatic > Marine > Intertidal zone >...
GTGCTTCCACATATTAGGTTTGCTGGTAAAAACTATTCTTCTGGCGTGGTTTCTGTTCATGGCTTCCAGAAGATGAAGCGTTCCCAGGACATTCACTCTCTCTGCCTCTATTACCCTGCTGTAAAGCTCGCTTGTGCCTAGAAGCCCGCTTAAATGATAGACCGTGCTAACACCTTCCAGTAACCTTTCCCACTGGTATGGATTTAGTGCTGCTACATCCGTCTTGAACAGTCTCACGTTAGGATACTTTAATATCAACTGCCCTACAAATGTGGTGTCTGTTGCAATGTCAATCACCCTTACTTCTTCACCCTGGCTGGCTAATCGCCTGACCAGGTGCCGCCCTATGAATCCCATGCCGCCTGTAACTAATTTCGCCATATTTAACCTCCTTTAGAAATACCAGCGTAAAATAAACCAAATATAGTATCGTAACCGCCTACGACCTTATAAACTACGATTATCAGTATGAACCCTATCCCCCATATAAACCATCCCTTTTTCTTTGGCATCTTCTTTGTCCACCTGTCGGCTAACACCCCCCATAGGAACAAGAGTAAAATGAAATTCAGTGTCACGCCAGACCTAATAACTATCACCCACGCATCTTGCGCTATCATAACTTCCCGGGCTGGCATGTAACTCAAGATTGCCCCTACCACTATCGCGATATACGACACCCATATAGGTATTCTGCTCAATGTACCCTTAATCTTATTCATCGCGTATTTCCAGCGTCGAAAAATCAGGCGTAGTATTCACGCTTATTATTTTGCTAGGTGCTGCATTTGGGTCTTCAGTTTCTATCATCAATGCCCATGTTGGAGTCAAAGGTGAACCGTAATATATATCTAATCCCTGGGCATAGGCATAGTCCATAATTTCAAACATATTGTCGCCTTTTATGCCGTAAGTTCTTTCCAACCAGGCCAGACAATCTTTATACCTCTGGTCTGTGTCCCGATAATCGCCGGTTGTTGTATCAAAGGGATTATATTGCTCCAGCGGAATAACATCCTTTCCTTCACTTAAAACATAATGAAAGGCAAAGCCATAAGCACCCCCCCTGTTCGTTAGCACAGCCACACCATCAGGTAATGCCCAAACTGCCTCATAATAATCGGAGGCTATCGGCTTCTCTCGCGCTAATTTATCAGCATTGTAATACACGCTGTTCAGCCCTATCAATAACACCGCACAAACCACCACGGCAACAGTGTGCCACCTTGCCATCTTGCTCAAACCTACTGCTACATACGCCGCCACAAAAGGCAATATGAAGCAAGAATACTTCCAGACCGAGGGATATAGTGAACCGAACCAAAACCAAACTGTAAATCCTATCAAGGCTATCACCAACTTCTCACGTCTCTCCATACTTTTTATCCCTACAATAAACGGCACAATAGCAACGCCAAGTGTCGCTAATATAATCTGCACAACCTGTAATAATTTGGCAGGGACCGCTACGAGCGCCAACGGAGCAGAGATAGAATCGCCACTAAAGAAATACTCCATTACCGCCGTGAATGATAAGCCGCCGGTATGTAGTTTCGGAACATTGGGATTTGCCATCATTATGAATATGAGACTATAAGGAAGTATCCCTGTAACAAAATAAACCCAACTGTATTTCAACCATTCTTTTCTTTCATGCCAGTACGCTACCACCCATATCACAAGGAACACAGCCCCGGTAATATGTGTAGCAGTTCCTAAACCCAAAAACGCTAGTGTTCCTACCTTATTTCCTTTAATATGAAACCAAAAGGCTATCGTGTAGAACATCGCTGTAAATGCGTATTGCTCCACTACGCCAGATTGACTTGTGAATATCACCGCACCCATCAGAACCAACGCTGCCACTATTCCAAGTAATATTCTGCCTGTCATTCGCACGGCTATGAGATAAGTGAAGGCTACTACTATCGCCGCCGGGATAACAGCCATGGCAATAGTAAGTTTAATGACATCATCGCCGGGAAATAAAGATAAAAACCGGATATATAGAACTATTAGGGGATCACCGAACCTGTGTGGAATATACCACCAATGTAATAGAGATAGCCAATCACCTGCGTCTATTGAAGTATAAACCCAGGTAAAGATTTTAGCCGAGAGAAGATAATAGTAAGTGCCGGAGATAAAGAACAAGATTAAAGGAATAAATCGTCTTGTTTGCGATCTCACTCACGCTCCTTCCTAAAAGTAAACACGGCACTCGCCACAAAACGCAGTATGCCTACTACGGCTGCCGAGATAAAAGACGAGTATATATACCAGAGTCCCACCTTGTCTGTAAACACCCAAAGCAGGAATAGCCCGATAGGAAAAGCAATCAGATAACCAATCGTGAATCTTGCGACCTTATCAATAGTAAAGTTGGGATGCCCCCATTCTTTATGAACTAAGCGCTGTATCTCTCCGTTCATTATCACAACTTCCCTGTATTACCAAATAGAGGTTTCCGTTTACGCCGAGGGGTTTTATCTTCCTTTTCAACAGGGTCACCCGTAACCTCATCAACGTCCTCGGGGTAAATGTCGTCTTTTGAGGCTTTCTCCCTCATTATCGCCGGGAGTAATATGCAAGCGATGGTGGCAGCAACACTAAGCCAGAACAACGCCATGTAAACGTCTGTTATAGGCATAACCGCACTATCCGACTGCCCAAAGGCAAAGAAGCCGACTAACACCCAACCTCCTGCTGCAATAAACGCCAGTACGTTACTTCGTTTCCAGAAGAATGCGACCATGAACACAAGTGGTATTGCTAAAAATCCTAAGAATGTCAAACCTTCACCTCCTATCGAATCGTAAATTCCAACATCTTCCCAATGCCCTGCTGCTGCTTGCGACCAAACCCTGACCCAAACTTTAGTCTGGTCAAGGTCAACGCTAAAATCCGTTACATCGGAGTCTGTGCCGTAATAAACTAAATAGCCATCATCCCTATCAACCGGCACTCGTCCTACGCAAGCCCTGACCATTGAATTGTGAGCATTAAGTCCTTTTGTCCACTCGATTAACAACTCATGGTCGTCCACATAGGTTAGTATCAACCCGGTAGGTGCGGAAACTGCCAAAAACCCCGTAGCAACAATCAGTGTACTATCGGAGACTCCCGACAATTCTATTATCTTTATAGAATCGCCAACCCCTGTCATATCGACAGACAATATCGAGTCTAACCCGCTGACACCGACAACGATTCCACTGATTAAAACCGTTGCCAATATAGCGATTATTAAGGCATTGCGTAATTTCTTCATTATCCTATTATTACTCCCCATGAGTATCCAACTGGCACAGAAGAAGTAACCCCCATTACCACAGCACCATAGCCTATTCCTGCCTCATTCTTAGCAAAGGCTCTGACATAGTAAGTGGTAGCAGGATCAAGCCCTGAAATCTCTAAGTCATATTCACCTTCTCCGAATGGGCCTGATTCATCTTCTACATCCCATACTCCGACATTATCTAGCCAAATATCATCCGAACCGACCGTGCTATAAAACTTCACTTGAGAATCCCAACCCGCATTGGTTCGCATGGGTGTATCGGCTTTTACAAGTATGTCATTAAGGTAAATATCATAAGTGTCGGCATCCCAGTCCGCATTTTGTATTGTGATGTGCTCCCAGGTGTCTACATCTATGTAAACTCCCGTGCCATGTGTAGAGTCACTATAATATTTTATCTCTTCATCAGTCCCAACGAACATATTGATAAGTGTGGAACCATCACCATGATACAAGCCGAAGTTTGCAGTATCGTTTTTCCGTATCCAAAACCCGATTACCTGGTCACTGCTTATTGGGGCATGAGTGAAATAAACCCATGTATTTTCCGAGCCATCTCTATATAGCCTTACACTTCTTGTCCCTGCATAATGATAAGCCGTGTCAATCTCAGCCCCACTTGAGCCACCAGAACCATCTGTCCAGTCTATCGCCCCCTCACTATTTGAAAGTGGGTCTTCATCCTCTCCCCATTCAAAATCGTCAAATACTGTGGTGTAGTAAAAGCCCCTAGTTGTTATCGTTGCACTCCCATCATTTGTAATTTCACCGTTGGCTTGGAATGATGTTGACGTTTCATCAGTGCAATTAAAAGTTGTTACTTCAGGAAGTCCATTGATATAAGATTTAACAATGTTACCTTCTGATTCTACTAAGTCTCTCTCAGCCCACCACATGATGCTATCTCCAGGCTCTTTCCCCATTCCCTGCGTACAGTCTTCGGTGGGACGGTCTAAGCGGACAACTTCATCAAAACCAGAACCATTCCACTTATATACATCACAATAGTTAGTAGGGTCTCCCTCGTGAAGGTTGGCAAAAAGGTAATCGCCTATCCACACAAGTCCTTGATAACCATGAGTAGAGGAGAAACTCAACGCATAATCTGCTTGCCATACCCAGCTAGTATTGTATTTGGACACGTATTTCCAATTATGGTAAGTAACCCACCAGGCATCATCATAGAAAGCACAGCCTTCGCACCAATAATTCTTGACCTGATGCTCCTCTACATAGCTCAAATCGGACGCCTCAAAGACTTTAATATAGCCAAGATGGTCTGGATGAGGGTAATTATTAGAACCAACATAAAGCCGGTCATCAGTAGCATGGTAGTAGATACTATTTATCTGCGCCATGTCTGTTCCCTCAAGGGAAGCATCTGTTGTAGCTGTTTGTAAAGTACCGCTCTTGTTATACTTCCTGATGTTATGGTTATCAACAGCATATAAGTATGTACCATCTGAACAGACACCCTGAAAAGCCTCTTTGTCTTCAAGTTTAGAATCATACTCAAACTCTTTTACCCAGAGGATATCACCGAGAACGATATTCCCGAATGGCAATATGGTAGCGAGGAGCACGATCGCCAGTAAAATAACAGATATCTTTTTTATCATTTCATACTCACTATGTCTTGGTAGCCCTTATGCTTAGTGTTATCCGTTCAATGTCGGTACAACTATCTACATTGAAAGCCAGTATATCTCCCGCACTTACCGCTGTGGTCCAACCAATGAGTGTTGAGTCCTGGGATTTCAAGGCGGTAGTAATAGTTGGTGGTGTAGCCGATGTAATAGTATCGCCATTATCTGGAGGGAAGTTAGCATAGATATCGTTCCACACATCTATGACAATACTACCCGACTGGTCGGCAACCAACGTCCAACCGGTAATCGTACAATCAAATGGTATCTCCAAGTGTCCTTTCTCTCCGGTTGTGATTGCTGTGCCTCCACCGTCTATAACATAAGTTATAGTAACGGGAGAACCTAGCCTAAAGTCAGTCCCCGCATCATCTGTAAAATAGAGTTCGTTTGGTGTTGCTGTGTTTACCCAAATCTGCCCATCACCTGCAACGTCCGCTTCCGCATCAGCTTGCTCATTTAAGAACAATACCCCAATATCAGTTAAATCTTGCGTTTGCCAATCGAAAGCAGCACCAGCATCACCACTTAAAGCAGCTAAAGTGTCGGCATCGTTTAACCCTTCAAGCCCATTGGCTGTAAACCTTGCAAAATCATCGTCGGCAGCACCCGCATCGTCAACTTCCAATAGGTTATCGTCTGCAATACCGATAGTCTGTTCTGCTAGTACATCCGCCCCGATTACAAGACCAACAGTTGCCTTAAAAGTCGCTTCATCGGCATCATCTAAAATAGAACGCCCAAAGGCTGTAAGCGCTGTTTCAGCCCATGTGTCTATACCAGTTGTATAAAGCATCATGTCTGCTGCTGTTCCGAGTAATCCAACGCTTGTTAAGGTGGCATCGTAGGCCTGAACGTGTGTACCTATTGTCAAGCCCAAAGAGTCTCTTGCGGTAGCTCCTGTTTCGGCCACCCAATTAACACCATCGCCCACTATAAAGTTGCTATCCGTAACCGCCAGCCCTGCAATATCGGCAAGTCCTGCATCATAACCTTGAACATTTGTTCCTATTGCTAAACCTAATGATGTTCTTACCGTATCCCCCGACTCGACTACCCATCCACCTGCGCTGCCGACAATGAAATTACTATCGGCATCAGATAAAGCCGCTATGTCGTCTAGTTCGGTGTCCCACGCCTGGACATCTGTGCCTATCACAAGCCCGAGGTCGGTTCTGACTTCGCCGTAGTCCATTCCTTCTAGCCCATAGGCTGTAAACTTGGCATAATCATTGTCCGCTACGGTGGCAGAGTCTATCTGGACAATCTTATTATCAGCTATACCAAATGCCATTGACGACCTGGCCACAATCTGAATTGAACCAACTGCGATATCACTTACCAGCACCGTTCCAAGTTCCTGTGCCAAATTCGGCGCTGTCGGCATTGTGTCTGTGGGTAAACCAGCCGTAGCAGCAGAAACATAAAGAACCTCACCCGCGGCAAAAGCTGACGTATTGACATCTTCCAATAACCCAACCTGCATTACCCTTCCGTATGAGGTATCAGCTATGGCTTCTAATGTAACCCCGATGGCTGGCATGGTGGCCACAGAGTCGGCTTTGGCAAGTTCTATCGTGGGAACTGTGCCTGTGCTACCAGAAGCATATACGGCTCTGGCTGCCTCTATCTGCGCTCCCGAATCGTTATAGACAATAAATACATTATCTTTGACGAACTTCCGAACCATCCCACTGCTGTCCTTAAAGGCCAGAATGGAGAAGCCGTTATCATCTAATGTAAATACGCGGAGTGTGTTGGCTGCCGGTGAGCCTGGTTCTGCGGCTTCGGCCATGTCAATAAATCCTGCAAGAGCGGCATTATCAATATCAATGTCGCCATCAACATTCACATCGCCAGTATCAGAGATAGTCGGGGCGTTACTTGTGTAGTCCTGTATAATCTTCCCCGTAACTCCGTCAAACCGTACTATGGCATTATCAACAGATGAGCCGGGTCCTGTAACATCACCTGCTCCCCCAGGTGTACTCCATACTAAGTTACCGGGGTCATCATCCCACATTAGATATTGGTCTGCATCAGGGTCTGCTGGAAATACTGTGTCTGCACCACCTACTGCGTGTTGAGAGGCATGAGTTTGGGCAGCGACGTCCGTACCTATCGTTAATCCTAAAGATGTCCGTGCGGCAGCCCCTGATTCAGCTACCCAACCACCAGCACTACCAACGATAAAGTTGCTGTCGGCGTCCGATAAGGCGGCTATGTCGTCAAGCTCGGTATCCCATGCTTGTACATCAGTTCCTATTGTTAGTCCTAATGATGTTCTGGCAGTAGCCCCCGACTCAGCCACCCAACCACCTGCACTTCCTACAATAAAGTTACTATCGGCGTCCGATAAGGCGGCTATATCATCTAACTCGGTATCCCATGCCTGAAGGCTAGTGCCTATGTTCCCTGTATGTAGAATTGTCTCAGCCCCAACACCGTGAACCCCGGTAGTTGCCGTATCATGTGCCGAGACATCAATCCCGTCCACAGTTCCCAAAACAACTATGTTCTCAACATCCAGGTCGCCGTCTATGTTTACATCTCCCGTATCAGAGATTGTCGGCGCATTACTGGTGTAATCCTGAATTAACTTGCCTGTTATGCCGTCAAACCTGACTATCGCATGATCCACAGAAGAAGCAGGCCCGGTGACATCGCCTCCCCCTGCCGGTGCAGCCCAGGCTCCATCTGCTCTTAGATAGTTGACAACGCCACCACCCAATTTCGGTAAAAGCCCATGGGCAGCAACGGTGGCATCCAAATCGGTGTTATCATCAGGCGCAGCCAAGTCGTCTAGTTTTATGGCATCTGCTCCGCCGCTTTCATGTAACGCTGAATGATCCTCAATGTTTATATTGTCCGTTAAGAGGCTGTAATAAGTACCATCTACCTCAACATTAAGCCACATCCAATCGGTAGTTGCCCCCATGTCAATTCCACCTGCGTCAACCTGAAGATTAGAAAACAACCAGTAATCACCCCCTGCCATGAAAGCCGCAGTTACATCGTCGGTGTTGAAATCTACCGCGCCACCAACACCGATAACGCTTACATTATCAATAGCCCTGGTGACTGTCGTTACAGCCGCGAAGTTGTATGTTCCTGCCTCTACCCAAATCTGCCCACCTATCGCGGGTAAAGCATCAACCGCCGCTTGAAATTGCACATCATCATCTGTGCCGTCACAGGTATAGTCGGCCACATCTGCCGCTACTATATTTCCTATGCGCAGGGTAGTATCACCCCGACCTATCCTTATGACGGGAACATTCTCAGGGTAATCAATGGCTTGCTCAATATGAATGGGAAACGCCGTCATAAACATGGCCAAGATAGCGGCCACAGAAAACAGCAGTAAAATCTTCCTTTTTGCGATTCCCTTTAATCTATTGTTCATACTTGCCTCCTTCTTTCTGTTCTTGTAATATCCCTATACAATCATCTATTACCCCGTCACAAAAGTCTATCCAGGCCGTGCTGAATGTTTCGTTGCCCACCAGCGCGACCATGTATCCGGCATTTCTCCCTCTCTGTAATTCAGCCTGTTCACTTAAAAGATAATCGTTGATTTCCCCGTTTATGTCCGTTGACCACATCCCCCAATAAAAACAGCCGACTCCGGCAGCGACGATGAGAAACACAGATAGAAGTAATTTTTTGGTGAGCCACTTTGGAATCTTTACCGTATATTCTTTCATATCATTCCCCTGTGCTTGGCGCTACATAACCGTCTTTCATTAAGCCCCTTAAAATAATCTTTACCTTTTCGTCGCTCAAACTCGATTCTTTGACTATTTCAGAAAGGCTTGCCGGTCCGTTCTCAGAAATATAAGCCAACACTGTCCAGCGCGGCCCCTCAAGGTCGAACTTCTCGGCTTTTTGCTTACCCAACGCCGTGACGTTATAACTGGCTGATTTGCCTATCCTTGCCCTTCTTCTCGCCCCGAACCAGGCTGGTATAGTTTCTATTCCCATATTAGCCTCCTTGCATTTCCTTCCTTACAACTGGCTTGAGACTGACCTTGTTCTTTGTCATGTATAAATCGTAAATACATTTCCCTTTAAGCCATTTGCGAGGTTCTTTGCCGTTGACATGGAACGTAATCGGGCGACCTTCCACATTATAAACGCAATCAGCACCTATGTAAGCCTCCCTGGTTATCGTTACGTCTGTCGTGTGCGGCTCGGTTATGCTCCATGAACAATTCGCTCTTAATTTGGCATAAGCCAAGAATGTTGTCCTGTCTATTTCCCGGGGTAAAACATGAGTCCCCATTACCAGTAAGTCCAAATGGCGCCAGATGGTATTTATCGAGCCGATGAACTTATTGAACGGGTTATGGGGGTTCCGATTGTAGCAGTATCGTTTAAGTTCACTCAGATATAGAATAGCGCCTTTTAAGATTGTTTCCCCCTCGCCTTCCAACGCCCACTCCCTGGTCGCTTCGTGCATGAACTCGTTATATTCCTTGTCGTCGGCTGATTTCTCGATGCCCTTCACATGGGCCGCTTCAGCCATCTTGTTTATCTCCCTCATCATTACCGCCGCGTCAAAGTGAGTGTAATTGCCAAATAGTTCCTGCCATGCCCGTTTCGGTGCAAAGTCAAGTAGTATTTTCCGGTTAAAGAGATAACGCTGCCTGGCGCAAAAAGATATACTAAATAAATCCTTGCCACTTCCGGGTTCACCGGATACAAGCATAACTCCCCTTGAAATAGTCCGGAGTTCCCTTGCTTCCCTCCTTACCTTCCATGGTAAATCTTCACGCAGGGCAAAATCCCCCATACCATCGTCCTCATCGTCAATGTACGGAGGCTCTTTAAGCCGGGTAATCGTTTCTACACTCATTAGTCTTGTCCTAGATTATATTCTGCTCCCTTTTCGACTTCTTGGCTAGCTTGTTCTGCGGCCAGTTCGTTACCTTTATTTAATGCCTCGGCTCCAACCGACCTCATTAAGAGAAAGAAACTGGTTCTAAAGACCGATTGTAACGATGCCTTGCCACTTCTAACGTCCTCATTCCTAAGAGCATTCAGCATCATGGCGACGGCAAAAGGCTTAACCGCCGTTAACGGAAGACGTGTTAAACCCGGTAAATGCTTATCATCGGTGTCGTATAATAAATTGATAAGGCGAAGTTGCGACTGTTCCCTACCCCGCCCTTCTTCCACTTCGGTAAGTCTTTCTTCATGCTCCGTTTGCTTGTTGGCGATAGATTGCAGTATCGCTAACATTTCAGACGAGTTATCGCCGTTACTTTTAGCCTTTGGAGTATTCTTCTTTTTATTAAGCATTATGCCGCCATCTGAAATAGCCTTATAGCCAAAACCAAAAGACCTATATCTGCTACTGCTAACATAACATACACAATGGTCTTACTCGGTTGGTTGGCAATAGCTTCGACCATTTGCTTCTGCCGTGATTGCATTTCCACAGCCTCGGCTCCGGCTGTGACCGCCGCTGCTTCCCTTACCATAGCATCTATCTCCCCAGCTGTATATTCCGGTGTACCTTTTGCCCGGTAAACAGAATCGGGGTCGTCCTTATGGTACATTTCTTTGCGTATATCACATTGAAGTGTGCCTAGTCCCATAAACGGTAAGCGTGGATGTGATCCCCAACGCCTGATTTCCTTATCCAAGTGATACCGACAACCTTCTATTTCAACCCATTCATCGTTAATGCCGCATTTAACTGTATGAAACTCGCTGTGACCTGTTGATAATAGAATTTCCACCTGAATACACTGATGCGCTTCCCTTCGGTACTGATTGCGCCTTATCTGGATATAGACTAAGACGACCAATGCGACAATCGCAAGAACCGCCAAATCCATAAGTCCGACAAACCATGATCCTACTTCATACATTATTTAAGTCTCCTTATTCTAATACGACCTCCCTTTTTGCCACCCGATTGGTGGACTTAACAGGCCCCCTTTTATCTTCGCCTTCGGGGGCGACGGCAACGTACCCTTTTGCCTTTGACTTTTCGGTAGTAGTATCTACTCTTAGCCATTTGCTTTACCTCCTTTCTATATTATACTTGGTATCTTGCCCTTTTGAATACTGTCTCTAATTGCTTGGTCTGTTCTAACCTTATACTCTTAAACATATCCCGGGCTGCAAACTTATTCCTAGTGGGAAATTTATATACCTTAAAATCGCCGTCCCTAATATTGGCAAATCCCCACTGGTTCGCGTCCATTTCTGAATCGTGCGGTCCCTGGACAACCGGCCTTTCTGTTGCCTTTTCAATCGCACAGACCCAATAATAATCACGTCTATGTCCGTTTCCCTTCATTTATTGCCTTTCGTTTAATACCCTCGACCAAAGATTTAATACCAACTATTAAAACTACACCGCCTATTATTACCGATCGCCCCCATATTAAGCTATTATCGGCACTCCATCCATTTATACCACTTAAAACCAACAGGATAACACCCACAGCAATTTCCCCAATCCCTGAAATCAATAATAAGTATGGCAATATCATTTTCACGCCCTTACTAGAGAAGCACTCGCCACAAGCTCCTTCTCCTTTATAACCTTTTTGTTCCTTTTCTTTTTACGGCTTAAAACGTTTGGTAGATAGGGAGCTTTAGGAAATCCCCTTGTTGGCGCATATTCTACCGTGGTACTCAGCCATAATTCGACCTGTTTCCTTACCCTATCGGGTACTTTCTTTAGAATTTCGGCCTGGCGTTCTTTGCCTACACCGGAGGCTTTTAGCTCAATAGCAATATCCTGCGGTGACATTTTACCTAGCTTTTTGGATAAAGCCCTGTCTGCGAATTTCTTTGGAATATCCTTGCGATATGATTCAGTTGTCAATGACCTGAGACTTGTCCCAAAGGCCAGTTTAGTATAACCCTCTACTTTCATCGGGGCAGTAGCGGGAATACTCATACCCTTTGTTGTGGATGCTACTCCACCACCGGCGATAGTTTCTAATCCTTTTCCTGTAAAGGTTATTTCCTTACCGTATTTAGATATTTGTATATCCACAACCCCTAGGTCAATGCTCGCCGACTTCGGTACTTTGGCCTTTGGCTTCCCTATCATTTGGATAGTCTGTTTGGGTGTTTTATCGGCTGACCGTAAAGCTCCTATTGGCGGTTTTGATAGAGTAATTGGCTTTTCTTGCCTCCAGGGTGGGGGTATATATTTCCAAACAGCACCCTGCCTCCATGCTATTGACCCTTCAGGTATTTTGTAACCTTTTCTACCCCCCTGCATAACCAAAATGGGATACTTAGGGACTTTTACCGCCGGAGGATATGGTGCTAGAGGATAAGGTGGTACTCTAGGAACCATAACCGCATAAGAAATATAAGGGACTCTAGCCTGAGTAGGTGCGCGAGGTGACCTAATCGCCCTTCCTGTATAAGGGACTCTGGCCCCTCCCATATAACGATAGTAGCGGTCAACCCTTCTTCTTAATTCTTCATTTAGTTCTCGTCTTATCCTAGCACTACTTTCCCTTTCTAATTCATGCTCCTCAAAACTACGAGGCATATATCTAACATCATAAGGTTGCCCACTCTGGTAATACCTTGTTAAGTTGCGTTGTAAATTATTCGCATAACGTCTAGCGATAGTGTAATTATCTAAATGGGGCATTATACTACGCTCTAATCCAGCATCCACTATATCAACTAATGCCCTCAACCTTTCGGTTACTCCCACACGATAAACCTCTATGTCACTAGTATTTATCTTGCCAATATCTAAATCTTTTAAGACCTGTGCCTTGCTACTGCCAAATAATCTTTGTATATCTATTTCTGATAAAGTCTTAAATTGGTTTCTCTGAGGAACTACTATTGTCTTTAGAAGATTAGATAACACCGAGGGATTAGCAGTAGGAATAGTATTTAGCACCTTCACTGAATTTTGGCGACCCATTACAATATCACGCCAAAACTGTATTCCCCCGTATAAATAATCACTGCCAGATGGGGATGTTATTTCATCCCTCATTCGATTCAAGAACTTTATCCCCGTCAAGTCTCCGGCCTTTTCCCGTTTCACTATCTCTAAATCAATTTCCTTTAACAACTGTTTCACTGCTTCCGTATTTGCTTTTAGTTTTTGTATAGCTTGTATTCGGCCATCCCACCCTAAAAATACATCGGCGATTGTATCCCTCATAGCAGTTAATTTAAGTTTGGCCATTATTCTAAAGGTAAGATGCGGGGCAGTACCCCCCAATGGTTTAGTCATAATTGTTGCTGATCTGGTAGCAATATACGGAGTATCCACATAAGCCCCTATACGTCCTGTCTTAATAGTACCCACATCCGTTTCAATAAATCTTGGTCCCCAAATACGCCTTACTTCCCATCCTGGATTATGCCCGACAACTTGGGTGAAACCCCAATCTAGTTGTCCTGTTTTTGTTTCTTGAGGGCGTAACCAAAATATACCACCTTGCGCCCTCTCATTTGGTGATAACGAACTACCCTTCTCTACTCGTCCTTTGGCATACATTCTACCCGAAAAGTTTTGTATTTTTACATCGTGTCGCAGTTGCTTATTTAACCAATTAGCAATATATTCCGGCGATTTGCCCACAAGTTTAGGGAATACCCCTTTAGATATGCCGGCGTGTGTAAACAACTTCCCCTCTTTCCCAAAAGCTGCTATAACATTACCACTCTTAACATCTGCCAATATGGCCTGACGCAACGATGCACGAATATTCTCCGGAATTATGTCCGGAAATCCTCGGGGGCCGCCACCTTTAATAACATCCCCCGAAAGATAAGCCAATTCGTGATTTCCCATCAATCTAACTAAATCGTCCCCTGCCGCTTGTGCTTGCCCCCTAATTCGATTAAATGTATCCCTCAAGACTGTGTAGGCTGGCCCCCTATCTATCAAGTCTCCCATCAAAACAACGGCACGACCTTTATTCCTAGAAGGAATCCATTGCCAAGTATCAGGTGTATTTTTGTTGCCTTTAAGAATAGGCTCTCCAAATGACGAATTAAGTGTGTCAAATATAGTCGAATACTTGGCTGTCCCGTGGAAATCCCCTAATGCAACTACTCCCCCTTCCCCTGTTTGCCCCAATTTTACCTGAACCAAACCAGTAGGATTATCAACAACTTTTGACAGAGTATATCTTCGTATCTGAATCTTCCCTAATGTGGCATCAAAGGTTATACCCCTTCCCGGCTTACCAAGTATAGGCTCTAATCTATATCCCATTCCCAATAATTCGTCTAGTGTAGGTATTGCTGCTTCTGGTTCTATAACCTTACCTCCACCAATTAAGCGTTTCTGTGGGAATAAACGAGACACTAATTTAGGGTCATTTATCCTAATTTCGTTTATGGTTGGTCTAGTAGCCCTCTGCCCTGTTAAATATGCACGTTCAAGGGGTTCAAGAGCCACCTTCCCTTCAGTAAAAAATGTACGGAATATGGGTTGGGATTCTGCCCCTCTTGCGAGTAAGGTCCCATCAGGTGATGAATTAAATAACGACCCACCAACCATTCTTTGATACGAAACATTAGACACCCTAATGCGTATTCCAGCCACATTAATAGTCGCTACCTTTTTCCCTTCAAATAACTGTTTTACTATCTTTGTGCCTACATCCATTATGTCAGCCGCCTTTAACCCTGCATTAGTCATTCTAGCAATTTGGGCATTAGTAAAAGGCACTCTAGCTGTTGATGCCTCCATAGACAAACTTCTAAGTGGCACATAATTCTTACTAGAAGCTAGTTTTATAAACTGAATCCCTCTGATTGTCGGCCCTAATAATGGGGAAAACATTAATGTAATGCCACCTATTGCGATACCTTTCAACCATGCCGGGGAATCAGGATCCTTAACCAGCTTTATTGTCTCGGGTAAACATAAAGCCCCCAATGTAATAGGTAAAGCATTACTTAGAAATGAACCTGCTACCCTACCAGCAGTACCTATTCCTGCTAGTGCTGTGCCAGCTACCCTACCAGCAGTACCTATTCCTGCTAGTGCTGTGCCAGCAAAAGGCATTACTGTTAATGCTCCCACCAACCCGGCAATAGCCCATTCTTTTGGGGCTACCCTTGTTGCATAATTATAATAATCCAGATTGTCCAATAACTGCTCTTTGTCCTCATATCCAGTACGATTTAATACTTCTTCAGTAAAAGTAGGGTCTGTGTCTAATTTATCCTTCACCTTCTCAACATCAAATCGTTGATATTCTGTATCAGTTTTAACGTATGGGGATAAGACTTCAAGTTCGGTGTTATATTGCTTATCCAACGTTTCTCGCGCTTCCTCCATAGTAGCTTCTTTGCCAAAAGGCGAAGCGATAGACTGTGGTATTGCCAAGACTAATGTTTGCCAGGGTCCTTTACGCATTTCATATTCAAATCCTTTAATAGTTGAAGAAAAGTTACTTCCCTTTGTATAGTCCTGGTCAAACCTATAAGCCATATCCACCTTCTGCCCTTCGTCTAAAGTTTTCCATAATGCCAACATAAATTCAGAGTTGAGCGCAGACTCGAAACTAGTTGACGGAACATTTAATGCAGCTTCCCCAAAGCGTTCTTTCAGAGCATTATATTCCCCATAGTTAAATACCCCCGCTGTATATAGGCTCATAATACTCATTCCCTGCCCAATGCTATCAAAAGACCTAGCTAATGCTTGTCGTTCACCATAGGATAGCACATGATGTATTCGTTCATGTTGCGTTAATGCCCCTGATTCTAACCCATTTTCTATGTATTCAATCAGGCTATCGGCTTCTTTATTAAACTCTTTTACCAATTCAACGACTTCATCAGTAAATCCTGCCATGCCCAATATATCCAACCCTTCAGGATTTTCACGGGCAAATACGGCTAATTTGGGAATGGTGTAATCCTCCGCATTACCTAATCCTGCTTGCTCTAATTGTTCGGTGGCATTTTGATGGTCAGAAAACATACGTTCCATCATAGGTTGCAACCCTTCATCTTGCCCAATCTGGTGATACCTGCTTGGTACATCATTCCACCCCATAATCACGATATTGCCCTCGGTATCTTTAATGCTTTCTTTGGGCATTGAACACGCATCACCACACTTAACATGAGGTAATTTGTTTATAGTTAGAATGGCCGCTTGTAATTTCTGTTTATCATCCCCCCTAGCCTTTTGATAATATTCGGTATGCCTTAATCCCTCCTGCTCACTAATAGTTAAATAAATAATGTCGTCCGGTTTACTCCCTGACCGTACAGCAATAGCACCATCTGGTGGCCTCATATCTTCAGGGATAGATTCTCTATATGTAATTAAAGCCCTGGCATAATCCAGTAAACTATGCGATTTAGCCCCCCTTAAAGACTCCTTAACTTCAAACGCCGTCATAACTCTGCCTTGCCCTACTTCAGTAAGGGATTCTACTTTAGCACCCCACTTTTTCGCTGCTTCTCCTGCATCTTCTTCAGTGAGAACATCAATCGTTCTAGTTTTACCATTATCTAAAGTAAAGGTGTACCGCGTAGTAGTAAGGGGACTTATCTCCATTCCTGCCCAAGTTATAGTTTGTGAAGGTTGCCGCACAACTTCATCCTTAAACTTCTTAGTAGCCCATGCAACCTTGTAACCGGCTACTTCAGCTTTCTTTTTGGCTAAATCTTCTCCATCTTGACCCGAAATAGGTTTATCTAACGCTTCTACCAAGATATAGGAACCGTCTTTTAGTTTGACCTTGTATGTTTCAATAGTCCCCGGGCAACTAATCCCCGATTCCTGTTCACTCTTTGCAGTTGATTGTTCCTCATCAGTTGCACCAATGGTTATATCGGTGACTATTTCACCTTCCTTTTTAGGTTGTGATGCTCTCCAGGCTTCTATCTTCGCTTCATAAGCGAGTTGCTTCTTTAATAATTTCTTTTTCTCTTTGTCCTGGTCACTCCAATTAGGTAAAGCATTCACCTGTATGCGTAAAATGTCAGACCTGTCATATTCCTTACCACTTGCTTTGAGTTTGGCTATATTCTTTGCAATGCGTTCCTTGACATCTGCCAATACTTGATTGGTAATAGCTCTTTGGCTCTCATACCACGCCTTAACGTTAGGTGGCAATCCAGATGTATCACTCCCAATGATTTTGCCTAGAATATATCCCGTTTCGCCCTTTGCACTTACGCCACCTTCATTCCTGAAAAATGTTGCCAATTCATTAGAATTAAACCCCTGCGAATTAAGATACAGGGCCACATCTTTAAGACTTGCGCGTTGTACTCCACGCCCTCTTTCTGCTCCGTACCCCAAAAGTTTAGCAGCTTCCGGAATTGGTAAATCCTTAAATTCCTTGGGGGGTACTTCAGTAATAGGCGTAGCTTTTACAGCCGGTTGTTCCACCTTCTCTTGTGCCGATGGTTTCCGCCAACCGATTACGGTCTGTTGCCGTCGAGGGCTAACCAATCTTTGAGGAGGCGTTAATTTGCTCATACTCTCCTAGCCCCTGCAAGGCTTAAAGCCAAAGTTATAAAGAACCCTGCGGCCATGGCGAACCAAATCCAGCCGATAATAGCCAGTGATCCCGTCATAAACGACATGTTCATCCGGGCTATCCTCGGTAAAGTCGTGAACAAAAACCTGAAAGGTATAGTAATAGTTCCCCACCATCCCATGCTGTCCTGCACGGCGGCGATGTTAAACCCAAAGGCGTTATTTATTGAGCTTGCATCTGCGGTGTAAACTATGTCCCCGTCATAATGAGGGGCGGCTTCCGTGCCATCATATCCCCGGGTGCAACCTGTTAAATCGGTGGCTGTTTTGCCTGTGTAAAATATCTTCTCATCGCCGATAATGACATAATCTTCACTTAAATAGTCCGTGGTGCTATCCAGGGTTAAGACTACATCGACCGCCGAGACATCACCGTTTAAAGGTGAAGCGACTAACCCACCGCCGCCTTTCATAATGGCACCGAGTATGCTACACCCTATGAGCATAACGAGAAAAAACGTAACTAATTTCGTCATTTTAACTAATAGTCGGCGACCTTTCTCCTATTACAATCGCAATCACTAAAACAGCGTATATAAATATCACCCAAAACGGGTATATCCCCTGATGCCAACAGAATGCTACCCAACCTCCACCGACAAGGCCAATAAACATCTGGTGCATCATGCTATGCGTGCCTATCATCCACACGAAAAGCCCTGCCAGTATGAAACTAGCTCCTAAAATCCAGACTATTCCGATGGGAATACCCGTCTGAGCGCTTATGACACTTACCAGGGGATAAAGCGGGTGTGTTGGTAAAGTCGCCAAACCCGCTGTATAACCCGGCTGTCCTGTTTCCCCCGCTATTTCCTGTGTTTCGGGAAATTCGGCAGCGCCACCACCGGGTAATAACTGTTCTTCAGAAACTAAGCCCCCTAGAGCTAGGGTTACACCCGCAGGATTAGAGCCAAAAGTTATCGCACCGTCATAAGTGCCGGGGTTTTCTTCGTTCGGTAATGTCGTTCCCACGATAATAGCATCAGGTTCATAGGTTAATCTTAAAGTGGATGAGGTCGTGTGGGTGTAGGAACTATAATAAGGGATATTGGAGATTATAAAGCTATTTGCGTTATCACTACAAGAAGCCCCCGCAAGGGCAGTAGTATCTTCCGTTGAGCCGTCTATGTCAATCCCTAAATCGGTTGTATCCGCCCAAACCGTGACATCCATTTCGCCACTGGCTACGGTAGCAGATACCTCAACATCAACGGGATACCAGTATATTTTAATTAGTGCATCGTCATCTATCTCAGCCCATGAGCCATCATAGCGAGTCCATTGCCCTGTGCATGAGTCAGCCCTATTGTAATCCGCACGAATATAATTGCCAGCATCGCCTTCGTCGTATTCTATCGTGAACCTCAAGTCTTGTGCTGCCGGATTAAAAACGCTAGTAGTAGTGAAATCTACCCACGCAGCCGCACCTAAAGTCGTTACATCTATACTTCCTACCGTTCCTACTATGCTATCATCCGAAACCTGCCTAATGCGGCAATAAGCAGTTCCCGTAGGGTTACCGGTTTTAGCAAGCCTAAACGATATTTGGGTAACCAGCCCTCTAACAAAACTGTCAAGTCTCTGTCCCGCACGCGTGTAACTCCCAGAATAAAGAGCAAGGTTTAGATCAGTAGTCGTCTGTGTTAAAGAGTCCTGACTATCGTAAATAATAGCATCCACAGTCCCACCATCATCAGACCGAACCATCATTGAAGCAGATTTATCCACTAATGCTAAATTACTACTTGTATCAATATAGGCGTTGGTAAGTTCAATCTCAAAATCATCAGTTAATTCCAGGTTAGCGTTATCTGCTATCGTGACATACCCACCGTCACCAACCACAACAGGATAACTCGATAATGCCGTGTTCCCTGTTTCAAACAGTAAATTAACGGCGCCATAGGCTTCTAAATCCGAAACGAATAACACCCTATCATCAACCATCATGTGAGGTAGGGTAGTACCACCTGATGTAACCCTAGTATCTAACCCGGTGGCCGTGATATACCCGTTATCTACCAGGTAATCTACGTCAAGTGAAAACTGCATCCCTAACTGGTCATAGTCATTGCCGTTGGCTTCCGTAGCAGTTAAATTGGCGTAATAACTCGCTAGGACGGGGATTGCCACTAAAGCGACAAATAGTAGCCCTAAAAGAACGCCGCTTATTATCTTTTTCAAGTTATCTCCTTCTGCCACGACCCGTTTTACGGGTTTTTGCACATCCGCCGCGTCGTCTGTTTGCCCTGACGCCCCTACCGGAGCCGTCCCATTTTGGTATTCCTTTCATGCTGTACTCCCTTTGTAAAATAGTGAGTATGCTATAAACCCGAAAGCCAAGAACCCTATAACGATGGTGATTATCAACGGTACTCCTATAAAAGCCCCCAATATAACAAACGGGATAGCCAGTATCATCAGGGGTTTTTGGGACTGAACCTTCGAGGTTATCTTGATAAGAGCAAACGCCACAAGTCCGTAGTATAAAAGCGCCGTTAAAGGACCACGCGCAACGCCAAATGCGTCTGCCATGTCCGTTAAGTCAAAAGGCGTTCCAAGTATGCCCGTTTCCAAATCGTCGGCATAATCCGTTGAAGTGTCCACAGGGTCTATTTCAGGTTGTATTATTTGCCCTGAAAAAGCATACGGTGCTATGTCCGTTACATAAGGCACAACATTGGTGAAATAATCCTCGCCGTATCCTGTTAGGGCATGACCACCACCGGCCGCCTCTATCATGTCCACACCCCATGCCAATTCTAAAATATCAGCAAGGTAAAGTATCCTGCTTGAAACGACGGTTTGAGTAACCGTTATCGGGTTATCCTGCCAGACATTAAAAGATGATACATGAACAGACGGAGGATCAGCACCCCAGGCTAATATCGGGTTTCCGATTAAGTACATGGAATAATCACCTTCCCATGCCGGGGCATCGGCGGCGTTAAAGTAAATCGCTATTACCCCCCTGTCGTAGCCGTCGTTGTAATACGCATAAGGCGCAACAGCCCTTAATTCAACAGCCCCGTTCATTAGACGGCACAAAAACGCTTCGGTTATAGGCTCGGTGGGATTGCCTGTTATCGAGTAGTCTATTGTGTAGTCTATAAGGTAAAGTTGGTCGCCCACTTCTTTACAATTCTGATAGGCGTACACCGCATTTATCGACATGGAATCAGGGTCGTCAATCGCCGCCAAAACGGGGGCTAAAAGCGTAAAGGTAGCCAACACAGCAAGTAATACTGGTAAAGACCACCTTGTTAGTTTCTTACTTAACATTTCATTGATACAAGGCTACGGGTTAACCCTCTAGCCCTGCTTCTCCTTTTCCTTGCTTTCACCTTCTTGTGTTTCTGTATCTTGAAGTTGGTGGCTATAACCTCTACTCTAGGCTCGGGTAAAAATCCACCACCTTGTATGTCGGCTTGCTTCGTTGCCACTCGCTTGATGTTCATCCACTTCGGGAATAATTTTGCGTTAACTGTATCCATAGACAAAATAAATTTTCCCCTAATGTGCTTTAATCTTTCCGTAAGCCTTGCCAAATCCTCCTTGCTAAAATCAGGTGCATTGCCCGCAATACGCGCTGTACCAGGATACGGAGGGTCAAGATAAAATAGTGTATTCGGGCTATCATGTTTATTAATCATCTTCATTGCATCCACACTATTAACAGCAACGCCCCTTAACCTATCCTGCACCTTCGGTAGCCGCTCAATGCCGACTCTCTTACCTATACGTCCTACGTCAACATCGGTGCAACTCTTACGGAAACTAGCTTTCTTCGTGTAATAAAACTTATAGAACCTGTCCACATCGGATTCAGGTTTCATCTTTTTCACTTTATCAAATGTGCCTCTGCTTATTACCCAATTCTTCCGCTTCAAAGCCTCATACTGTTGAGACGTCATATCCCGAATAAACCGATAGGCAAAGGCGATTTCTTTGTCCATATCATTGAGGACTTCTTTCTGCGCGGGTTCTTTATAGAAGTAAACTGCTGCTCCACCGGCATAAGGCTCTACATAAGTGTCATGCTCTGGCATCATGGCGCTTATCTTCCTAGCCAGATGAAACTTGCCACCTGAACTGCCAAATGCCTGCGGCGTATTTGCCGTATCTATTGCCATTGTCTTACTTATGATAACTCAAGACATATTTAATCTGCCTGGTTATCATAACCATTTTATAGTTTTTCTTTTTCAGCCGCGCCGCTTCTTTTTCGGCCCGACTTCTATCCGTGTATTCTTTTTGAGGCATTATTTTCTCCTCTTTAGTTTTCAGGGGGGCAGACCTTTTAAGCCTACCCCCCTGCTCCGCTCATCAATCCCCCTTGCTCTTTAGGAAGGTCATAAGAGCGGCTATGACCACGCCGATTGCCACGGCCAGTGCCAGAATGTTCTGGATTATCACAGAACCAGTGTCAGTACCCGTCACCAACGCCCCCACCAACTCTTGAACCATGATAAACACAACCAACCCGATCGCAACACTAACTAAACCTTTTGTCACTTCTTCATGTCACCTTACCTCCGGGATCTGGATTGGCCCCGTTTATAAGTATTCTATACTTTACGCATAGTTACTATCTTTTATTATAACACTCCTTGTCAAATTGTCTATTCCGTGCAATTACAGGCCACTAAAGCGTCCTCTAGGGCATCAACCCGACCTTGTAACGCCAAAATATCAGCCGTCCAGTTATTAGATTCGAGAACGGTTATGCTGTTTGAAAGCTCTGTTAAATTCGCCGAAAGCGATGAGAGTAAATCCTGAAGATTTGAAATCGCGCCATCATAATCAGGTATATCGTCAAGGATGGTTTGTAGATCGGCTATCTTTTCCGTGTGTCCGGCGATTATTCCCTGGGCAGCAATAAAATCGGCTTTTAAGTCTGTATAGTTTGTTGTTAGCTCGGCCAACTGGTCTTGTTCTCGCGAACTACCCCCGGGAAATGAAACAGTCAATAAGAGGATTATCGCTATTACAGCCGCCGCACCTATCCCTATGAGGAGTAAATGCTTGTTTTTGGTCCCTTCCCCTTCGGGGACAATTTGCTTTGCTACTGGTGCTTCTTTTTTATCTTCTTCCATGAGCCTCCTTATTAAAATTGTAAAACCTTATTTCTTTTATGTCAAGGGTAATTGATATTTTCTTAAAATTTTCTAGTTTTATGTAAAGGACACTCTTGGTGGTATAGTAAAAAGGGGTGTAAGATATAATCAAATGAAAATACAAGGTGGGTTCGGGCAAACACTAGGGATGCAGGGCGGATGCGGCTATCCCCCTCTGCTTGTGAAAATATCCAATAGGTGGTACAGGGTAGAAGATAGCCACAAACATGGCGGTACGATTTGCCATCAGTGTTCAGACTCTCGACAAATACCTTATGGCTACACACCACAACGATTCTCCCAACCAAAGCCTTATGGTAGTGAATGTTATAGAAATCTAATCCCACACTTAAAACCAATAAAGCACCCTTTTCCTAAATTAACAATATCGTGGGAAGAATTAGTGGCTTTGATTCAAAAGCAATTTGGTGAACCTAGCATAGTTTAATTGCTCTTTAACAACTGAATACTGGGCAGGTGATAACCAATCGGGGTCTGCGACAGGTGTAAAACCACCGAGTAGGTTATACCTATAAACAATCGGGGTCACCCTAGCTGTAAATCCACCGAGTTATCTGCTCAGTATCCAGAGGTTAAAGAAAATGATGGAAAACACAAGATGTCCAGATTGCAGAGTGAAACTCCGGAAGGAGTTAACTAACAGGGCTACCCTAGAGGATATTCCCATTGAAGATTTAGGGAAATACCCCGGTTGCCTCGATACCGTCTGGACAGGGCGATGGATTTGCCCTAAGTGTAAAAGAATATTCCAAAAGGGGGAAGAAAAGAATGCTTAGTATGTGGATTCAATATAAACCGCTCTTTATCTACCTTATTGTGATTATGGCTATATTTATAGCGGTTTTAATCACAGCCAAGATAAGGACAAGGAAAGGTGCTAATACCCAACAGGAGGGGAATGATAGAGATTAAAATTAAAGCAAGTATAAAAAGGACATTTGTAGAATGTGCTGTTTCTATGGGCATTGCTTTAACATTACTCGGGTTAGCCAACGAAGTAATAACAGAAGGCATTTGGCATGACATATCACTCCTTATTAGCGGTGTTATGCTTGGTGTCTTTTGCTTCTACTTTACCCTACTTAGTAATCTAATCAAGGCCAAAAGGTCAAAGAACTTACCACAAAAGGAGACTTAGAAATGACAGTATTCATAGTCGGTTTCATACTAGGGGTATTTGTCGGCGTTTTAATCGGCAATAAGAATTGGCGCGACAAGCTCATTAAAGCCCTGAGAAAACAGGCAAATAAAGTAGGCTAGGAGGCTCGATGAAAAGACAATTTGTACTAAAAAGGCAAAATTTCAAGAAAGACCCATTTTGGATAGATATTGAATGTGATGGTCGATATATAGGGTGTGTATGGAGCGCCAAAGTATTATTGAGCCGCCACAAAGATCCTAATAGGTGGATGCTTAATAATACAAGACATGATGTTTTCTTCCATGCGGATGAATTATTATGGAAAGGTATTCCAGATCCAATCTATGAATGTCAAGCCTGTGGGACTACCTTCAAGGCTAAAGACCAGGACCCCAACGAAAGGCATCACCATCTTTGTCCGTCCTGCGGGAACGCCGATTACAAAGAGTTAACTTTACAGGACAAGGTTAACGCAGTGTTGGAGGTTTGACATGAGAGAGATTAAGTTTCGTGCATGGGACAAACGGTTTAAGAACATGATTTATGACAAGCCGATGGCTATTCTTTATTTGAACGATAGCGACCATGAACTCATGCAATACACAGGACTCCACGATAGTTATGGTAATGAGGAGTATTTCAGTGATATTATAGAGGACGAGGATGGCATAAGGCGAATAATTGAAGATGGTTGTTCTGCTGTGTGGTTTACAAATACACAAGAGAGCAAAGACGTGAAATACTTTTGGGAAATAACTAAACCCCACAAAGTCATCGGCAACATCTACGAGAACCCCGAACTATTGGAGGTCTGACATGATAATAGACCATTTTGAGAAATACAAGGCTAAAGACCACACCGATAGATATAGAACCATCTTTAAGGACGACATTACGCCCTTAATCACGGCAACAAAACCGGCATTTCGGGAAGGTGACGATATTCCCAAGACCAACCTTCGACAAGTAGATAAAGACGGCTATTCTTATTACGTCTGGAGGGAAGGCGTTAAGGTCGAAGAAAAGAAGGGATTTCGCAAAACCCCACAGGAAAACGCCTCTATCGAATGCCAGGTTGTTTGGAAGGGTTTAGTGGAAATCTTTAACGCCGGGAAAATCGAAGAATTTACCGAATCCAAAAACTTTTTCGTTAAGGGCATGAGGGCTTATGCCGAGCGAAGGTTAGCCATGGACCACCCGTTTACAGAAAGCGCATTGAAAGGTGAAGTCTATGATTAAAATGTGTCGTAACTGTGTCCACTGGCTATGGACGGAACAGTGGAAAGGTAATTGCGATAAGCATACCTGGGATAAACCCCGGTGGAGTCAAAACGCAAGCGTTGACGGATGCCAAGATTATAAATCAAAACAGGAGGCTCAAAATGATTCGATACAAAGGACAGGAAAGCGTATTGGAAGCGGTGTTAGGTGATTATGCCGACATGGGCTTTAAGCTCATAGAGGACGATGATCATGTAGTCGAGATTTATTTCAAGGAAAAGAGAATATCCCGGCTATACCAAACAGCGAAAAATTTAACCGTAGAGGTAATCAGGAGAATATGCCAGCAACACCTGGACGGCATGAACAGGCTGGTAGATTTCGGGTGATAAGATGCAAGTCACCGAGAAGTTACCTAGCGGCATAAGGCTACTCAGGGGGCCCAAGAGAAGTTATGCCGTCACGGTTTCGGTCATAGACGCCTGTTACAGTAAAAACGGCGGGTGTGACCACTGTAAATACAACACGGAATGTAAGCAAATGTTCGACAAAAGGTGTGATGAGTGGCAACCGCGCAAGGAAAGGTCTAAGGTGGTTTACAGGCGTAAGCAGGCCAAGGAACAGCAATATTGCACTTGGATACCTGTATTATCCTCAAGCACCTTGCGTTATGCCAACCAGTTACGCAGGGAGAGTTTACTTTGCTGACTATTTCTCGACTCCTTTCTTTTAGTATAGGTAGCGGGGGAGATATTGGGGAGTATCTTCCCCCTACCACAGGGCGGAGCAATAGAAAATAGGTATCGTTCTGTTTTAGGGTATGGAGGTATAAATGAAACAGGTTCATGTAGTTGGTGACAAGTATCAGAAAGCAAAAGTAGCAAAACAAATCCTAGAGGCAATAGAGGATTTAGAGTGCATCGGAGCAGAGGATGTTCAAGCCCGCAACCGCCCTTATAATGGGCAACCTTGGACGAGTGATGGTGAACGTGGGCAAACCCTCGTAGAAGGCTTAACGATGCGAGACATTCGAGATTGTTTGATACTTGCCTTTTATGAGGCAGCACCACCACAAATGAGAGAATATCCACCGAAGTCAGTGGAGGATTTACCACTAGCCAAAATGTCGCTGGAGAGCATTAGCCAGAGCTTAGGGTGCTGGCTTGAGCGGTACATGGGTATATTCCCGAATGTGCCAGAGAGGTTGAAATGAAAAGCGGGCTATACCCTAAAACCGAACGATACCAGAAAATATTACAAAGAAGGCACAACAAGATATGCTCACCCCCAGAGATGGGAAGGTTTGGGTTCAATGTCTTGTGAAGGAGAAGAAATGAGTTTAACTAAGGAACAAGCTATTGAATACTCCAATCAGACGGATAGGAGGTACAAGTGGCGAGTGTATGTATCGATGTAGAGCTTTGTGAGTTCAGAACGGGGGAATTGATAAACGAGCTCAGGCGGCGCCACACCCTTACGAAAGAGGATCTAATTGAGCTTTCCCCAAAAGAGCTCGTCGCCATGCTTGAGCAGCTTGACTGCCCACAGCCGATTATCAAGCAGCTGAAAGAGTGGGCTACCCAGCCAGTAGTAACCATGCATAGCCTCATAGCTTGGAAAGAGGCGTGTGTGGACAGTACAGGATAGCCATTCCTGAAAATGTGAGGTAGAAATGACAGCTACCGATAAGGCATTAAAACTGATTCATGACAAGGAAATTAAGTACTCGAGAGATTTTGCCAAACTGATGTGGCCAGAATCTCCATACTGGAAGGTCGTGTACAACGTTGGCAATGGAGCTACCAAAGGGGCAGGGATGTGGAGAAGTGGTGGCTCGTTCCTAGGCAGATTGCATAGTGCAGGTTTAATCTATCAGTTTCTACCTGGTGAGCGAATACGCCTTACCGATAAGGGCAAGGCACGAATAGCTGACATTCTCCTGAAAGAATGTATGAGAAGGTGAGGAACCATGAATAAAACTAAAATCGAGTGGGTAAAAAACCCTGACGGCAGCCAGGGATATACACTCAACAGCAAAACGGGCTGCACAAATCACACGCCAGAGGGCTTATGCCTGGGGGGATTGTTTCCCTGCTATGCCTTCAAAGTAGCCCATGCGAGATTGAAGCCTTTGTATCTGGCGAATAGTAATTGGTGTCATTGGAATCCACCCGAGAACGGATATTATGACCCCTTCTATCCCCGCTTTTGGGAGAACCGATTGCTCACTGTGCCGGCTAGACCGGACACTGAACCAAAAGGCAAGGGCATCTTCCTCGATGATATGAGCGACTGGATGCTGGATTGCTGGCGAAGCGACCAGACTAGGGCTGAGCTTCAAATGATGCGAGAACACCCCTGGCATCGGTTTTATACCTTGACAAAACAACCTCAGAACTTAATCAAGTTCTTGCCCTTCCCCGATAACTGCTGGGTGGGCGTGACGGCTACAAATGATGCTACCTATATGGCAGCATTGGAAGGCTTGCGTGATATTACCGCAAAGGTGAAATTTATTTCATTTGAACCATTGCTTGAGGAGGTCATCAATAATAATCGAGACCATGGCTTTTGCAACTTACTTTCATTCTGCTTTATCAATTGGCTCATCATCGGCGCTTGCACTGGCACGAAGAAAGACATGGAAGAACTTTGCAGGAGGTATCCTAACCTAATCCTCATACACTGGAGGGGGAATATCTGGACAGCACAGCCTAAAATCGAGGACTTGATGGAGATAGTCGAGGCTGCGGACAAGGCGGGCATACCAGTGTTTCTGAAGGATAATTTGAAGCCGTTATTCGGCGTTATGACTTCAGTAGATGTAATTAATTATGGGAATTTGAATAAATCCTATCTGCTTGAAGAGATTACCTTCAATGAGGACAACCAAATAATAGCCCATAAGCTGAGGCAGGAGCTACCGTCTATACCTTCAGAATGACAGAGATAAAATGAAAATGGGAATCCATGTTTACCGCTGCGAAAACCCGACTCGGACTCGTGCAATGTGTCCCTATCACAAGCACTTATGTTATGGGGAACGCCAAGACTTCTATGATACCCGCCGAATATTCTTTGATTGTGGCACAGTTGCAGATTACGGCTATGGCTATTATGACCCACCAAAACAATATAAGCGTATTGTCATCTTCAAGGATGAAAGTGGTTATACAGCATGGGTGCCGTATGCAGGCTGGGAGATGCTGGCTCGCCAAGTCCCCTTGAGCCGGGCACGAAGTATTGCTAAAAAGCGGTTAAAAAGCGGGGGGCGCATTATAGAACGATAGTCTAACCCCAGAGGAAATACAAGAGATAACATGAAGACAGCTATTACTGAAAGAGAGGAGGGAAGATGTATAAGTCAGAAGTTCAATTAAAACAAGAGGCAACGGACATTATTGCCGAACAATTAAGGGCAGCTGAAATGCGACAGGGCTGCACTAATTATACTTATTACGCCGAAATCCTATTAAGGCAGCTAGAGCCGATTATATGGAAATATGCACCTTTATCAGGAAGGCTAAGAGGAACAATGAACTGGGAAGATGCCCTTATTCTGAAAGCACGACAGGAGGAAATTGATGAGGCTGAACAAAGAGGGGTAAAGAAGGTGGTGGATTGGATGAAACTACATAAAGCCTACTTATGCTTTGATGAAAGCGACCCCGCCGAAATTAAGAATCTTAATAAAGCGTGGCAAGCCTTTCTAAAGGAGTGTGAACCAAGTTTAGGCGTGCATCTCATAAAAAAGGCAGTTCTAACCCCAGAGGAAATACAAGAGAGAAGATGAAGATTTTAATAGCCTGTGAGTTCAGTCAAGTGGTAACAAAAGCCTTTCGGGAACGAGAACATGAGGCATATTCATGTGATTTATTGCCAACTGAAGGTAATCCCAACTGGCATATCCAAGACGATGTTTTGCAACACTTAAATGATGGTTGGGATATGATGATAGCATTTCCGCCCTGCACATATCTATGCAATAGTGGGGTTTGCTGGCTTCACAAAAGACCTGAACGATGGCAAGACCTTGAAAAAGCGTGTGAATTTTTCAACAGGTTACTTAATGAACCAATATCTAAGATTGCAATCGAAAACCCTATCCAGCACAAGTATGCTAGGGCGAAGATAAGGAAACCAGACCAGATAATACAGCCCTACCACTTCGGGGATGTGGAGAGTAAGGCAACTTGCCTATGGCTTATAGGATTACCCCCCCTAATGGCATATTTTTCAGGTGGGGAAGGAATAAGGCAAACAGGTCATTATTTACCACCTTCACCGGACCGAGCAAAAGAACGCAGTCGGACATTTCCAAGTGTAGCAAAAGCTATGGCAGAACAATGGGGTTCAGTTCTAACCCCAGAGGAAATACAAGAGAGAACATGAAGACAGCTATTACTGAAAGAGAGGAGAGAAGATATGGAAAAAATTTTAATTGAACACCTAGAAATGATTGCTGAGGAAATCGCTAAAGAAGCGGGAGAGAAAAAGGAATGGGGGCATTTTGGGAATTCTTTTGGGCGAGAGGAGAGTAGGAAAAAATTAAAGTTTTGGGCTGATATATTGGTGGCTATTGCTGTTAGTATCTAGTGGTAGCTAACCTTTTGAACAGATGAGGAAATACAAGAGACACTGAAGGATAATTTGAAGCCCCTATTATGCTCCAACTTCAATGGGCACGATGTAATAGAGGCTCATAACTTATGGGCTTCCAAAGAATTTGAATTAAGACAGGAGCTACCGAAATGAAAGGCATATTATTTAAGCCCGAAATGATACAGGCTATTGTAGAGGGCAGAAAGACACAGACTAGAAGGGTGCTTAAGCCACAGCCAATATACAGAGAGGGTAAATATCACCCCGATAATTCCTTATATGCTTATTATGAGTGGTCTCATAACATTCATTGGTTCGCCCATAACTTGCCTGATGAATCGGGGATTGAACAATATGCCCCCTACCGCATAGGCGAGACTGTCTATATCAAAGAGAAAGCCCTTTATTGGGTATCACCCATCGTTGAGGGGATTCAATATGACAAACCTAGCGACTGGTGGACTAATTGTGCCTATCAAGATGACCCCGAAATTGAGGGGCTACTTGCCGATAACAAGTTACTGCACCTAGAGAGAACAGTCAATAAGCTAGTTGAGGGTAACCCAATAATAGGTAAGTGGGAATGGAAATCATCAATGTTTATGCCTGCCCACTATGCCCGATACTTTATTGTGATAACAGATGTTAGGGCTGAGAGATTAAGCCTTCCCCTCTCCACTAAAGAACTAGAGCTTGAAGGTGGGGAAGAAGCATTAGCTATCTTGAAGAATCTTAACGGCAAGTGGGTGTGGGTTTATAGCTTTAAGTTAAAGGCATGATATGGATAAGTGTAATCACAAATTGGAGCAGACAGACTTAGAGAGATACCCACACTG
>Ga0307428_1000388_pt1 | contig 30387 bp, 23 predicted proteins | sample SalMarWE160240MG_FD_202161 | JGI IMG/M metagenome (GOLD analysis project Ga0307428, IMG submission 202161) | Salt marsh sediment microbial communities from the Plum Island Ecosystem LTER, Massachusetts, United States - WE1603-240 | ecosystem: Environmental > Aquatic > Marine > Intertidal zone >...
TAAAATGATTCTGCAAGAAAAAAACATTAATTTCGGCGTATTAATTTGCGGTAGTGGCATTGGCATGGCAATTACTGCTAATCGGTATAAAAATATCTATGCAGCATTGATTTGGAATACAAAAGTTGCACGCCAAAGTAAAGAGCACGATAATGCAAATGTTATCGTACTTCCTTCTGATTATGTTTCAATGCAAGAAGCAATTTCAATGGTAAATGCATGGCGCCATGCTTCTTTTTTGGGGGGACGGTATGCAGAACGTATTAAGATGATTGATGAAATGGAATAAATTTATATAGTAAATAGTAAATAGTAAATAGTTTGTAGTCTTGATTTTCTGTGGAGAGGTAGTGATTATTAAAGTAATTTTGTTTTTGCTTTATCTTTTAGGTAATACTACTTTATTTTCACAATTTTTTGATTGTTATCATCGTGAACAAGAATTTAACTTGTTTCCTGCCAAGTCAATCAAAAAAGAATTTCTTCCAAAGAATTTACTGGATTTTTGGTTTGGTTCTCATCAACTATTTATAAAACAAGATGAGAATGAAGAAGATGATTATCTTATTATTCCCTGGAAAAAAGAGTCAGAAGCTATTTCGCCACCTCCACCATTAACTGGTAAGCAAATGGGTGTTGTGCAAACACCCGGCATTTCACCATTAGGATACGAATTAGATGGTGACGTAAAAGTATTTCGGCTTATTGCACAGCCAATAGACCATCTTATTGTTGATGAACGGTATTCAACATTTGAGCATCTCATACCAGCGCAAAATAAAATTGCTCACGAAATGCATCATGTTCCTCGTTATCAACGAGTTAAATGTTGGGGCTACAATGGTTCAACACCGGGCCCAACCATAGAAGTAACAGAAGGAGATCGGGTACGGATTATTGTAAAAAATGAATTACCAGAACCAACATCGATTCATTGGCATGGTATAGAAGTACCTAATAGCCAAGATGGGTCTGCACCAGAAACGCAGCGTGCAATTATGCCAGGAGAAGAATATACCTATGAATTTACTTTATATCAATCTGGTACTGCTATGTATCATTCTGGATTCAATGTTATGAGGCAAGATCATATGGGGTTAGAGGGTACATTTGTTATTCATCCAAAAAAATATGAGGCACCTATAGATAAAGACTTTGTGATTATGTTGCAACAATGGTCTTTATTGCCAGGTAGTGAGTACCTTAATTTAGTAACAATGGATTTTAATTGGTTTACTTTTAATGGGCGTGCTGCCCCGAATGTTCCAGTGTTGACAGTGAATCAAGGTGATCGTGTACGAATTCGCTTTAGTAATATTATCATGGATAGTCATCCTATTCATTTGCATGGCTATATTTGGACAAATGTTGGGACAGAAGGTGGACCAATTCCGCCTTCAGCGCAAACAAAAGGATCAACAATTTTAGTAGCAGCGGGAACAACTCGTGACGTTGAATTTACAGCGTGGAATCCTGGTATATGGCGATTGCATTGCCATAAACTGCATCATGTTGTTAATGCGCATACAGAAGTTCCGTTGGGTTATATGCCACATGGTGGCATGTTTACTTTGCTGCATGTGATTCCAAAACAGCCAAATGAACCGTGGATACCCCCAAATCAACAAGTGGCTGCAAATGAATAAAAAATTTGTATTATTGTTCAGTTTGGTTTTATTATCCCAATGCGGTCGCCGAAATATAAAAAAAACATTCCAGCCTATACAGGAAGAATCAAAAAAGCGTATTGATGTTGATCCACACTGGAAAAAAAATCCGGCTCTGTTGCAGGTAGAATCTATTATTGAAAAAGGAATAACCTTACAAGATGCAATCATATTAGGAGTGAATAATAATCCAACATTGCAAGCGCAATTTGAGGAGCTTGGCATTAGTCAATTAGACCTTACTCAAGCTGGTTTTTATTCGAATCCAACATTAACAAGTGGCTTTAACATTCCACATAAAGATACTATCCAAACAGAAATTGATCTTCTTGCTACTTTTTCTTTGTCTGATTTGTGGCAAGTTCCCTTGCGAAAAAAAGTAGCAGAGGATAAGTTAGAAATAAAAACGTATGAAGTTATTGATAAAATACTTCAATTACGTCGCCTTGTGCAGCAGCAATATCTTACGTGTCTTTATAAAAGTGAATATTTTCGGTTAGTCGAAGAAATAGCTCTTTTTGTACAATACTATAAAGAAAGAGTTGATTATCGTTATCAATTTGGTTATAACAGTGATTTAGACAAGTATTTTACTAATATGCGGGTTGCTGAATGGCAAGCAAAAATGATAGATGCAGAGGTTGAGCTTCATAAATCATACGTTGCATTGCGTGAATTACTTGGTAGCTATATTTCATCAGAAAAGATAAACTTTTTAGACTGCATAGATCTTTTGCCTTTGGATTTACCAAAAAAGCAACTAGAAAATTTTGCTATTTCTTTTCATCCGCTTATTTTAGTGAGCCAAGCAAGAATAAACCGCACACGGCATTCTATTCGTTATGAAAAATCTCGTATTATTGATAATGTTTCATTAGGTGTTACTTATAATCGTGATTTTGAGAGAAAAGTTTCTGGTGTGGGTCCGGCATTTGGTATTGATGTTCCTATTTTTAATACAAATTTTGGTAATATTGAACGGGCAAAATTTGAATATACAATGGCACAGAAGGATTTGTTTGCACAAGAGCAAATTCTTTTGAAAAATATTAGTATGCATTATGCTACTTATCAATCTTATCTCGAGCAAATTGAAATTTACCGAAAACAAGTTATACCGCTAGCTATGCAGTCTATTGGCTACAGCAAAAAGTTTTTTAAGCGTATGCAGGTAGACAAAACTATTTTACTTGATACCCAGATTGATTTAATTAAAACTAAAATTACGTTGCTTGATCTTACCTATAAAGCGGCGCTTGAATATGTTGAGCTTGAATTGGCTGTTGGTACGCAACTTTCTACTATTGGTCCTTTATTATAAAAAAGGAGATTGGGTATTCCCAATCTCCTCATTCAATGAGTGCTTACGTTGAACCAACCCTTGTGTTGCCAGGTTTTTTTTTCTTCGTCTACTTCTCTTTTTTTTCTGCAAGGTTTTGCTGTGCATCAGAGTCAATTTGCTCAATAATAAACTGAATGTCACTTTTATTAAGTGTACTTTGCTGTTGAAGCGCTTGCTTAATGGCAAGAAGTTTTTCTTTATTTTCAGTGAGCAAGTTAATTATTTCTTGTTCACATTGCTCAAGTGTCGTAAGTGCTTCTTTGTGAAATTGATTTTGTATTTCTTTTGGTAGCTTTTTAACATCAATGCCTTGAAAAACCAATGACTTGACCAAAGTAAGTGCTTTTTCTTTATCTTGTGTATGGCAGCTGTAACCACAGGAACCATTAAGAATTTTTTCTGCAGCAATTCCGGCAAGATAATATTGAGCAAGAGAAAGTTTTTCTGTTTTGCTCATAACATTTATTGTATCATGATCATGATGAATAAATACTTCCCCATACTCAATGCGTTTTTGTTTATTCTCATCATCATTGCCATTTTTCCACAAATGAAATCCGCTGAACTCTTCTTGAATTGCTGACATGACTGCCTTGGTGGTTACCGAAGATAGCTTGGTAGTTGTGTCAAGTAACATTAAAGCAAGAGCATGACCAGCGAAGTGAATTGATAATAATTCTTGTTCATGGAGCGGAATATCTCTAAATTTTTCCTCAATAATATTGTGTATTATCTCATTGAGTGTTTCATCAAGATGCTGTTGAGAAAACATTTCATTACGTAGGCGAGCTTTAAGGAGGGATTGATTAATGATAAGTTTTAACCCTTCATAAGGTTGACCTTCTGTTTCTTTGCTTAATTTATCAATATCGAATAATTCAAGTCCTAATGCTAGCTTGCTAAGTTCTCGTGTAATGAATTCTTTACGTTCTTCCAACGAAGGATACTCAAACCGAAGTTCTTTACCAAAACGTCCCGGAGTTCTGAGTGCTACATCAAGTGTTTCTGGTTGATTGGTAGCAGCAATAATAATAACTTGTTTTTTTGAATCACTATGTGAATTCATACCACTCATTGCCGTAAGAAATTCCATGAGCATTGTGTTTTGCCCATGTCGTTGTAAATTAAGCAAGTCAATTTCATCGATAAAAACAACACAAGGAGCTTCTTCTTGCACAATTGACAATATTTTTTCAATACCCTCTGATATAATGATTGAGGAATTTAGTTCAAGAAACTTAAATTCATTTTTTCTATTATTTTGTTCAAGCATGCGATCTATTTCATTAAATAATGCTTTTACACTGTATGACTTTCCTGTTCGGGTATCCCCAATGAGTAAAAATCCCTTTGGTGGAGCAATACCGAGACGATCAAATAATTCGGGATTTTCAAGGTAATCAACTATTACTTGAAAATTTTTTATTACATGTTTAAGTCCAACCATATCTTCAAAATATACTGAGGTGATAATTCCCTGTAATTTATTTGCTTTTTTCAGGTAAGAACCTCCTTTTAATCTATTGACTAAAATAGAAATCTTTTCATTAATCCATGGTTTAAGAATTTTCCATTCTTTTTTTGCTGTTGTGTACCAGTGGGCACCCATAACTGCACCGAACGGCAAAAGTCCTTTTTGCCATCGTGCACCAAAACTGTCCGCACGATTAACGCGACCTTCAATTTTTTCTTCGTCTCCTATTGAAATTCCTAATTGTGCTTGAAATGGTTTGTCACCAAAATTTTTTCTGAACCAATTTGTATCTTTTATTGTTTGCGGCAAAGAGATAAATGGGAGTTCATTATCAAAATGCCAAGCAAGGTAGGTATACATAAAAAGCGATGATAGTAAAAAATTTGTATGGAGCAGTACGTTATGACGCTTGCAAGGATCAATGACATAACTATCAATAGTACGGTAGCCAATGTTGTACCAGGTAAGGCCAATTTGTTCAGTTTTTTGTGCAAATTTTTTTAATAATTTTTCATTGCGTTTTTCTTCTTGGATGAGTTCTGAAAGAGATGCTGTTTGATTGTTTGATCGTTTGATTGTTTCAATTAAAAATGGGTAATTTTGCGGGTTAAAATTAGAAATACCATTAAAGTTTTTATTTAAAAGTTCCAGTATATAGAGCATAAAAGCGCGGCTTTGGTGGATTAAAAATAAAGTTCCATTTAAAGAGGGGGCAACTGAAAAATATTTTACTTGCACAAGTTGTTGAATAGCAGAATTAATTTGTTTTAATTGCGTAAGTACCTGTTGCCTATTCTTTCCGACAAGGCTTGGAACTTGATTGTCATTAATCATTACCGATATTTCTGATATTTTATTTTGAATGGTTTCAAATTGAGTTAGCGATTGATGAGTAATATCATCCAGGATATTAACTGGTTTATTGTCAAGAACACTGATGGATTGCTCATTGTCCTTTGGTTTAATGTTAGTTATAATAAGGGTGCTTATGAAAAAAAAGAACATAAATTTTTTACAGCTTGTGTTATTCATATAAAAAGTTCCTTCTAAGTAATGTAGCTATAACTAATTTTACCTAATAGAATAAGGTTTTAAATTAAATTTGTCGACTAATTAGTTGCTAAACTAAAAAAATTATCAAACAAGGATTTTTGAATGCTGAGCATTTTAAATAGTAAAAATAGGCAAAAATATTTTATCTGGTTTATAACCATTACATTTTTTTTTGTTATTACTTGGTTAGTTGCCAAGTCTATTCGAACTAGTCCTGCTTCTCATGATTTAATAAATGTTAATAATTTAATTAATAAAGAAAATATTATACCAATTGCTATTGTTGGCTCAGGACCAGCGGGGCTAATGGCAGCTGTTTATGGCGCACGAGCAAAAATAAAAACGGTGGTTATTGAGGGAAATAAGCCAGGAGGATTATTAACAGAAACATCCTGGGTAGAAAATTGGCCAGGAAATATCTCAATTCTTGGCAATGATATTATTGAAAATTTAAAAAAACAAGCCTCTTATTTTGGTGCACAATTTTTATCAGATTCTGTTGAGCAGGTAGACTTTAACCAATGGCCATTTGTTTTGTATACAGAAAATGGAAAAAAGCTTCACGCACTTTCAGTTATTATTGCGACAGGAGCAACACCGCGTTTGCTTGGGGTTCCTGGCGAAGAAAAATATTGGGGAACCGGTGTTACTTCTTGCGCAGTTTGTGATGCCCCATTTTTCCAAGACGAAGAAGTCGTGGTTGTTGGTGGTGGGGATTCAGCAGTTGAGGAAGCTATCCAATTAGCTCCCTATGCAAAAAAAATAACGATTTTAGTACGAAAATCATCTATGCGAGCAGCAGCACGTATGCAAGAACGGTTAGCAGCATATGGAAAAATCAATGTGCGATATAATATTGAAGTTCAAAAAATTATAGGAGAAGAATCGCAAGTAACGGGAGTTGAATTATTGGATAATAAAACAAAAGAAGTAACAATAATGCCAACTAGTGGTGTATTTTTAGCAATTGGCCATGATCCAAATTCAGGATTATTATCAGATAGCATCGCACTTAACAGTGCTGGTTATATTCAACTTCCTAGTCGATCGCAAGAAACAACAAAATCAGGTATTTTTGCAGCAGGGGATGTTGCAGATTGGGAGTATCGACAAGCAGGTGTAGCAGCAGGGGATGGAATCAAAGCAGTGTTGGATGCCATTGCATTTTTGAATAAAATAGGCTTTAACACAGTAATTGCGAACAAAATTAAACAGAATATGTTTAATGAAGAGTTATTACAAGCTACTATCAGTGTTGATCAAGTAAGCTCTATCTCTGCATTTAATCATGTTATTACTAAAAATTCAGGACTTGTTGTTGTAGATTTTTATGCTGATTATTGCCCATCTTGTTTGCGAATGTTACCGGTTATTGATGCAGTAGCTCAACAATTTGCTGGAGAAATAACCTTTGTAAAAGTTGATGCTGAGGCTGCTAAAGAGCTCGTTGAAGAATTATTTGTTTATAAAGTTCCTTGCTTATTTGTGTTCCAAAATGGACAGTTAATAGCGCGATACAATGAGGTTATGACTAAAAAAGAGTTAACTCTTCTGTTGCAGCAATTAGTGAATAGTGAAGAAAATTTATAGTTTTTTATAAGCAAATCTCTGTTCTCTTTATCCCATTTATTTAGCAATTATTCTAACATTAATAAATTGTTTTTATTATTTATTTTCTAATATTGCAATTTGCAATAAAAAATTGATATTATCAAGTAAGAATTATATTAAAATAAAAATAATCAAAATAGAGCGAAAATTAAGGAGAAAAGGACATGAGTCCTTCCGTAAAAAGTCATCTAACTTCGTTGGCACTAGTGTTATTTATGCCTTTGTCACTTGTTTCTAAGATCCAAGTTGGAGAATATGGTGATATTGTTGGACAAGCAAAGGATAAAAAAACCGGCTCAATTATTGAGCATATTACTATTTATCCACAAGAAAATGGGGATTCTAAGAAAACAATAGCCCGTAACGGAATATTGATTAGACATAAAAATGCAAAAGCGACTATTTTACTTTGTCACGGTTTTATGTGCGATAAGTACGATGTAGGTTTTTTTCGATACTTTTTTTCTAAAGGAAATTTATTCAACTTTATGAGCTTTGATTTTAGGGCGCATGGAGAAAATAGTATTAGTCAGTGTTGTACGTTTGGCCATAATGAAGCATATGATGTTATAACTGCAGCTCATTTTCTTAAAAATCACCCGCATTTAAAAGATAAACCATTATTTACTTATGCTTTTTCAATGGGAGCAGTGGCAGCAATTGAAGCTCAATCAAAGGATAAATCTTTATTCGATGCAATGGTATTAGATTGTCCATTTGACTCAAGTGAAAATTTGATAAAAAAATGTCTACAAAACTTAAAATTTTCATTATTTGGTTATGAATTTGATGTACCAGGCCGTAGCTTTTTAGAAAAATATGCCTTTCACCCTTATGTACAAACTTTGGTCAAATCAATACTCAAAACTGTTACAAATTTGAATGTGCATAATATTCAAACATATGTTCATCCACTTTATCCAGCTGAATCTATTAAAAAAGTATCTATTCCTTGTTTTTTTATTCATTGCAAAAATGATCAAAATGTGCCTGTGCAAGCAATTGAATCGGTTTACAAAGGGGCTGCTGGTTATAAGCGATTGTGGTTGACGAATGGTCGTCGTCATTTTGACTCATTTTTTTATAACCCAGAAACATATACCGAGAGAATACAACAGTTTTTTTCTCAGGTAATAAGTGGTGAATTATTTAGTGAACCAAAAGAAATAGTAGTCAAAGACAAAGATGATCCTACAACAGCCCTTGTAAAGAAACAAAGAAAAGAAAATATTGAAAAAGGAGAGCCGAATGAAGCTGCATTATCATAGTATGAGAAAATTAATAATTATAGCGGGTATTACTATATTTCTACCAGTAATTACAAAAGAAATAGAAGTTAAATCAGCAAATAATTTTGACCAACTTGTTGTTCGTCATAATTATGCTCTTGTTATGGTTTATGAATTTGATCGCGAAATAAAAAAAGATCGTGATTTGAAAAGAAAAATAGAAGGGCTGGAAAGCATGTTTGAGGATTTAAGTGATCGATATAAGTATGAGGAGGGAGGACTTGCTTTTTTAAAAGTAAATAAAGCAAAAAGCGATCTTAATATGATTTCTAGGGATTTGGAAGTTAAAGAAATACCAGCATTTTTTTTGTTTGAAGATGGCGAATTGATTAAAGATAATGGAAAGCCTGTTTATGTTGCTGGATTTATTAATCGCGATACTTTAGAAGAATTTATTGATAATTATGTGGGAAGTGATTTAGCAAGATCAATAAAAAGCAAAGAAAGAAAACGAGCAAGACGACGTCAAGAAGCAGAAGAAGAATCTTATTATGCCCCTTATTACTACGCAGATCCTTATTTCTATGGTTTTTATCCCTATGCTTATGGTTATCCATACGGTTACCCTTATTATGGTGTTGGTTTCTATTATGGCAGTGGTAAATATTATGGTGGTCACGGCGGCCGTCGTTATTATGGTGGGCATCGTGGTAGCCCAAGAAAAGGAATGGGCAGAGGGCGACGAGGAGGACGTCCTGCAGGAAGGCCAGGTGGTATGCGCAGTAGAATGCCACGTGGTGGCATGCGTGCTGGAGGACCACGAGGAGGTATGAGGAGCGGCGGAATGCGAGCTGGTGGTATGCGTGGTGGTCCAAGAGGCGGTATGCTCGGTGGCTCAAGAGGTGGCATGCGCGGTGGCCGTGGTGGCAGGCGCTAATGAAAGCTGCTATTCAATAAAAATCTTTTAAGAGTTTTATTATTGTGGTAATCTTGCAAAGATTATTAAATTAATTATGAACTAAAGGATTTGCATGGTTTCCATAAAAGTAGTCAACAAAAAATTATTTGAAATAGAAGCAGATGCCTATGGGTTTATTCTTTCGGAAGGATTTAATTTTTCAAAGCAATTAAAAGAATTTGCAACGAATTTTTTTCCTGATTTACAGAAGCTAATAAAAAAGGGTAATTTTATTGGCAAAAAATCTGATCTTTTAATTTTACCTATCACGGTGAATAATAAGATTGTCCATTGCTTTTTTGTTGGTATAGGTACAAAAGAAGATAGTGCAATTACCATGGAGCATTATCGACGTGTTTTGGGTCGGTTAGTAAAGCAAGTTGCAAATTATAATTGTCATTCTTTAGCATTACAGTTGCCACCCCATTCATTTTTTAGCCTCAGTGTTGAAGAGCTTGCTGAACAAACAGTAACTATTCTTGATATGGCTGCTTACCAATTTGATGATTATATTACTGATGCAGATAGGAAGAAGAATAAATTAACTGAAGTTGTTTTGTGTGCAGAAGAAAAAAATAAAAAAGAAATAGAAAAAGGAGTAAAGATAGGGGAAGTAATAGGAACAGCAGTAAATGAAGCGCGCCATTTGATAGATTTACCACCCTCAACCGTAACGCCAGAGTACTTTGTTGAAAAAGCAAAAACAATAGCGAAAGAGTATGGACTAGGTATTACGGTGTTTGAAAAAAAACAAATTGAATCCTTTGGAATGGGAGGATTACTTGCTGTTTCACGTGGATCAGATATTGGGCCACGCTTAGTCATTCTTGAATATAAGCCGAAAAAAAAGGCATCTCAAACAATTGCATTTGTTGGTAAAGGAATAACGTTTGATTCAGGGGGATTAAGTTTAAAATCACCAATACATATGGAATCAATGAAAGATGACATGTCTGGTGCAGCAGCTGTCCTTGCAACCATGAAAGCATTAGCGCAATTAAAACCATCGGCACAGATAGTTGGTTTGATGCCATTAGCTGAAAATTTAATCGATAGCAAATCAATAAAACCTGGTGATATTGTGCAGTTTTATAATGGAAAAACTGCAGAAATAAAAAATACTGACGCAGAAGGACGACTTATTTTGGCAGATGCATTGGCTTATGCAGTTAAAAAATATAAACCAGATGTAATAATTGATATTGCGACGTTGACTGGTGCCTGTTCTTATTCTCTTGGTCCTTTTTATACAGGACTTTTTAGTCAACATGACGATGTAGTAGATCAAATTTATCAAGCTGCCTCTTACTCAGGTGATCGTGTTTGGCGGTTACCAATGGGGGAAGATTATAAACAAGCTATCCGCTCAGTGGTTGCTGATATTTGTAATATTGGTAGTAAAAAGATTATGGCAGGTGCAACAACAGCGGCCCATTTTTTGCAACATTTTGTTGAAGATACGCCTTGGGCACATCTTGATATTGCGGGTACGGCTTTTGATGTTCCTAATATTTCTTATTACCAAGAAGGAGGAGCAACAGGAGCAGGGGTTCGCTTACTAATTGAACTTGCAATGAATTGGCAATAACAGTAGTTCCACCTGCAATTATTATTTTAAAAAGCTCGTTTTGAGTGTTTGTTTATCATTACTTCGCATAATTCTAGATTATATCAATCTACCTTTATTTTGAATATAAAATATTGCATAATAAGAAAAATAAATACTATAATTTATAATAAAAGAACTAAGTTATTAAAATAATAGAAAGTAATGATGCAAATACATAAAAAAAATATTTTCTTTTTCTTAATAATAATTGCAGGTGGAACTACTGTTATTGCAGAAACAAGCACTGATATAGCAAGTAAAATTATGATTGCTCATGCAAATTTTTTAAATGCTCCTGCCGATATCAACTTTGTTGAAGCGTGGGGTAAGGCGTTAGATGAATTAAAAGAATATGTTGATCAAATTGCTGTAGCAAACAAAATTCTTAAAGATGCTGCTGAATTAGTTAATCAAGTGGGTAAGCAATTAGCTAAAAAAGAAAATATATTGACATTTAATAGGTTGCTGTCAAATGAAAAAGAATTAGATGAGATGAAGAATAAACTTAAAGAGGAGTTTTTTTGGTGGAAGCCACAGCAAAAAGAAGAAGCAAGAGAATTACTTTTAACAGTAATAGATATTCTTCAAAAAAATTTAAAGGAAGTAATAGAAGAGCAATTAAAACCTTTACTAGGTGAACAAGATGGCAATGACCCTATTTCATTTGATGATATCCGCCAAGAACCTGCCGATAAACTAATAATACTTGGTGAGGAACATCCGCGTCTATTTTTAAAGAAGACAATCATGGATCATATGATTAGTAAGGTAGGATCAGAAGAAGGTATTCTTGATCCATTTACACGACAAACAATTCCCATTGAAACACAAATTATTTTGCTTAAGTATTTTTCATTGCCAACAAATTTGCTTACGCCAGGAGGGCCAATTTATAAAGATGCACGAGATTTACAAGAAAGAGAAAACTGGATTGTTATGGCTGGTGAGCCTGAAACTGAAGAAAAAATAAAAGACTTGGAAGAGTTAAAATATGAGGCAAATTTTTATAGGAAACGAATTCGCGATACATTAGCAAGATATAATTATAATTACGCTGAGTAATAGTACCTAAAAAAAGGAAAACAAAAAAATGAATGTTTCAATAAGAAAAATGATTTTATTATCTTTTTTTCTATTCTTCTTAGCCCCAATTGCTGTTAGCATGTCAGAAAAGGATTTACAAAAAGTACTCAAAAACTTAAGTAGAGAGCTTAAACTAGAAGAAAAGAAAAAAAATCTTAAAGCATTAGAAGAAATAAAAAATAAAATTGAATTTTATGCGGGAATTGATCCTAAACACCGCTTTGGGGATTTATTTATCAAAGTTTCAGAACTAATAGCAAAAGAACAATCACAAGAAAAAGCTAATAGTGAACTCCAAAACCAAATTACAATATTAGAAGCAAAACTGAATACAGCAATTATAGAAGGTAAAAATATTGAACAATTAAACCAGATAAAAAGAGATATTCAGAATTATCGTGAACTAACGGGAAAAGTACAAGCTTATGGCAATTTGCTTGCTAATCTGTTACAAGAAGTAGACATATTGGAAAAGAGTAGTGAACTCCAAAACCAAATTACAATATTAGAAGCAAAACTGAATACAAGAATTATAGAAGGTAAAAATATTGAACAATTAGCCCAAATAAAAAGGGATATTCAGGATTATCGTGAACTAACGGGAAAAGTACAAGCTTATGGCAATTTGCTTGCTAATCTGTTACAAGAAGTAGACATATTGGAAAAGAGTAAGGACAAATCTTTTAAAGAAGAAGCAGAGAAACAAGTACCTTTAAAATTAATACCAATTGAGATGATTAAAAGATTAAAATTGGCACCAATGGGGAAATTTTTTGATAATTTAGAGATAAATAATGGCTTAAAAAGGGAATTACTGCAAATAAAAATGGCAGAACAAACAGAAGCACGTTGTGGTGGGCTTTCACTCATTAACATATTATGGACAAAAAAGTTTACAAAGACGGGAGATGTAAAGGATTTAACTTATTTACATAATAAAAATAATGTTAAAAGAATCTTAGATATAATTGGCTGTGGTAATTGGGTTGATATAGACCGTGTTAAAGAGTATATGAAAAATGCAGATAATAAAGGGTTTGCTCTTTCAGGTATTGATGCAATTAGTAGTGTGTTAGTTTTGGACAAAAATTTAGCAAAATTTTTATTTGCAGAAGAAGCCGCAACAGCTCAGGAGTTAAAAAATAAAGTAAATAAAGGATTAAAACAAGATTATTTTTTTCAGGGCATTATTGTCGGAGATGAAGAAGCAAAAGCTGGGGGCTTTGGTCACTATTTTGCATTTGTTATTATCAAATCAGGAAATCAAGTACAGTATATTGTTATAGACTCAAAAAACGATAACCATTTAACTGATTCGTATCGACTTCGTCGTATAAATTACCTAATTAATCAATTGGAAGGGGGGCCAGTAGAAAGCTTAGTACCCTTTACTCGATTTGGCCAGATGGTTGATAATTTAAAAATTGAAATAGAAACAGAGTTTAGTAATATAAAAAAACTTAGTAACGTATTGGATAAACAAGAATTTATTAAAAGTGAAGCCAATAGGTTACAGAATATATTAGATCAAATAGACCAATATCGATTATTGTCTGAAAGTCAAACAGCATTTCAAGATGAAGAAAATCAGATTAGGATGATGCTTCAGTTTTAGAAATAACCAAGTTACCTTATTCAGCTGTAGCAGAAAATTCTGGCGTAAACGTATCATCAATATTTATATGTGAAACATAAATACGCTTCCATTCGGCAAGAGATACGGGAAAGTAAGGTAATGCTAACTCTAATAATGCGTGTGCATATTGTCTAATTTCATATTGTGCCCCTGCATCAAGGCGCAATTTCATAAAATGCATAAGCGAATGTAAGTTACAAGTAAAAATAAATTGGGTATAAGTACATAAAGGTAATATGCCCCGTGCTAATTCTCGGCAAAGGCCATTTGCAAGAAGATTTTCATAAGTTTGGACACTTTTTTGTATAGCTTCTTGATATTGTTTTTTGAAAGAATCATTATCAAAAGAACCAATAGAAGCTTGCTTATTTTTTGTATCTTGGTATCGCCATTTTGGGGGAGTATAAAACTCGAGTGGAGCTTTTACATAGCGGTAACTTATTTCATTATAAGAATTCATACGATGACGCATCCATTGCCGTGCAACAAATAATGGTGCTTTAATTCGAAATGAAAGCTGGTTGTGTTCAAATGGACTGGTGTGATTGTGCTCTAATAAAAATTTAATAAGCTTTTTGTCTCGTTCATTTATTGTTGTAACAACTTTTCCATAGGAGACACGAGCGGCATTAACTACATCAACATCAGAACCAGAAGAACGAACAAGAACAACTGAACTTATATTATCAGAAAGCGGATCAATATGTTGCTTGGAAATAGAATGGGGTGAAGGAATAGTTTCTTTTTGTGTCATAGTGTGTTCTTTCCTATAAAAAGTTCTTTTGCATTATGAACCATATTAATAATAAGTCCTATTATAACAAAATTACAGACAAGCGCAGTATTACCGTAACTAATAAAAGGAAGGCCAATTCCTTTTGTTGGTATCAGGTTAGTAGTAACTGCTATGTTAATAACAGCTTGCAAGCTTATTAATAGGACAAAGCCAAGTATCGAATATGCTGCAAATTTATTTTGAATATTTTGAGAAATTCGTATGCCAAAATATAAAAAAAGAATATATAGTGTTACTAAAAATAAACAACCAACAAAGCCTGTTTCTTCAGCAATTATTGAAAAAATAAAATCGGTATGCTGCATAGGAAGATAGAAAAATTTTTGTTTTGACTGTGATACTCCCATGCCAAGCCAATGGCCAGATCCGACGGCAATAAGAGATTGAATTATTTGAAATCCAGCGCCCTGTGGGTCATTCCAGGGGTTCAAAAAAATAAGTAATCGTTGTAATCGATAAGGTCGAGTAATAATAAGTAATAATGCGCTTATTCCTAAAATTCCGGTAAAAGTAATTACTTGCTTAAGGTTAAATTGGATAATAAAAAGCATTAAAAGGGTGGTTAAAAGAAGAGTAATAGTAAGACCAAAATCGGGCTGTTTGAGTAAAACTAAGCTAATCAGAATAAGTGCAAAAAGTAATAGCACATAATTTTTTGGCAATGAGTTATTAACTGTTCTATTTTTTTCTAAAAAATAAGCCAGAAAGAGGGGAAGAGCTATTTTTAATAATTCACTTGGTTGAAATGTGAATCTTCCCAAATGCAACCAACGGCTTGATCCATGGATTTGGTATGCAAAGTATGGAAGCAAAGTAAAGGAAGTTAATAATAATGCAATAATCAAAAAAAATGGACTGAGCTTTTTTATCATAGTTAAAGGGATAATCCGTGCAATAATAAAACCAAAAAAAGCGATAGTAAGACCGATTAATTGACGTTTGACAAAATAATGTGAATTGCCAAATACTTCGAGTGCGTAAATAGAACTAGCTGAATAAATAAACAAAAAACCGATAACAAGCAAGGTTGCAACAATGGTTAAAAAAATATTTAAATCGCTTTGTAACTGGTTTTTTGAATACAACATAATATTATTTTTAGTTTGACTTATCTCATTTTCTTATTTTGATTAATAATATAGCTATTTACTAGTTTTTTAAAATAGTCTCCTCGTTCTTGGTAGTTACTAAATAAATCAAAGCTACTACCAGCAGGGGAAAATAATAACACATAACCAGATTTTGTATGTTTTATTGCATCAGTAAAAGCATAATCAAGGGTAGGATAAGCAGCTGCTGGTATACCGTATTTTTTACAAAAATTATTAAGTTCTATCGCCTCACTACCAAAGCAGTAAATAAATAATACATAATTTTTTAGTGATTTAATAAATGGTGCGCGATTTATTCCCTTGCTTAGTCCACCTAACAATAAAAAAATAGGATTTAAAGATAATGCTTGAACAGCAGCATAAGTTGAAGCAGGGGTTGTTGATTTTGAATCATTATAAAAATCAATCCCATTGAAACAAGCAACTTTTTCAAGTCGATGTTCTGGAAGGGTAGCCTGTTGAGCAAAGAGAGGTAAAGAGGTAAGCGGTAAGCCAATAATGTCTAGTATACTGCAGATGATTAGCCAATTTTGTTTAAAAGTAATAGGAGGAAATTTATCTATGGCAATAAGAGATTTATAAATTCCATTTTTGTATTTGATAATATGAGGCGGATCAATAAAATAAAGACAGTCGCGAGGTTGTAGCAATTTTAATTGAGAGGCTGTTGGGCGGTAGTCAGAAAAAAAAGAGATATGTTGCGAATGAAGTCCATGTTTCTTTATTTGTCGTAATAAATTAAAAGGAAGCAGGGCTTTTTGGTTCGGTTGCTGCTGAGCAACAATTGAATATTTAGCAGTAAAGTAGTTTTCAATAGAGCTATGCCAATCAAGATGGTTAGGATAAAAATTAGTCCACACAGCAATATCAGGGGCAAATTGTTTGCAATAGGCTAATTGAAAGCTTGAAACTTCTAGTAAAGCAGTATCAATTAGTTTTTGTTGTTGAAGTAATGCAAGAGGAGGAATGCCAATATTGCCCCCAGTAGCAACATTTAAACTATAATAAGCAAAACATTGTGAAAGAAGATGAGTAATAGAAGTTTTTCCAATGCTGCCAGTAATAGCAATAATAGGTTTTTTAAAATTTTGATAAAACAAATCAAGCTCATTTAGCCATTTTTGTTGATATGTCGTATAATACTTTTTTATATCAATTCCTGGACTTGAAAAAAGGAACTCATTACAAACAAAAAAAGAATCCTGTTCTTTTTCCTTTATATAAGCTATCTCTCGGTTTTTTAGAAATTCTTGATCTTCATTACTTAGTACCTTGGTATCCATTACCTGTAACTGATATTCCAAAGAATGAAAATAATTAACAGCAGCCTTGCCAGTTACCCCCAGTCCCCAAATACCAATTTTTTTCTTTTTCACGATAAAATTTCCTCTTTAGCATGTTTATAAAAAAACGTATAATTAAAACTAAAGCAAAAAGTAATCATTAAAATTGTACCAGGAATAAGCATGCCTGAAAAAAAAGTAAGCTTCAAAGATACGCTGAATTTACCTCGCACCGATTTTCCAATACGGGCTAATCCAAAAAAAGACGACCCTGCAATGATCGAACGTTGGGAAAAAGAAAATTTATTTAAAAAAACGTTTTATCTCAATAAAGGCAATGAAATTTTTATTCTCCATGATGGACCCCCCTATGCGAATGGTAATATACATATTGGGCATGCGTACAACAAAATATTAAAAGATATTGTTACTAAAGCACAACGAATGCTTGGCAAACAAGTACCGGTAACACCAGGCTGGGATTGTCATGGTCTGCCAATTGAATTAAAAGTTACTAAAGAAAATCCAGGATTATCTCGAGAAGCACTTAAAAAGGCATGTCGCGCCTATGCGCAAAAATGGGTAGATATTCAACGAGACGAATTTAAGGAATTAGGGGTACTTATGGATTGGGCACACCCTTATTTGACTATGAATTTTGGCTATGAAGCTTCCGTTTTACGTGCATTTGGTAAACTAGTTGAACAAGACTATATTGAACGTGCCAATAAAACAGTGCCGTGGTGCCCTTCCTGTCAAACAGTGCTGGCAAGCGCAGAAATTGAATATCAAGAACGGAAAGACCCATCAATCTATGTCCTTTTTCCACTTGAACAAAAAATAACTGATAAGTTTTTTCCTACACTAAGTGGAAAAACAGTTAATTTTTTAGTATGGACCACTACACCATGGACATTACCATTAAACCGAGCAGTATTATTAAAGCCAGATGCTAACTATGTTGTGCTTGCAACAAATAATAATAAATACATTATCGTTGGGAAAAAACGTGCTGATCAGTTATGCGAACTATTTGGTATTGAAAAAAATATTATTCAAGAATTCAATGTACAAGATTTATTTGCGCTTGGTCCGTGGGCACAACATCCATTTATTAATGATTTACTAGTACCAGTTATTCTTGACGACTCTGTTGCGCTTGATGAAGGAACAGCATGTGTTCACTCTGCGCCAGGAGCAGGCCCACAAGATTATGAGGTAGGAATAAAAAATGACTTAGTTATTTATTCACCCGTAAATCCAGCAGGGATTTATACTGAAGAAGTAGAACCAAAAGAGCTTGTTGGTAAATCAGTAGCAGAAGGACAAGGATGGGTAATAAAAAAACTTGCACAAGAAGGTAAATTGTTATTTAAAACAAGTATTCGCCATTCGTATCCCCATTGTTGGCGTTGTCACCATGGATTAATTTTTCGAGCAACTAAGCAATGGTTCTGTGATTTATCAAAAGGAGAACTCAAAGAAAAAACATTAAAAGCAATTGACACTATTGAAATGCTGCCTGATACTTCCAAAAATCGTTTTAAAGCAACATTAGAAGGGCGACTTGAATGGTGTTTGTCACGACAAAGAATCTGGGGTATCCCAATTCCAGCCCTTATTTGCCAAGACTGTGATTTTACTTATATTAGCAAAGAATTAATTGAACATGTTGCAGATCATGTAGAACAATCTGGTGTTGAATGGTGGGATACTGCAACACTACAGGATATTATACCGCAAGGATTTACTTGCCCTTCTTGCAATAGAGCAAATTTTAAAAAAGAGCAAGACATTTTAGATGTTTGGTTTGACTCTGGTGTTAGCCATTTTGCTGTACTAGTGAAAAATCCGAATTTACGATTTCCTGCTAATATCTATTTAGAAGGAAAAGATCAGCATCGGGGTTGGTTCCAAAGCTCATTATTAACAAGTATGGCCATTGAAAAAGAACCATGCATGCGTGCAATTGTAACCCATGGTTTTACCGTCGATGAGCAGGGTCATAAAATGTCAAAATCCAGAGGAAATGTTGTTTCGCCTCAAGAAATGATTAATAAACTTGGCACAGATGGGTTGCGCTTATGGGCATCCAGTATTGACTGCCGGGGTGAGGCCGTTGTTTCTGATATTTTATTGCGAAACGTTCAGGAAGTATTTCGAAAAATTCGTAACACATGTCGTTTTTTGCTTTCAAATATTTATGATTTTTCTATCGAAAATGATGCAATAGATATTGAGAGAATGCAAGTTATCGATAAATATGCGCTGCAAGAGCTATTGCTTGTCAATTATGAAGTGGTTCAGGCCTATGTTGATTATGATTTTACTGAGGTATTTCACCGATTAAGTAGTTATTGTGCAGTAAATTTGAGCTCATTTTATCTTGCTATTATTAAAGATAGGCTTTACGTTGAAAAGGCTAATGGACAAAAACGTCGATCAGCACAAACAGCATGTTGGTATATCCTTGATACACTAACTCGGCTAATGGCACCGGTTCTTTCTTTTACTGCAGAACAAGTATCTGACTGTTATCAACAAAATAAAACCGAATCTATTCATCTCCAACAATTTGCTGATTTAGCACCACTGTGGGAGTTGTTTACAAAACAAATTAAACATGAGGCTCAATTAATTTCAAAAAAAGTACCTGAATTATTTAAGGATGTTTTGCAAGAACGTGGCGTGACGGTTGAGCTTTTTATCAAAACTGAAAAAAGAACAATAAGCCCTGAACAAGAATCTATTTGGTATTTATTGAAAAAAATTAGGTCAGCATTGCTAAAAGCAATAGAATTAAAACGAGAAAAAGGGTTAATAAAAGACTCATTAGAAGCAAAATTAATTGTCTATTTTGGCCCAGATGCGCCATTTGCTCAATTATTGCATGTTTTTTTTAAAGAGCTTGATGATGCAAATGAAAGTGTTGAAGAGTTTTTCAAAGAGTTTTTGATTGTTTCCCGTTTTGATATGGTAACCGGAACTGACAATTTGCATGAAACAGAATTAAAAGGACTGTGGGTAAAAGTTGAAAAAGCACCCGGGGAAAAATGTCCACGTTGCTGGCAATGGGACATAACTGATCATCCTGATTTACTTTGTAACCGATGTCAAAAGGTAATTTAAAATATTTAACTTTTAACAGGAGTATTTATGCACAATGACGAATTGTTGGATGTTGTTGATAAAGATGATCATGTTATTAGCCAAGAATATCGATCAAAAGTTCACAAAAAGTGTTTACCTTTTCGTGCAATTAATGCGTTTCTTGTGAATGAAGAAAAAAAATTATGGATTCCTCGAAGAACAGCAGAAAAAACATTATTTCCTTCTTGTCTTGATGCGAGTGTTGGTGGTCACGTTATGGCAGGAGAAACGTACGATCAAGCATTTGGACGAGAGTTGCATGAAGAGTTAAATATTAAAATTGACCAAATCTCTTATCGTTTTGTTGGTAAGCTTACTCCTTTTAAGCACGCTGTATCTGCTTTTATGCATATGTATTTGATAAATACTAATAAAACTCCTCACTATAATCCTGATGATTTTAGTGAGGCCCATTGGATTAGCATTCCAGCATTAAAAGAAAAAATTAAAAATGGTGAACAAGTAAAAGAGGATTTACCTATTTTAATTTCCTTCATACAGGATTTAATTCATACGTAATGCTCGTTATATCCTTACAGAGACTCCTGGGTACACTGAAGCAGGTGATTTCTTTTTTTCTCCACCAAAATCCTTCGTTGTTTTAAGAAGATCTTCAATTACATCGCGAAATTCGTAAAGTGATGTTGGATGCGGTATTTCATCTTTTATAGTTTTTGCTTCAGCGGGTGCTCTTTTTTGGAGTCGTTCAATTGCTTGTTCATCTCCTAAGTAGACATATTTTTTTTCATCAGAAACATTTTTCGCAAATGCTGCATCAGTATTTATTTTTTCTTCTATAGTATTGATTACATCCATAATTTCTTTTAATGGTTTTTTGTTTTTATCAACCAAACTTTGTAATTCTTCTTTATAATATTTCTTTGGAGTTGAACCGAGTAATTGTACCTTACGGCCAAGTGCCTTTATATCACTTGTTACTTCATTTACCCGTCGTCTGACTGCTGGTATTTCAATTATTGCAAGAGATTGATCTACTGCATCACCACTAGCTAATTGTTTTTCCAAGCTTTTAAACTTTTCATTTGTTTCTATCATTCTGTCTATTTCTTTTAAATTTGCTTCTATTTTTCCTAGCAATCTTTCTGCATCAGGATCTTTTTTTTCAAGTTTTACTGGTGCTTCTTTTTTTTCAATTTCCTCAAGCTTTTCTCCCCCAGGTTTTCCTGGTCCACTGGAGCGAATTGGTGTCTTTCCTGGCTTACCCATTTTTTTGCGGTCAATTGGCTCTACTTTTGTTGAAAATCGGGTTGTTGATCCGTATGGAGATGTGTAAGCAGATGAAGGATAAGTTGGATAGGTTGAACGATAAGCTGAAGGAGATCCCGGATATCCATAACTATAACCAGTTTCCATTTCTCTTCCTGCAACAAGAGCACGCTCGGGCATTGCTTTTGTTTGCTTTGCTTGAGCAGCAGCCTTTTTTTCTGTTTCTTCTTCTTCAGTTTTCAATTTTTTTGCTATTGGCTCAAATTTTTCAAATAATTTGGTAAGTTCTTGCGGTATTTTCAATGTATAAAGAGATTCTGTGTAGGTGTTTACTGCTTTTTGTACTGCTTGTTTAGATTCGGTAGTCAATTTTTCTAAACCAAACTCAGGTATTTCTATCTTTGGAATATAATGAGAAATTTTTGTTTTAAGTTGCGTAAGATTATTGTACAGCGACTCATCCTTAATCAAATCATCAAGATACTTATATTTTTTTGTTGTTGAATCTTGATCTTTTATTTTATGTAGTTGTTGGCTAAAATTTTCAAGTTGTTCTTTGAAATCTTTCCAAACTAATGTGGATGGCCATTCTTTGATGGTACCTTCTTTACCCCAAAATTCTATTTTACCAGGAAGGTCTGGAGAACTTGCTATTGTTACTAAAAAGGAATTAGTATAAGTAATAATTGCATCAATGAGTAAAATTGCCTGTGATTGCTTTCCTCTTTCTTCTTTTATTTCTGGTTCGGTAATTACTTCTTCTTCTTTAATTTCTTTTTCTACTTCCTCTTTTGTTTCTTTTTCTTCAAACGGTAATTCCTCACCAAATACTTCACCAAAAAATTCTTCAAATTCTTCTGGGCTCATATTTTCAATTTCTTCAGTTAATTTTTCTACTGCTTTCTTAAATTCCATCTGTTCTTCTGGTGGAAGAGAAGCAACATACTCATCTATTACTTTTGATGCTTCTTCAAGTTCTTTTTCTAATGCTTCAAAATCTGGAGATGCCCCTTGAGTAGGAAGCCCCGCACTAATTCCACTTTCTAAACCAGCATTAGCTTCTAGTAAAAATGTTATACCAAAAAACAAAAAGAAGGGAATAAGCAAAAATCTTACGTATTGCATAAAATCCTTTAGTTAAATCTTAATTATCTTTAATTGTAACAATCTTTTTTTATTCACTATATTGTAAGTATATATTATTACGAGCTATTTGTCTCTTAGCTATGAGATAGTTATAAAGGCTGGTTTCATGTACCACAAACAAATAAAAAATGGGTTTATATTATTTGAAATAGTAGTTGCTTTTATTATCTTTAGCATAAGTTGTATCCTTCTTGCCCAGCAACAATGGAAACTGATACAACAAGAACAAGAAGCTGTTGATCGGTTACAAGCGCTTAGCTTAGTTCGAAATACATTGGAAAACATACGTAATGAAAAATATTTTTCCCCTTTCCAAAAAGTAGATGATAAATTTACCATTATTGTTCAAGAAAAACCCTTATCACTGCAAACAATTAATACTGAATTTTTAAACAAATTGAACCTTATTGAGGCTCGGGTAACATGGCAGTCAGCACTAGGTAAACGATCAATAAAACTCATAACAGGATTTATACAAGATGAAAAAAAATAGCAGTGGATTTTTATTATTTTCCTTTCTTATTTATTTATTGCTTTTTTCACTGTTTATTATGCTCAGTTTTGATTGGGTAATGACATTTTTTAAAAAAAATACCTTTCATCTAAATCAAAAAAGTGTGCTTATTAGTATGTATTTAGCACAAGATTTGTTTTTACGAGATATTCATCTTGCTCCTGCATCTTTTTCTAAATGGAAAAAAATTACCTTATCTGAAATTATTTGGTCCATTACAGATCACGATATTGGTTGGACTTTTAAAGAGAAAAAACTTTATCGAAATGAAGGAAACTATAATAAACAAGACCAAAAATGGGATAAAAAAACAACGAGCGTTTCGGTACAACAAATTGATAAAGTTAATTTTTTTGTTAATAAGCAGGTAGATTTAAGTAACATAAAAAATGTTGTGATAGAATATACAATTTCAGGAATGAAACCTATAACTGAGATTGTGTCGCTACAAAATCGAGCAATAGAGTGATTGTAAAGCGAGGATCAGCTGTTTTATTTATATTGTTATTTACAATGATAATAAGTATTAGCCTTTTAAACAGAATACGTAGTGCAAGTTATATGCTTGATATTGCTCGAAAACGAGAGCAGTTTGAAGAGAAATATTATATTACGCAAACATTACTCACTATTGGTGTTGCTTATGCAACTACCGTAGATATAAAAGAAAAAATTACTCAATTCAGTATTCCTGTTGATCACTATCTATCAGCAGATAATAATTGCTCTGGAAAAGTACAAATAAATAAAAACAATACAACATTTTTTATAAAATCATTTCTTATGGAGAAAAAGAAAGCAATTTGTGCGCTATCTTGTACTGTATCAGTAGATAGAAACAGCCAATCTCTTGATGGGCGGAAAGGTAAGAGGTTTGTTGTTAGTAATTTCCAACAGCTCTTTTCTGCTGTATAATTTAATAAATAGGCATTGAAATAACTACAAGAAAGGATATTATGAAAATTTTTCTCCGTAAAGATATTGAAAGGGTTGGCTTAGCTGGTGAAATTATTAAAGTGGGGGATGGTTATGCACGTAATTACCTAATCCCACGTGGCTTAGCAGTAGAAATTACAAAGGAAAATGAGCAGTTTTATGTAAAACGAGTTAAGAAGGTTGAGTATCGAAAAGAAGCAATTGCAACCCAAACTTCAATGCTTGCAGAAAAAATTAAAACTATAAACATAACGTTGAAGAAAAAAGCTCATGATGATGGTAAGCTCTATGGTGCTGTTAATGCAGCGGAAATAGTTGATTTACTTGCAAATAAGGGAATTGTTATTGCAAAAAATCAAGTAAAATTTGATAAATCTATTAAAACAAAAGGTACTTTTATTATTACTATTAAACTTACTTCACGATTACAGCCAAAACTATCACTAAATGTTGTCCCCGAATAATGTATTGTTATGTATAGCGTAAAAAAAAACTCTTTAGTAGTTAAACAGGTAGACCCTGAAAAACTACTTGGTCGAAATCTTCCTTCACATATAGAAGCAGAGCGGTCTGTTTTGGCAGCTCTTTTACTTAATAATGAACTAATAAATCGTGTAATTGAGTTATTGCTTCCAGATGACTTTTATAATACTGCACATAAACTGATTTACCAGGCTATAATCGATCTTGATCAGCAGCAAAAAAAAGCTGACTTAGTGACGCTACAAGACGAACTTAGCAAAAAAAATAAGCTTGAAACAGTAGGGGGAATTGTCTATTTAATCTCATTGCAAGAAGATATTCCTGCAATGGGACTTATTGATCAGCATGCACAAATTATTAAAGAGAAGTCTGTATTAAGACAACTTATTACCTCTTCAACTAATATAATTGCAAATTGTTATAGCCAAAACGACCGTAATATAGAAACAGTTTTGGATGAAGCAGAGAAAACAATTTTTCAGATATCAAATAAACGAACGCGCAATAATTTTGTTCAACTTGATATTTGGTTAAAAAAAACATTTCAACATTTATCAGATATTAAAAGCCATAGTAAGGGCATAACAGGTATTCCATCAGGCTATAAAAAATTAGATCGCATGTCTTCTGGTTTTCAAAATGGTGATTTAATTGTTTTAGCAGCTCGCCCTTCAATGGGGAAAACCGCATTGTCACTTTGCATGGGAAGTATAGCAGCACAAAATGATTATACTGTTGGACTTTTTTCGCTAGAAATGTCGGCAGAACAGTTAGTGTTACGATTACTTTCCATGCAAGCAGAAATTTCACATCATAATATTAGAAATGCTACTATCTCTTCTGACGAGTGGATTGAATTAACCAATGTTGCTGCTCAACTTGCCCAAATGAAATTTTTTATTGATGATACACCAATGCTCAATATTATGGATCTTCGAGCAAAAGCAAGGAAGCTTAAGGCTGAAAAAGGATTACAATTTTTAATTATTGATTACCTGCAACTTATTCACAGCAATAAAAAACACGAAAATAGGCACCAAGAAGTTTCTGAAATATCTCGTTCACTCAAAGCGCTGGCAAAAGAACTCAACATTCCTGTTTTAGCACTTTCTCAACTTTCGCGTGCAGTAGATAGCCGTATGGATAAACGACCAATGCTTTCTGATCTACGTGAATCTGGTGCCATTGAGCAAGATGCTGATCTTATCATGTTTTTGTATCGGGAGGTTGTGTACAATTCTGACACTGAACATCCCTGGCTTGCTGAACTTATTGTTGGTAAACAACGGAATGGTCCTACTGGCACTTTATATTTAAATTATGTTAAAGAATTGACAAAATTTGAAGACACTGATGAAGAATCATCTGAATAAAATTATAGTAGAAAAAAATTTTATATGTTTAATAGAAACTAAAGTAATAATACCTTTAAGATTTGAGTTCACTATTTATTCTTATTAAGGTACAGTGATAAACAACATATGTTGTAGCATATTAAAAAAGAATAAAGGACAATCCTTGAAAAGCTTTCAATTTTTTAGCAATCGAAGAGAAGTTTTTTTATCCATGGCAGTAATGTTTGTTATCATTGGCTTGTTATACCAAGGAGTGAGCACATTATGGGATGGAAAAGAACGAGGATTTAGTAAAAGTATAAAGAGTCAGAATTGTAAAAGTAGGATGTAGTTATGCATAAGATAAAAAAAGCACTTATTCTTTTCTCTATTTTTTCATATTATACACAAGCACAAAACCATCTTTTACCTGAAAAAACAGAGTTTAATGAATTTCCTGTGACACGCTCAAGAGCAAATCTTCAAGTATGGCGTCCGGTACAAAAACAAGTACAAGATACTGTATTACAAATTTTTTCTTCAATTGCTGAATTTGATTGGTTACAACCATATAAAACACCAAATCAAGGTATTTTACGGGGAAGTGGTTTTTTTATCAGTGAGGATGGGTATATCATTACAAATGCACATGTTGTGGCTCAGGCAGTGGCAGTATGGGCGCAACTTCCTTCTCTTGGTAAACGACCTTTGCGCATTCAGATTATTAGTGTTTGTCCAGAAAAAGACTTGGCTTTATTACGTCTTACTGATGAAGATTTAGATTATCTACGTAATACACTTGGTTTTATAAATTATTTACCACTCGGAGATTCTGATAAAGTATGTCGGGCAGATGAAGTAATGGCTGTTGGGTATCCATTAGGACAAGAATCATTAAAAAGCACGACTGGGATTATCAGTGGGCGAGAATTCATAATGAATCAATTATTAATTCAAATGAGTGCTCCAACTAATCCTGGTAATTCAGGTGGGCCAGTATTAAATTTAGAAGGAGAAGTTGCTGGTATTAGTAGTTCTGGGATACCAACGGCACAGAATGTTGGTTACATTATTCCAATTAACACGCTAAAATCTATGTTACCTGACCTTTACCGGGTCCCGTTACTCCGTAAACCACATCTAGGTATTTTATCCCATAAAGTAACAGAAGCGGTAACTGATTACCTTGGTAACCCGCAGCCAGGGGGTTGTTATGTTGTGGAAGTAGTAAAAGATAGTCCTCTTGATAAAGCAGGAATTCAGGCAGGAGACATGATATATGAAATTAACAATAATAGACTTGATATTTATGGAGAAATGAATGTTGATTGGAGTGAAGATAAAGTATCATTTGTTAATTACATAGATCGTCTTGCAATTGATCAAGAAATTCAGCTTGTTGTATACCGGAATGGTGAACGTATTGAAAAAGTAGCTAAGTTTAATTTGGATGAGCAAAAACCAATCAAAAGGTTATACCCATGGCATGAAAAAGTTGATTATGAAGTATTTGCTGGTATGGTGGTAATGCCTCTTACCTTGAATCACCTTGAATTATTTAAAGATAAAGTACCAGGATTAAAGTCATATGATGGCATTAATAAACAAGAACCAGTACTATTCATTTCCCATGTTTTTCCAAACTCTGAATTGGCACAGTCACGAGCTATTGAGGCTGGTTTTACTTTGAATGAAGTTAATGAAATGCCAGTACATACATTAGATGATTTTAGAAATGCAATTCAAAAAAGTGTTGAAACTAAATATGTTGTTATTAAGGCAACTGATCAAATTTCATTAGCATCAGAAAACATGACTGCTGTATTACCATTTGATAAAGTACTGGAAGAAATTGTTACTCTAGCGCAATTGTACCATTTTCCTATTTCTGAAACAGTACAATCTCTTTTAGAGCACTGTTAAAAGACATTTTTAGAAAAAAAGGAAGACGAAGCATAATGGTAATTTTGGGTATTGACCCCGGATTTAGGATTGCAGGATTTGGCATTGTAAAAAAAGATAACCGTTATACTTATTTACTTGACTATGGTTACTTAGCAATGTCATCTTCAAAAAGTGTTAAAACAAGAATTAAATTATTTCATGATTTTTTTCTTGAAAAAATAACTACGTTACACATCACTAATATTGCATTAGAAACACCATTTTTAGGGAAAAATGCGCAAAATTTCTTAAAACTAGGTTATTTACGTGGAATTTTATATCTACTAGCTGAACAACACATGTTAACATTGCATGAATTTTCTCCTCGTGAAATAAAACAATCAGTAACTGGTTTTGGTGGTGCAAGTAAAGAACAAGTTGCTCGAGTGATTATTCAATTGTTTCCACAAATTAAAAAGCCTAAAAAAGAAGATGTTACTGATGCCTTGGCAATAACATTATGTGGCTTATGGGAACAAAGGAGATCAAAAGAATTAAATTATTAATCATATAATGCATATTATGTCAAAAAATAATAATAATCCAATTCAAACACTTCCCCCAAAAATTAACTCTCCATCAACTAAAAACGGTGCAAAATAACTTTTTCCTTTTTTGCCAGAAAATGTTTTTTGCTCTATTTTATTATGGTTTAAATCGTAACAAAATATATTAAGATATTTCTGTTGAAGACTATCAACATAATAAATAGTATTATTTATATGCCGTGGTAGTAACGGCAGTATTGATTCATATAGTCTTGTTGGGCTATTCGTTAGCAACAATAATGTTGGAATAGAAAAAGAAAATAATTGATTATAATGCCAACTATCGCCACTTTTTGTTAAATGAAGATAAGAGAATAAAATAGTATCATCTTTTTCATCAATATAAGAATCATACTCAAGGACAAAACCTTCATTATCTGAAATCATATGCAAAAAAGCAATTGGCTGTCGTTTAAAATCAAGAATAAGTTGTTTATTGATTACTCTGTTTTCAATTTCTTTTTTTGTTTGTCTTTCGATTATTTTCTCTACTTTCATGTCAAAGTCAGTGATTTCATCAAAATTATTATTTTGCGGTATATTTGGATATGAAATAGACATTATTCTATAATTATTTTTTTTTCGTTCAATATAAAAAAGAAGATCATCAATCTTCTGTGGATATAAACAATCAGCAAATGGAATTTTTACAATACAGTCAACATCTCCTTTAATACTTAGTTGAAAAATACCAAAATAATTATCATTTTTTGCACTTGTATAGCAATAATAATTATCAATCCATTGAACCATTGCAATATCATACAATGGTTCATCAAGTGGAACTGTCTTCGGTGATCGCTTATAAAAAAGCTTTACTTTTAATAACCCATTATCAATAAAGCTAAACCCTGATTTGTCGGGCAATAAGCACAAATTAGCTGGATTAAAACGAGACAGCAACCCTGACTTTAATGTGTTAGTTTTGTTATTCCAAATCCATAATACTATATTATCCACCATTTTTTGTTGTATTAACAATATAGTATTATGATCTAGGACAGAAACTGGATACACATATTCTGTTGTTTGTACAGTAAAAGAGATAGTTAATAAAAGAGTTAAAAAGCTATTTTTTAGCATACAGTACGCCTTTATTAATAAAATTGATTTAGCAATTGTCTGAAACATTATTGATCTTGTTCATTCTTTACTAAAGATTCAAGTCTTTTTACCTGTGCTGCTAATGTTACCATCATTGATTTTAACTCACTATTTTCTAGTTTGAGTGATTGAATTCGTTTGTTTTGCTTTTGCAATTCATTTAATAACATTGCTGGCAATTCATGGTAGCGAACAGAATAACTTTCGCCATCTTTGTCATGTACCACCAATTCAGGATAAACTTCTTCAACTTCTTCAGCAATCAATCCATAGTGAAGCCTATTAGTTTCATCATTTTTGTACGTAAACTGTACTGGACGTAATTCCATTAATCCATCAGAAGCAGTCTCCATGTCATTAATATTTGTTTTAAATCGTTTTGATGATACAACAGTGCCAAGCTGACCTACAGAATCAACAAAAACTGCTGTCCCGGTTCCAATATTAACCGTTGAACCAAAAATACCTTGCACAAAGCAATCTGTGTGAGTACCAGATGTACCAATTCTAATTTGGCCACTTTCAGTTCCTGCGCCAGAAGCACTCCCAATATAAATATTATCACTACCAGACGTTAACCCAAGCCCAACTTGATATCCGAGACCAATATTTCCAGTGCCTGCTGTCATTCCGAGGAAGGCCTGTACTCCTACTGCAGTATTTTCGTCTCCTCCCACATTAGCTGCCAATGCATTTCTTCCTACTGCTGTATTGCTACCTCCAGTTGTATTGTCTATCATGGCGCCAGCACCTACCGCTGTATTGCTACCTCCAGTTGTATTGTCTATCATGGCGCTAGAACCTACTGCTGTATTGTTACCTCCAGTTGTATTGATTGTTAGGGTGCTAGAACCTACTGCTGTATTGCTACCTGCAATTGTACTATTAGCTAGCGCATTTACTCCAAAGGCACTATTATTAAAACCAGTCATAGTAAAGTTACCAGCTCCTTTTCCAACGAATGTATTATTAGTACCAAAATTGTGAATAAACTGCACGTTGTCTTTGTAAATATTACCAACTGGTGAGTTGGTGTCATTCATGAATATGTTTTTACCAACATATAGATCACAGGCAACATCAACCACACTGCCTTTAAATTCTGCATCACCGCACACCACTAAATCATCAAGTACACTCAAATTAGT
>Ga0307428_1000389_pt1 | contig 30247 bp, 29 predicted proteins | sample SalMarWE160240MG_FD_202161 | JGI IMG/M metagenome (GOLD analysis project Ga0307428, IMG submission 202161) | Salt marsh sediment microbial communities from the Plum Island Ecosystem LTER, Massachusetts, United States - WE1603-240 | ecosystem: Environmental > Aquatic > Marine > Intertidal zone >...
CTACGTTGCTTGCCCTGGAGTAGAGGCGACAAACAACCGAGCAGAGCGAGCACTGCGTCCGTACGTGGTGAAACGGAAGATCTCCGGCGGCCATCGCTCTTGGAAAGGAGCGGGGAAGCATGCGATACTGACGAGCGTACTGGCGACCTGTGGCCTACGTGGAGAGGATTTCCGGAACACAATTGAAGGGGCACTAAGGCAGACAGTGGCTTTAGCCAGCTGAGCAGTTACAAAGTGCCAATGTGCCAACCCCGCAAGCTTGGTTTCTAACTGCGGTAGGATCCTCTTGATCTATGACCGCCAACAGCTAACATGAATAGAGCCAGGGAGAAAGTGAAAACCTTCCTTGGTTCACGTCTACGACGAGGAGGATGGGCATGCGAAACTCAAGGTTCTCACAGGCCAAGATCGACAGCACATCAAGGCCGCGGAGCCTGGGGGACTTGAACCCTAGCCACTAGTTTATGCAACACAATATGTATTGTGTTGCGTGGCTGCTAGGCTTATCCCTGATCACAGGCAGCCTTTTTTAACGGGTCTTCAGCGCTTTCAGCCCCTGACTGAGATTCCTCCAGTTGGCAAACCGCGCAACGTATCCTATCAAAACCGCCGATTATGTTGCGTTCTTAGACCGCTACCGCCGCTTGACGAAAGGATTTGAGCGTGCTCTCCACCTCCTCGTCGAAGATGTGGGTATAGATCATTGTTGCCGATAGATTGGCGTGCCCAGCACCTTCTGCACAAGGCGAATCAGCTTGTTGTTCGTACTGGCTACATGAGTTCTTTTGGGAATAAACCCCCTCAACGTCGGAGACAAGCTCCGACGCTACGAAAAGATGGATGTAGCGTCATACCTTGCGTGCGACCTTGCTTTCGATGCATCAAAGCCCTACATGAAAATCAAGGACCCTGTAATTTTGCCACAGGGTCCTTGATTCCTGCCTCCCCCTGAAGCAGGCTCTTGGCGCGCGATGAAACCGTCTCCCCATCTGCGGGTAGGTTAAGCTGAGGTGATAACGATGAACGGGAGAATCCTTCGTGGGATGATCATGGTGTTGTTGGTGCTGCCGATCTTTGGAACGGGAGTCGTCGCTGAGAGTAGCAGCGCGTCGGCCTCGTCTTCCTCGGATGGACCGGTGCGGGCGACGGTCGGGACGTTTGTATTCGAGCAGGGGACTTCCCTGGCTTTGGAGATCGACCGCGAGGAGCCGTGCTCGTGTCTGTGCGAGCCGGTGATGATTACTGGGCTGCGCGTGCTCGATGTTGACGGAGATTCCGTCTCCTTGGGAACTGGAGACCAGACGACCCTTCCGATCGTGTATGACGAGTGGGTTGGGCGGGTGGACCTCGTTCACCCTTCTGGCGAACTGGCCGAGGTGGGGGCTTATACTGTGGTGATCGATACTAGCATCGGCGAGTTTCGCGCGAAGATCGAGGTCGTTTTACCGGGGATGGCGAGCGAATCGGGGCGTGTCTCCTCTCGTGCATCGGTCTGCGGTATCGAGCTCCTTGTCTACCGGCTGTTCGGCGAGGAGAGTGACGGTCAAACAATCGCCCTAAGAGAAGGAGACCTCTTGCTGATCGCTCTTGCCGGAAATCCGACGACCGGTTATGAATGGGAGATCGAGGAGGAACCCGCTGGCGGTCTCTTAGAACGGATCCAAGGTCTCGATTACCACCTCGATTCCGATCTCATGGGCGCGGGAGGGACGTTCTACTTCCGTTACAGAGCAGTCACAGCAGGGCATGGAATCCTGACCTTTTCCTATCGCCGCCCCTGGGAGGCCGGACCCGCGGAGAAGACGATCGTCCTGACGATCTTCGTGCATTAAGGAGCCTGGTGCGTAACTCTTTTCTAATACTTGTCTTCGCGCTCAAACCGTAGTTACAAGCATTTTACCGCAGAGGGCGCAAAGATCGCTGAGATAAAGCATTAAGGTTCCCATTCCGCATCTCTGCGTGCTCCGCGTTCTCGGCGGTGAAAGCTTCTGTTCGGCTCCATCCTAAAACGCCAACCTTCCCCCTTGCCGAGGCACACTTGCCAAGGCACGGCGACCTGTTCTATAGTGAACGCTGTAGAGAGAGGGAAGATCTTATTTCAAAAAAGGAGTTGGTCACCGTGCAAACAATCTTGCGTGTTAATATGGCCGATCGGACTGCCACCTATGAGGATGTCCCGGAGAAGTACAAGCAGAGGGCCGGGCGCTGGCTGACATCGAGCATCGTCTGCGATGAGGTTCCAGCGACGTGTCATCCCCTGGGGCCGAAGAACAAGGTAGTGATCGCTTCGGGGATCGTCAGCGGAACGGCCTCTCCAACCTCCGCACGCATCTCCGTCGGGGCTAAGTCGCCCTTAACGGGTACGATCAAGGAGTCGAACGCTGGCACATGGTTCAGCCAGAAGCTCGCCCGTCTCGGGATCAAGGCGATCATCATCGAGGGTGTCCCCACGGAGAAGGAAGCGCTCTGGACGCTCAAGATCGATAAAGAGGGAGCGACCTTCGAATCTGCCGATCGATTCGCGGGGAAGAAGCTCTCCGAGGTCTATCCGCCACTGTTCGAGGAACATGGGGGAAAACAGAAGGTAGCGATAATGGGGATCGGCGTTTCCGGAGAACGGCTTATGACTGCTGCTGGAATCGCTTTCAACGATCTTGAGGGTCGCCCGAGCCGCTACTCGGGACGTGGTGGATTGGGCGCTGTTCTCGGGAGCAAGGGATTGAAGTTCATCATCGTCGATGACACCGACGCCCCGGGAGTGGAGATCGTAAATCAAGAACTGTTCGACCAGGGGCGGAAGAAGCTTGCGGATGCGTTGCTGGCGCACGACATTACCAAGCCGAAGGGCGGGCTCAATACGTACGGCACGGCGGTGTTGGTGAACATCATCAACGAGGTAGGGGGTCTGCCCACGCGTAACTTCCGCGAAGGGCGGTTCGAGGGGGCGGCAAAGATCGCTGGTGAGGCGATCTTCGCGGGGAACAAAGAGCGCACCGGAAAGGAGCTCTACAATCACGCCTGCTCGCCGGGCTGCATCATTAAGTGCTCCAACACCTGGCACCGCTCCGATGGGAGCGAGCACACCTCGTGCATCGAGTACGAGTCCGACTGGGCGTTCGGCGCGAACTGCGGGATCGACGAACTAGACACGATCGCCGAGCTGAACCAACTGTGCAACGATTACGGTCTGGATACGATCGAGGTCGGTGGAACGCTCGCCGTGGCGATGGACGGTGGGCTGGCTGCGTTTGGCGACGGGAAACGAGCGATCGAACTCGTGGAAGAGATCGGTCAAGGAACCCCACTCGGACGAATACTGGGGAATGGCGCGGTCATGGCCGGTAGGGCGTTCGGCGTCACCCGTGTCCCAGCCGTCAAGGGACAGAACATGCCCGCCTACGAGCCTCGTGCGATCAAGGGGATCGGGATAACGTACGCGATCAGCACGATGGGTGCCGACCACACCTCCGGCTATACGATCGCTCCGGAGATCCTGGGAGTCTCTGGCAAGGTTGACCCGCTCGATGCAAACAAGGTAGAGATGGCGCGCAATTTACAGTACGCGACCGCGTTCATCGACACCTCCGGGCACTGCCTGTTCATTGCCTTTGCGATTTTCGATATCTCAACCGGGTTCGAGGGGATGATCGAAGAGTGCAACGGCGTCCTCGGCACTGATTGGAGCGCGGATGATGTTGGGAGGATCGGTCAAGAGGTGATCGATATGGAGCGCGCGTTCAACCGTGCCGCCGGGTTCACGAAGGCCGACGACCGCCTCCCCGAGTTCATGAAGAATGAGCCTCTCCCACCGCACAACACCGTGTGGGATATCTCCGGCGAGGATCTGGACCGGGTGCTTGGCTAGTTCTTAAAGCAAATGCGGCAGATTGGGGGCCCACCTGATCTGCCGCGTTGTTCCGCATGAGCGATCATCCAAGTAACACTGAAAGGAGGATCCTGTGATCACGGTGCACCTCTACGGAAAATTGCGTCGCTTCGCCGAAGGGAGCGACCCTGCAGCCGATTCGACCGTAGGTCTTCCGGTGGTACCAGGAGAGACAATCGAGGGCATTCTGAAGAGGATTGGCATCCCTGAAGAAGAGCTGGGGAGCAACATCTTCTTAAACGGAGAGTACTCCGGGCTCACGCGAGAAGTAAAGCCAGGCGACCGCTTGGGAGTCTTCCCCGACGATATGCAGCTCCTTTACAAGTGGTACTTCACGAAACGAGAAGGCGATCGTTCCGATGAACCGGGTTGAGGTGAGACTGCACGCGTCGCTTGAGAGGATTCGTCCTGGGTTGAAAGCTGGGGAAGCGCTTCCTTTAGAGCTAAAAGAAGGAACAACCGTCGAGCGGATGGTAGAAGCACTCGGCATCCCGAGGAAGGGCATCCACCTCGTCCTTATCAATGGGAGAACACGCCCCCTTGATCACCCCCTCTCCGATGGCGACCGCGTCGCCCTCTTCCCGCCAGTCGGGGGCGGGTAGGCGAGGGGGAGGGGGAGACTCGGGGACACGGAAGAGTGAAAACCAGCATTCCTTGGCGATCTTTGCGGCTTGAGTGAGTGTAACGAACGGGCGAGAGAAAAAGCGTGTGCTTCTCGCAAAGGCGCAAAGACGCAGAAAACAGTGGAAGACAGAATAATGGCTGAAAACGAGATAGGAAAGATTGTCGCTGACACTGCTACGTACAGGAGTATCTCGAGAGGAGTCTAAAGACTAAGGAGGTACCCGTGATCGTACCTTCCCGGTTGAGGGCTGGTGATACGATAGGGATCGTTTCGCCAGCATCACCCGTGACCGCCTTTTGTCCGAAGCGATTCGCTCGTGGGCTGGAGAACCTGGAGAAGATGGGTTTCTCGGTCCGCGTTGCCGAACACGCAACCGCACGCCATGGGCACACCGCCGGAACCATCGAAGATCGGGTCAGTGACATCCACCCGATGTTCACCCTTCCCAACGGAGTCCGGGCACGCGTCGACTTCTGTGAGCGAGCACGCTTACAACTCTTGGAAGAACCCATCAACAAGATGGGATCACACGAAGCTCATTTCCAACAATCCGTGGGCCACGTCCTTCATCCATCTTCTTGCGGGCTGTTCGTTCTTGCGTGATATAGTTAGTCTGTGCGATAGCGCGGTTGGAAAATAACCGGATTGTCTTATGTCTAAGATCTACCGCGGGTAGGTAGAAACAGAGTACATTAATCTCTTAAAGGAGGGAGAGTCGATGAAGCGGATTCTAGTGTTCTTGTTTTCGTTGCTACTATTAGTTACCGTTATTGCGGTGACTGTCTCGGCAGACCCGATTCATGTCGGGGGCGGACGTGGGTTTACCGATTCATCCAGTCCGATCCATGTTGGTGGTGGTCTGACCACGTCATCCACGCCGATTCATGTTGGCGGTGGCTAAACACTTGCGATAGGAGGTTGCCTGTGTGGTCAAAGGGTTAACGGTTGGCCGGCAAAAGGATCTGACAAGGTCAGTCGAGAAACGTTCGACCACTCTGGAACTCCTTGTTGTACAAGGCTCAGTGGAGGTCACCCGCCAGCGGATCGCGGCGGGGAAGATGTTCTACCTGGATGCTGCCAGTGAGTGGGAGGGATTTGAGTTCATTTATCTACTCGTTGGCAGCCTTCTATTGAAAGAGCAGGAAGGGAGCGAGGGGGTCGTGCTGCACGCGGGGGATCACCTCTACCACCATGGCCTTCCGGAACGCGCTTACTTCCATGTGAAAGAGGATGTGGAACTCCTGCTGGTCTCCTCCCCCCCGAGCTTTCACCTGATGCGGGCGGAGATTCAAGATATGATGGCGATCGCTCTCTCCGTCGAGGAGAAGGACGAGGCAACCGCGGGACACTGCCACCGCATCGAGCGCTTGGCCCTACTGACCGGTGAACGTCTGGGCCTTTCCGGTGATCAGCTGATCTCTCTCTCATATGCCGCCTATCTCCACGATATCGGCAAGGTGAAGGTTCCCGATAAGATATTGAACAAACTGGGTCCGCTCACCGACGAGGAGTGGGAGGAGATGCGCAAGCACCCTATCTATGGGGAGCAGATGCTTGCCGATAAGGAGTTCTTGGCCGATGCGGCGAAGCTTGTCCTTGCCCATCATGAGCGCCACGACGGGAGCGGTTATCCCAACCGATTGAAGGGGGAAGATATTCCGATCGAGGCGCGGATCATCGCGGTTGTCGACTCCTACGACGCTATGACCTCCGATCGTCCGTACCGTCTAGCCCTTCCACAGGGGGAGGCGTGCTGGGAATTGAGGAGAAACGCGGGGACGCAGTTCGATCCACGGGTGGTCGAGGCGTTCCTGACAGTCCTTGAGCAGAGCGATGTTCCGTAGGTGGCTGCGCTCACGCGCACGGCATTTCTTGATCCTTCTCCCGGCGGGGCTGGTTGTGGGGGTCCTTGTAGGATGGGCCTTTAACGACGTCCTCTTTGGCCTTGCTGTCGGGCCTACCTTGGGAGCCCTTTTCGCCATGCTCTTCGCACTACGAGGTCGCTAAGGAATTGAGAGATCGGGAGATTGGGAAGTTTAATCACTCAATCACTCACCCGCTCAATTATTCACTCAGCCCTGCGTCTCCCACTTCCTTCCCTATTCCCTGTGGCAAAGACTAACCCCGCCTCTTTTAAGAAAAGCGACGGGATTGGTTCGAAGGAACCAAGGTTCAGGGAACGAAGGTTTCTAGAAATCCTTGAGAAGCTCGTCCAGAGTCGGGAAACCTATCTCCTGAAGGTCGTAGCGTACACGGGTGACCGGAACCTTGAACGAGAGGAGCCGGGTAAGATCGATCGGGGTTCCGATAACGATCCCATCGCAGTCGACTCGATTCACCGTCTCCTGCAGGTCCGCGACCTGCTTATCTCCGTATCCCATTGCGGGGAGCAGGGGGCCGATCTTCGGGTATTTCTGGTAGGTGGCGGTTATGGAGGCGACCGTGTACGGTCGTGGGTCGACGATCTCCGCCGCTCCGAACCGCTGTGCAGCGATCATTCCTGCTCCGTACTTCATTCCGCCGTGGGTAAGGGTAGGTCCGTCCTCGATCACCAGGATCCGCTTCCCTCTGATGAGCGATGGATCGTCCACCTGAATCGGTGAGGCTGCTTCGACGATCCGTGCAGTGGGGTTGGCGTCCATGATGTTGCGACGGACGAAGCGGATATCGTCCAACGAGGCGCTGTCTATCTTATTGATGATGACGATATCGGCGGTACGTAGGTTCACCCCGCTCGGGTAATATAGGAGTTCATGCCCGGCGCGGAGTGGATCGACGACCACGATGGAGAGATCGGGTTGGTAGAAGGAGAAGTCGTTGTTTCCACCGTCCCAGATGACGATATCGGCCTCCTCCTCAGCCTTGCGCAGGATCTTCTCGTAGTCGACCCCGGCGTAGACGATCGTCCCGTTGTCGATGTGCGGTTCGTACTCCTCCCGTTCCTCGATCGTGCACTGATGGCGATCGAGGTCCTCATAGGTCTCGTAACGTTGCCACTCCTGTTCGACGAGGTTCCCGTACGGCATTGGGTGGCGGATCACAGCGAGCTTCTTCCCATGTGCTTTTAGGATGTCGCACACGCGCCGGGTCGTCTGGCTCTTCCCCGATCCGGTACGGGCGGCGGTGATGGAGATGAGGGGCTTCTTTGGTTTGACCATGGTCGACGCGGTCCCCATCAACATGAAATCCGCACCGGCAGCGTTGACGAGCGCCGAGCGTTCCATCACGTGTTGGTTAGGGACGTCACTGTAGGCGAAAACAACCAAGTCGGCATTCTTCTCCGCGATAAGGCGTTCAAGCTCGACTTCCGATTCGATCGGGATTCCTGTTGGGTAGAGCCTCCCCGCCAGTTCTGCGGGGTATGCCCGTCCCTCGATATCCGGGATCTGCGTCGCGGTGAACGCGACAACCTCGTAGTTCTCGTTGTCGCGGAAATAGACATTAAAGTTGTGAAAGTCTCGTCCGGCGGCCCCCATAATGATCACTCGTCTCTTCAATTGCATCACTCCTTTTGGAAAGCGCGTGCGCGCATTATACTCACTGCGCTGAAACCCCTTCAAGGTGGGTTGTTTACGGAACGGGATACCGCTAAGATAGGTTGGTTATGTCACTTGCCAATAAGATCACCCTTGCCCGTGCGGCGCTGATTCCCCTCATCCTCATCCTCCTTATTGTGGAGCAGCGCGAGGTGGCGTTTGGCCTCTTTCTCGTCGCCTGTTTGGGAGATGTTCTTGACGGGATGGTGGCGCGGAGACGCGGAGAGGTGACTGCTCTAGGGAAAGCCCTAGACCCGCTGGTCGATAAGGCGCTCTACGTATCCCTGCTCTCCCTTCTTGTGGTCTTTGAGGTGATCCCCTTGTTAGCGTTGCTCCTCTTCGTCCTCCCGCAGGTCGGGCTCGGAATTGGTGCACTCTTCCTCCATTTGCAGGAACACAGGGTCCAAGGCGCGTGCATACTGGGAAAGAGCGCCGCAGTCCTTACCTTTCTGGCGACGGCCTTCCTCCTGTTGCGCCTTCCCTACGCGGTGGAGCTGTTCTATCTTGCGATCGGAACGACCTACCTTGCGGCGCTCGATTACCTGCGCATGGCCCTGCGATACCGAAGCAATGTAGATACCAACATTCGGTGATCGGGATGTTGAATCACTCAATCCTTTCCTCAAGCTTTGCGTATCCTGCGGTGAATACTTCTGTGTGCTGATGCCTGGTAGCTATTCTCCCCCATCCTCGGAGAGGGAAACGCCTGCCACGGGAAACTCTGACGGGATCGGCGCCTCGAATCGAACTATGACCCCTCTTTTGGGATGCGTGAACGCGATTTGCCACGCGTGGAGCATCAGGCGGCTTCCCTCTTGCTTCCCGTAGATAGGGTCGCCGATGATTGGGTGATTGATGTAGCGCAGGTGGACGCGGATCTGATGGGTGCGGCCTGTGTGGGGGTGCACACGGAGGAGGGTCGATCCCTCCTCGCGCTTCAGGACGTAAAACTCAGTTTTGGCACGGCGCCCCTGCGGGCGGATCGCCATCCGGCGGGGGCGAGACGGGTCACGTCCGATTGGGGCGTCGATCAACCCTTCGGCCTCCCGGATTATTCCGGTCGCTTGAGCAAGGTAGACCTTGTCGATAGTACGCGCGGCGAATTGCGCTTTTAGCGAATCGAGAGAAGCACGCGTCTTTGCAACAACGATCAGTCCGCTCGTTTCCTTGTCCAAGCGATGGACGATCCCCGGGCGCACCGGATCATCCCCGATCGGAAGCTGGCGGTCTACGAGGAGCCCCTCTACCAGGGTGGGAGCGGTCTGTCCCGCGCCGGGGTGCACGACCAATCCCGTAGGTTTGTCAACGACGACGATCTCGTTATCCTCGTAGAGGATGGTAAGATCGATCTTCGCGGGAATGAGGAGCGTTTTCTTGGGAACTGCCCAGGTGAGTTCGTCATTGCAGTGCAACTTGCGTGAGGCTTGTTCGATCGTCTTTCCATTCAGAGAGACGAACCCCGCGAGGATGGCACGCTTTATCTCGCTACGGGAGGTTCCCTCGATCCTCTCGGCGAGGTAGCTATCGAGACGGAGGCCAGCCTCGTTGGCCGCAACAATAAACTCTATTCTCTCCATCGCTCTCCTTTATCTAAGGGTTTGTCGGTTCGTGCGAGCTTTTGTATAATACGATGATCATGTAGGGAATGGAAGGGTGGTTAGGATGCTCGATCGCCAGGGAGAAGACTTCCTGTGCGGTAGGGGTCTTTGTTACTGATACTCCATTCTGGGACGAAGGAGTGTGAACCGAAAGCGATTTTGGGGCAGAATGAATATTGAATTTATCGAGGCTTTAGAGGAGATGGCGAAGGAGAAGGGGATCGCTCGTGAGGATCTGTACGAGGCGATCCGCCTGGGCCTCTCTGCAGCCTATCAGGCGGAGTACCACACCGATGCCGATGTAACGGTCGAGATCGACCAACGGTCTGGGGATATCTCCATCAACGGAAAGCGGATCGAGATAGCGAAGTTCGGACGGATCGCTACTAAGAAGGCGGAGGAGACGATCCGCCAGGAGATCACCCGGAAACGTCGCCAGATCGTGTACGGGCTCTACATCAACCGGGTAGGGGAGATCATCAGTGGGTCAATTCATCGCTTCGAGGGGAAGGATGTCTGTGTCAACCTTGGAGAAGCGGAGGCGATCCTTCCTAATGCGGAACGGATCCCGGGTGAGAGGTATCACGCCGGGCAGAGGCTGCGTGCCTACCTCGTCAGTGTCGAGGAGACACAGGGCGACCCGCGGATCCTCCTCTCTCGGGCGCACAGGGAGTTCGTGCATCAGCTTCTCCGGTTGGAGGTCCCTGAGATCGAGGAAGGGACGCTGGTCGTGCGCAGAATCGCGCGGGAGGCCGGGCGCCGGAGCAAGGTGGCGGTAGAATCGCTCGATCCTAACGTCGATCCGATCGGGACTTGCGTGGGAGCCGGTGGAGCGCGGGTGCGCGTCGTTACGCGGGAGCTCTCGGGCGAGAAGATCGATCTCATCCGCTGGAGCGACTCGGTCGAACAGCTCCTCAAGAACAGTCTCGAACCAGCCTCGGTCCTCTCGGTCGAGCTGGACGAAAAGACGCACAACGCCAAGGTCTTTGTTCCGGATGACGAGCTCTCCCTGGCGATTGGGAAGGGAGGGCAGAACGTCCGCCTGACCGCGAAGCTGATCGGTTACGATATCGAGGTGACAAGCCCGAGTGAGGAGGCCAGCTGATCGGCCGCGGACGGTGACCATGAGACCGATCAAGGAGCGTATCTTTCGCCGGGTCTTTCGGATCAGTCGGTACTATGCGTGGTGGATCCTCCTCGTGACCCTCCTTATCACCGGGGCGAGCGTCTACTATGTCCAGGATATCCCGATTCGTACCTCCTTTCTTGACCTTCTCCCCAAGGACGATCCGCTAATCGACGAGTATAGGCAGACCGAGGAAGCTCTTTTGCAGACGGACTACCTCGCTCTCCTTGTCACGTTGCAGGAGACTGAAGGGGTAGCTCCTTCCGATCGGGAGGAGCGGCTCCTTGCTGGGGCCAGGGCAATCACCCAGGTCTTCTCCGCGGATCCGGAGTTCTTGGAGGTAAGTTATGAACAGGAGCTGTCCCCTGAGATCCCCGATCAGTACCTTCTCCTCTATCGCCTGGACAAGGAAGAACTTGCCGGTATCGAAGAGAACATCGATCGAGTCAAGGGCTCGATTGCACATGGAGAACTCTCCCACCTCCCAGTGAGCGATCTCAGCGATGCCTATCGGCAGATGAGTGAGACCTTCGATCAGTCTCTCTATGAGGGAGGCTTGAGCGTGGGGAATGAGGGCGATCTCTCCTCGATAGAGGAGGCGCTGGCGCAGGTGGAGACCATCAACAAGACTGTTATTGGCGCGATCGCTGCGATCCCCGCCCTCCCCGGAATGACGGAGGATGTGCAAGGGTTGTCCAAGATCTTTGCCCCTGGAGAGGAGGCAGTCTCCCGAACCCCGCAGCCATACTTCTCGAGCGATAGAAAGCACCTGTTGATCACGCTACAGCCCCGGTTCCCGTCTCAACGGGGGGTCGCGTACAGCACCGCGGTGATGAAGGCGGTCGAGCATAACCTGGCGCAGGTTGATCTAGCCCGGTTCGGGGTCACCGTGGGGGTGACCGGGTCTTACGCGTTCAACGCAGAGACGAACTTCGTCATCAACGCCGACATGTTGCGCACGACGATCATCTCCTCGGTCGGGGTTCTCGTCATCTTCTTCCTCGCGTTCGGATCGATCTTCTACAGTGTCATCGCGGTGATCCCCCTATTGATCAGTGTGGTGTTGACGATGGCGTGGGCGAAGTTCGCCGTTGGTGGGTTTAACCTCGTAACCTCGTTCCTCCCGGCGCTCGTCCTCGGTTTGGGTATCGATTACGGGATTCACCTGATCTCACGCTATGCCGAGGAGAGGAGTAGGGGGAGTTCCCTCAACCGGTCGCTGTACATAGCTGTGCGCCAGAAAGGGGAGGCCTCAGCTCTAGCGGCACTCACAACCTCGATCGTCTTCCTCGGCCTTCTCTTCTCCCGATCCCGCGCTTTGTTCGATATGGGAGTGATCACCAGCATGGGGGTGATCATCGCCTTTCTTGTCACCATCTGTCTCCTTCCTGCCCTGATCACCCTTTCTCACTTCTTGTTCCGGTTTCACCACCGGGAGAGTGTGATCAGCTACGCCCCGCACCTTGCAAGCTACTTCCGGGCTGTGACCACGAAGGGGCGTGCAATACTCGTCATCCTCCTTGTCCTTACCTTCTTCATCGCTTTTCAGGCGGCGCAGACACGGTTCATCTTCTCGAGTAGGGATATGATCCCCACCGTGAAGAGCCAACAGGTTCTCAACGATATTCTGGCTTACTTTGGTGAGGAGGGCACCCGAATAGGGAACTATTTCACCTTCTTCGCCTCCTCCGAGGAAGAGCTCTCCCAGGTGGTCGAACACTTGGAGACGAGCGACATGGTCATCAAGATCGAATCCGCGGAACAGCTCCTCCCGGTCAACTTGTCGGAGCAACAGCAGGTATTGAACAACCTGAACATCGGGTCGTACATCGATCAGCTGGATCTTCTCGATAAGAACCTTGCCGAACGTGCCTCGACTCAGGCACAGATCCGCACTCTGCTCACCCAGTTCGGCTTCTTGCAGTACGTGGCGGCGCTGAACGGGGGGGTTGATATCGCCCTTTCGAGCAATGCGATCCAGAAACAACTGCGAGAGATACATGAGCAACTGGGCGCGCTAGATGCCTCAGCAGCGCGTGTGGAGATACTCGCTCTCCGAGATACGCTCGCCGCATTCGATCGACACCTTGCGCAGGCCCGCGATCTTCCTCCGGTCGCGACCCTCCTGCGCGATATCTTAAAGAGCCTTCCTGATGGGATTCGCCCCCGATACCTAGCCCCAAATGGCGATTACATCATCCAGGCACGGATGACCCCGGATATCTATGAGGCGGAGATGATGAAAGAATTCGATGCGTTCGCCTCTTCCTTCTCGGACAAGTACTTTGGAATGCCCCTCGTTGCCAGACAGCTTCAGGATTATATGAAGCGGGATTTCCTCGTGTCGACTGCGTTGGCAGCTCTCTTGATCGCTCTGACTCTGTGGCGCAGCCTGAGAGGAGGGATGCGTGCACTGTTCGCGGCCTCCCCTCTTATCCTGGGGTACATCTGGATGCTTGGCGGGATGCGGCTCTTGCATATCGATTTCAACTTCATCAACATCACGATCTCCCCGCTCCTGATCGGGATTGGAGTCGATAACGGGATTCATATCATACATCGATACACGGAGGAACGGAAGGTCGACCCGGAGGGGGCGGTCGAGCGTGGAGGGCGGATGACTGCGGCCGCGGTAATGGTCACCTCTCTGACGACGATGCTCGTCTTTGGGAGTCTCCTATTCGCCCGTACACCGGGGTTGCGCATCTTGGGGATCTCTGCTCTTATGGGGATCGGGTTCACCCTCACATTCAGCCTTCTCTTCCTCCCTGCCGCACTGCATGTTGAAAAGGGAAAACGGGTATAATGAAGGTCGGTGAGGTTGCGAGAGGGCAACCTGCAAGAGGGGAGTGAGGGGACGATGGGATTAATAGGCTATATTGGGCTTGGACTCAGCATACTGGCGGCGCTCGCCTTGGGGTATCTCCTAGGGGGGATACCGCGCAAGCATAAGGAGGAAATCCTTCTACAGGAAGCGCAGGAAGAGGCGGACGCGCTGAAGCGAGAGAAGACCCTGGAAGCACAGCAGGAGGCCCAGGAGCTGCGCGACGAGCTGGAAAAGCGCGCCAAGCGCCGCGAGGAAGAGTTCGCGCGCATGGAGGAGAGGATTCTCCAACGTGAGGACCGCCTAGGGAAGAAATCGAACTACCTCGAACAGATCGAGGATTCGCTGCGTAAGGATGAAGAGGAGCTGGAACACCTGAAGGAGAGTGGGAGCCGCCTCCTCGCCGATGGAAAGAGGCGCCTGGAACAGATCGCTGGTTGGAGTCAGCAGGAGGCTCGTGATCACCTGCTGAAGTTGGTCGAGACCGACTCACAACGCTTCTTCTCCCGCAAGGTGGAGGAGGTTGAGCGTCGGACCAAAGAGGAGGCGGAACAGCGCGCGGCACGGATCCTTGCCACGGCCGTGCAACGTTACGCCGCTGAATATGTTGAGGAGCAGACCGTCAGTTCGGTTCCCATCCCCTCGGAGGAGTTCAAGGGGCGGATCATCGGACGCGAGGGGCGGAACATCAAGACCTTCGAGGCCCTCACAGGGGTCGAACTCCTCGTCGATGACACGCCGGAGATGGTCGTCCTCTCCTGCTTTCACCCACTGCGACGAGAGGTGGCGCGGATGTCCCTTACCCGTCTCATAGAGGATGGGAGGATCCACCCTGCTCAGATTGAAGAGAAGGTCCAGCGGGCCAAGGCTCGATTGGCAGAGCGGATCAAGGAGGAGGGGAAGAAGGCCGCTTTCGATCTCGGGATCGATGTCCATCCTGAGCTTGCCACCCTTCTCGGAAGGTTAAAGTACCGTACAAGTTATGGGCAGAATCAGCTTGCTCACTCGATCGAGGTGAGTTGGATCGCCAAGATGCTCGCTGACGAACTAGGGATCGATGCTGTGGCGGCGAAGCGTGCGGGCCTGCTGCACGATATCGGGAAGGCGGTCGACCATGAGGTTGATGGACCGCACGCCCTGATCGGGTCCGATCTCGCCCGTCGTTACGGGGAGAGCCGGGTGGTGGTGCACGCGATTGCGGCACACCATGAAGATATCGATCTTACAACCGCTCTCGATGTCCTTATTCAGGCGGCCGATACCCTCTCTGCCGCCCGGCCCGGAGCACGGCAGGAGACGTTCGAACGGTACATCAAACGCTTGAAGGAGCTGGAGGATCTCTGCCGCTCCTTCCCTGCGGTGCAGGAGGCCTATGCCCTGCAGGCCGGACGAGAGGTCAGGGTGATGGTACAGCCGGATCGGGCGAACGATGATATGGCTGCCAAGCTTGCCTACGATATCGCGCGTGCCATAGAAGGAGAACTAAGCTACCCCGGCGAAATCAAGGTGAACGTTATCCGCCAGACCAAGTTTACGGAGAACGCGAAGTAAAGGAGGCGCACAGGGGAGGGCACAATGGAGGTATTGAAGGTTTCGTCCGGGTCGAACCCCAGGGCGGTTGCCGGTGCGATCGCCAATAGCATCCGGGAACGAGGGGCAGCGGAAGCACAGGTGATCGGCCCGCGCGCAGTGAACCAGGCGGTGAAGGCGATCGCTATCGCACGTGGGTACGTTGCGACGAATGGGATCGACCTTTACTTCGTCCCTGCTTTTTCCAGTGTCAGCATACTCGGACAAGAGAGGACCGCGATTTACCTTGCAATGCGCACGCGTCACCCTGTCTTTGGGCCGGAGAGGGAAGAGGTGTAACCTTTTTAGGATACGGGATTTCTCGATCCCTTTCTTGCCCGAGTCAAGTGATATTTGTAAGATCTATACAAAGCATGAGGAACTCAAACTACTGTCTCAAAGGAGTAGGTTAAGATGCGTCATTTCTTCGAACGGCATAAGAAAACTATTGTCTGGACTATTGTCATTGCCTTTCTCATTACGGGGGTTGGACTACTCGGTCTCAATCAATCGGGGGTATTCAACCGGGCTTCCAGTGAGGATCAGGGACCGCCGGTTGCGGCGATGGTGAATGGCGTACGTGTCTCACGGGAGGCACTGGACCAGGCCTTCACGAACATTGCCAACCAGTACGTTCAGTACTACCAGCAGATGGGGCAGGACACGAGTTCCTTGTTCGCCGGAGCAAGAGGAGAACTCTTCAAGCTGCAGTTGCAGGCGATGGCTTTGCAGGGGTTGATTCAACAGGAGATCTACGCTCAGCAGGCCAGATCGTTCAAGATCAAGGTTCCTTCCCAAGAGGTCGACGACGCGTTTGCGGAGCAGTATGATGGTCTACTTGCGAATTATAGCATCACCGAAGATCAGCTTGAAGTCTACCTTATCGGGCAAGGGATGACCTTGGATGGGTTCAAGAGGGAGATGCGAGAGAGCGCGGAGGTGCAGCTGCGGGATCAGGCCCTACGCGAAGAGGTGATCGGGGATCTCCAGCCTACCGATGACGAGCTCGCAGCCTATCTTGAAACGAACATTTCACAGTACGATGTCCCTGAAGAGATCCGCGCTTCGCACATCCTTGTCGATGAGGAGGAGACGGCGAACGAGGTGCTCGACAAATTGAAGAACGGTGCTGACTTTGCTGAGCTTGCCCGGGAGTACTCCACCTGCCCGAGCGCGGAGGAAGGAGGCGACCTGGATTGGTTCTCGCGCGGGATGATGGTCCCCGAGTTTGAAGATGTGGCCTTTGCCCTCCAGGTGGGTGAGATGAGCGCGTTGGTGAAGACCCAGTATGGCTATCACATCATCAAGTTGACCGACCGAAAGGCGGCCCACACCCCGACGCTCGATGAGATAAAGGATCAAGTTCGCGATGATTATATCCAGGAGGCCGCGGAGCAGAAGTTCAACGACTGGTACGACGATATCTACGCGCAAACACAGGTGGAGATCAACGTTCCGTTGTTGAACGCCTACATGGCGCAACAGGAGGGTATCGATCAGGGTCTGGCCCTATTCGAGAGCGTGAAGGCGGCCGGGACCTCGGACGACCCTTACCTTCCTTACTACATCGGTCGTATCTACGAGTCGAAGATGATGAGCGCACAGCAGGATAAGGCAACACTGGAGGACAAAGAAGAACCGACCGATGAGGATACCGCGCGGATCGACGAACTCACGCAAGAGATCGATGATTACAAAGCAAGAGCGCTCGCGCTCTACCTGGAGGCGTTGGAGAGCGTGGACACCGATGAGAACTTCTTGAATCGGATCCTCGCCCTCGATCCGGACAGCACTACCGCGATCTACCTCTACGGGAAGCTCCTCGCCGAGCGCGGGGATTACTTCGGTGCTGACATGCGTTTCCAGGAGGCGATTGACAAGGATCCGACTTACGTCGCAGCCTACATCGCCTCCGGAGACATGGCGGTGAATAACGGGACCCTCAAGCACGCTGTCGAGCAGTACCAGACGGCGCTCGACCTGCGTCCGGGAGATATCAGTGTGCTGAGTAAGCTCGCCTCGGTCTATCTCTCTCTCAAGGAGCTCGATAAAGCAGAGGAGATCCTCTCCCAGATTGCGGAGAAAGATCCGGAGAACCTGAACCTGAAACTCATTGTTGGCCAGGGAGACCTGGCCTATGAACGGTTGATCGTGACGATCGACGAGCGGGATCGATTGGCTACGAAGACCGATCGCACGGCCGATGAGGAGGCTCGATTGAAGGAGCTGGACGACTCGACATCCTCCTACGAGGAGAGGGCGGTGGAGCGCTACAAGAAGGCAATCGACCGTGGTGGGGCGATCGACCTCTACATCTCTCTCGGGAGGACCTATCTCGCCACCGGGGAGCTTGACGAGGCGAAGAAGAACTTCGATCACGTCATCCTTCGCTCTCCGTACAAGGCCGAGGCTTATGCCGGTTTGGCGGATGTTCTGCTTCAGATGGGGGATCGGGATGGGGCGATCGATAACTACAATACGGCCCTTGCTCGTACCTTTGACAACGACCGCAAGCAGGAGTTGGGAGAGAAGCTGATCGAGCTCGTCCCCGATGATGTGCAGACGCGGTTCAAGCTGGCGAGTGTCTACGCGCAGAAGTACATGTGGAGTTCGGCGATCAAGCAGTACGCGGCGATCCTCGATCTCCAACAGGATTCGATCGAGGCCTACCGCGGGATTGCCGAAGCCTACAAGTGGAAGACCGAGTACGATACTTCGATCGAGTACCTCATGAAGGGTCTTTCTTACGTGACCTCCGAGGCGGACAAGATTGACTTCTACGAGACGATTACCGACATCAACCAGATCCAGGTTGGGGCGGGAAGCCCGTTGACGCAGCCCGGGCTCGATGCCTCCTTCGAACTGGCGAAGCTCTACCTGGCGCAGGGAGAGGACGATAAGGCGAAGGAGAGGTTGGAGAAGATCGTCAATGATGATCCAAACTACCTTCCTGACGAGGTGAGCGCCCTGTTAATCCAGGCTAGTGGCGAGCCGTCTGTCCCTGAAGCGGAGGCGCAGACGCCGAGCGAGACGGTAGAGCCGCCATCGCCGGAACCGTCTCACCCGCAACCGCAAGAGGAGCCGACAGAGAGTGACGGGTCGTAGATCGTTCGACGATCTTGTCGCGTTGATCGTGCGGCTGCGCGCGGAGGATGGTTGTCCCTGGGATCGGGCTCAGGACCACCGTTCTCTGCGTCCGTACGTGTTGGAGGAGGCGCATGAGGTTATCGCGGCGATCGATGCGGAGGACCCTTCCGCCCTCGTCGATGAATTGGGCGACCTCCTCCTCCAGGTTCTCCTGCACAGCCAGATTGCTTCTGAGGCGGGAACGTTCTCGCTCGATGACGTGATCGATCTCCTGGCGCGTAAGCTCGTCCGCCGCCACCCGCACGTCTTCGCCGACGCTCCCAAGGATCTCGACTCGATCAACCGCACCTGGGAGGCGGTGAAGGATGAAGAGGGGGGGACGAAGCAATCCCTTCCAGCTATCCTGACGGCGAGGAAGTTCGTCTCCCGCCTCGATGATGCAACCGCGATCGAAGGGAGCTCGTACCTCACGGATGAGGCCGCGGCAGGGGGGCGAATCCTCGCGGCGATTGCCTCCGCGTGGAAGGACGGGTTCGATCCGGAGATAGCTCTCCTGAAGGCGATCGCTCACTTGTCGCGAGTTGCAGAGGGTGAGGGCATCTGATGCGCGACGCGACCGTATACTGGGTCAACACCACCGAATCGGAGGTGCACTTCCTCGACGCGATCGTTAGTGCATACGACGGCTTGGCGAACGTGCGGCGTGACTACTGCCTGCGCGATGGGAAGATCTACCTCAAGGTCTACGTTGCCCCAGGGATGGAGGATGAATTCCTTTCCCTTGCCGTTCGCCTGCGGGAGGTGGCGGCGATTGGGGAGGTCATTCGCGGGGAGGACGATGAAGCTCCTGAGACCGGATGAGAGGGCTTTCTCGATCTTTGCGATCGACTATAAAAGACTCTATCGCGACGGGAAACGGGCGCTCCTCTTCGACCTTGATAACACCCTTGGTGGCCGTCGGCCGAGGCGGTTGGAACCGGAGGTGTACGCTCTACTGGAAGACCTGGCAACGCTAGGATTCCGTGTAGGAATCCTCTCTAACCGGCGCTGGGGGACCGGTGATCCGGTGATCGTAGAACTGGGGCGCAAGTACCCGCTACGCGTTCGCGCGGGAAAGCCGAGAAAGGGCGGATTCAAGGAGATACTTTCTCAACTCGAAATTCCCTACGAGCGTGCGGTGATGATCGGCGATCGCCTATTCACCGATGTTTTCGGAGCCAACCGCCTGGGGATTTACTCCATTCGAATTCATCGTTAGTTTTGGAGTGCACGGTATTACGCTTCCCCACAGCACTATCTCCGGTGTTGGCGGCAACCCCCCGATCGGCTATCATTCGCCTCGTGACAAAGGGGGAAGGAATGCCGCACGACAGTGCATCTTGCTTATCCAGACGAAGTTTCTTGCCCGTTCTTTCTTTAAAAAAACCAAACGATGCAGGAGGTAACAACGGATGAACATGAAGCATCTCGTCTCGCTTGCCGATCTCTCTACTGAAGAGATCTACGAAGTCCTGGAGACGGCACGCAACCTGAAGCTCGAACACCGCGCTGGGGTGAAGCACGATGTCCTCGCGGGGAAGACGCTGGCGATGATCTTCCAGAAGCCATCCCTGCGGACGCGCGTCTCCTTCGAGAATGGGATGAATCAACTCGGGGGGAACGCGATCTACCTGGGGCCGGATGATATCAAGCTCGGAAAGAGGGAGACGACCGAGGATATCGCGATCGTCCTCTCAGGGTATGTAGATGGAATCATGGCAAGAGTGTTCGAGCACCGTACGATCCTCGATCTGGCAAAGTACTCATCTGTCCCTGTGATCAACGCGTTGTGCGATCGCTACCATCCGTGCCAGATCCTCGGTGACCTGTTGACAATCATGGAGAAGAAACGCGATCTTGCCGGGTTGACCCTCGCCTTCATCGGCGATGGGAACAACGTGGCCCACTCCCTGATCAATGGGTGCACCAAGGTAGGGATTCATTTCCGCATCGCCTGTCCTAAGGGGTATGAACCGGAGGAGACGATCGTGCGTGCAGCGCGGGGTGCAGGTGCGGCGATCGAGGTCATGCACGATCCAAAGGAGGCGGCACGGGGCGCGGACGTTCTCTACACCGACGTGTGGGCGAGTATGGGGGAAGAGGCGCAAGCTGCCGAGAAGAGACACGCCTTCTCCGGATTCACCGTGGACGAAACGCTCCTCAAACTGGCCGATCCCAAGGCGCTCGTGATGCACTGCCTCCCCGCCCACTACGATGAAGAGATCACCTACGGGGCCTCGCGCAGCGTGGGGAGCGCGATCTTCGACCAGGCAGAGAACAGGATGCACGCGCAGAAAGCGGTTCTCGCCCTCCTGATGGCATAAAGAGAATGATGAGCACACAACCGGTAAAGATCGGCTCAGAGGGCAAGGGGGATTGTCTCATTACGGTGGCTCCATCTGCATCGCTTAAGATCGAGATCGAGGCGGGGAACGCGAGGCTCGTGGAGCGAGGGATTCGTATTGTCATCGAAGCGACCGCGGAAGTAATGGGAATCACCGCGGCGAAGTTCACGGTGCTGGATAGGGGTGCGCTCGACTACGTCCTTTCCGCGCGGGTGGAGACGGCGCTGCAAACGGCTTTTCCGGAGGTCGCCTCCCCGATACGGCGGACAGTTGAGCGCGCCGCGACCGCGCGAGACCGCCTGCGCCGAAGCCGACTATACGCGCCAGGGAACAACCCGCGTCTCCTCGCGGGAATCGATCTCCACGACGCGGATTGTATCCTCCTCGACCTGGAGGATTCGGTCCCGTTGCAAGAGAAGAGTGCAGCACGGATCCTGGTGAAACACCTGTTGATGGCGCTCGACCTTCCCGAGGCGTGGGTGCGGATCAACCCTCTCTCCTCGTACGGTGCGGACGACCTCGATGAGGTCATGTTGGGACGACCGCACGGGATCTGTCTTCCCAAGGCGGAGTCGGCCGCCGATGTTGAGTCCCTCTCGCAAGCCCTTTCTGAGAAGGAACGCGAACTCGGGACCCCGGTCAGATCGACCTATATCATGCCAATCGTCGAGACGGCAAAGGGGACTCTCCACGCCGAAGAGATCTGCGCCGCGGACGAACGTGTGGTTGTAGTCTCCTTCGGAGCCGAGGACTTCACACGCGATATGGGTGCCAGGAGGACGCACGACAACCTCCTCTTTGCGCGGTCGATGCTTGTCGCAGCGGCGAAATCAGCAAGGGTCCAGGCTTCGGACACGGTCTATGCCGACCTCACGGATGAAGCAGGGTTGATCGCCGAGACGAAGCTGGCGCGCGACCTCGGTTTCGACGGGAAGGGAGCGATCAACCCGCGCCAGATCGAGCCGATCCACAGTGTCTTCTCCCCGAGCGAGGAGGAGATTGAGGAAGCAATGAAAGTTATTTCTGCGGCAGAAGAAGCGGAGAGGAAGGGAATGGGTGCCGTGGCGCTCGGAGGGAAGATGATTGATCGTCCCGTCCTCGAGAGGGCCCGCCGCACATTGCGCCTCGCCCGGCTGACTGAGGAGGGGAGATGAAGAACGCACTTGGTCGCGAGATACCAAAGCGGATCGACGGCCGCGCGCTACATCCGTTCCAGGGAGCGTTCGGGACAGAACCATCCGGGAGGAAGGTAGCCCGCCCACAGAAGTTCATCGGGCTGAACGAGAACAAGGTCCTTCACTCGATCGAAGATGCGATCGAGGCGGCCGGCCTCAAGAGCGGAATGACGATCTCATTCCATCACTCCTTCCGCGACGGCGACCGGCTGGTGAACATGGTTGTCGATGCCTGCGCGAGGATGGGGTTGAAGGACCTACGACTCTTCCCCACGGCCCTCTTCTCGGTGCACGTGCCGTTGATCGAGCACATCGAGAACGGCGTTGTGACTAGGATCGAGGGCTCGATGAACGGGCCGATCGGTGCTTTCGTCTCTCAAGGGGGAAAGCTTGCAGCCCCGGCGGTCCTCCGCTCGCACGGTGCCCGCTGGCGCGCGGTCGAGGCAGGGGACGTCAAGATAGATGTCGCATTCATCGCCGCCGCGCAGGCCGACCCGTACGGGAATGCAACCGGGATTAGCGGGAAGACCCCATGCGGCCCGATCACCTTCTCCGCTGTCGATGCGATGTACGCTGAAAAGACGGTTGTGGTGACTAACGACCTCGCTCCCTATCCGGTTTACCCGTTCGAGATTCAGCAGGGGTGGACCGACTATGTGGTCGTGGTCGATGAGATTGGCGACCCGGAGAGCATAGCCTCGGGGACGCTTAAGATCACCCGCTCGCCGACGCGTCTTCGCATCGCTAGGCTCGCTGCCGCCGCGGTGGTGGCCTCTGGGTACCTCATGGATGGGTTCAACTTCCAGGGAGGGGCCGGTGGAATCTCACTCGCCGCGACGAAATTCGTGGGGGAGGAGATGGAGAAGGCGGGAATTATCGGGGGATTCGCCATGGGTGGCGGGACGGAACTCGTTGTCGATATGCTGCATCAGGGAACCGTACGGACGATCCTCGACGGACAGGCGTTCGACCTTGCGGCGATAGCGTCCCTGCGCGAGGATCCGAACCATGTGATCATGGATCCCGGGCACTACGCGAACTACGATTCCCGCGGTTGTTCTACCTACATGCTCGACGCGGCATTCCTTGGGGCGACCGAGGTCGACCTTGCCTTCAACGTCAACGTCAACACCCACTCTGACGGGCAGCTCCTGCATGGGATCGGGGGGCACCAGGACGTTGCGTCTGGGGCGAAGATGACTGTGATTACGATCCCTTCACTCCGCGGGAGGCTACCGGTGATCGTTGAGCGGGTGACTACGGTGACGACCCCGGGCGAGGTGGTCGACGTAGTTGCTACCGAACGGGGGATTGCGGTCAACCCGAGGCGAGAAGATTTGAAGGAACGCTTCCTTGCAGCCGGTCTTCCGGTGCGGGAGCTCGCGGAGATCAAGGCGGAGGCGGATCGTCTCACCCAGCCGCCGCGTAGGCCGATATTCGGAGATGAGGTGGTCGCCATCATCGAATGGCGCGACGGAACGGTTATCGACGCTGTAAGGAGGGTTGTCGGATGGGAGTGAGGGAAGAGCTGTTGCGAGTCCTGCCGGAGATCGATCTGTTCAAGGATGTGGGGTTGCGCGAGAAGGTTCTAGCTACCTGGGAGGATGCGCTCGTCCGCGGCGGCTGGAGGCCAAAGGATATCGAACGGATGCCGTTCACCCTGGCGAAGAAGGTAGACATAAACTTTGCCAAGCACGTCAGGAGCGTCACCAAAATCTGCCTCGCGGTCGCAGAGACCTTCGATGAGATCTATGAGGGGGATCTTGCGCTCGATCACGATATCCTCCTTGCTGGAGCGCTGCTGCACGATGTAGGGAAGCTCCTGGAGATGGAGGAAGAGGATGGCGTCTTCCGCAAGAGCGCGGATGGAAAGCTCGTGCGCCACCCCTTCTCAGGGGTTGCCCTTGCCGACGCGAACGGACTCCCTGCAAAGGTCCTCCACATCATCGGGACCCATTCCAAGGAAGGGGACCCCTATAAACGGACGCCGGAGGCGATCATCCTCCACTACGCCGACTTCATGAACTTCGATCCGATCGAGGGGACAGAAACAAGGTTTCATCCCCCAAGGGGGTGATCAAGATGGGAATGACCTTCGCTCAGAAGATATTAGCCGCAAAGGCGGGACTGAAATCGGTCGCTGTCGGACAGATCGTGGAGATCGAACCCGATTACTGCCTCTCGCACGACAATACGGCCGCTATCGCAAAGACGTTCAAGAAGATAGGGGTCGAGCGGGTGAAGTATCCCGAGAGGTTCGTGATCGTCCTCGACCACACCGTCCCTGCCTCGACCGAGAAGTACGCGTTGGGGCACAAGGAGATACGCGAATTTGTGCAAGAGCAGGGGATCTTAAACTTCTACGATGCCGGGGTGGGGATCTGCCACCAGGTCCTGCCGGAGAAGGGGTTTGCCCTTCCCGGCAAACTGATCCTGGGATCGGACTCTCATACCACTACTTATGGGGCGTTTGGTGCCTTCTCCGCTGGTATCGGCCGCTCGGAGATGGCCGTCCTCTACGCGACCGGGAAGATCTGGTTGAAGACCCCAGCAAGCTTCAAGATCGTCGTCTCCGGGCAGTTAGAAGGACCAGTGATCTCCAAGGACCTGATCCTGAAGATCATCGGTGAGATCGGTGCTGACGGAGCGCTCTACCGCTCGATCGAGTTTTCTGGTGAGGCGATAGAAGAGATGAGCCTTGCGTCGCGCATGGTCCTATCCAATATGGCGATCGAGTGCGGGGCGAAGAACGGGTACATCGCTCCCGACGAGAAGACGCTCTCGTTCCTGGAAGACCGTGCCGCCACCGAGTACACGCCGGTCTTTCCCGATCCGAACGCCGAGTACGAGAGAGTGATCGAGTTCGATGCCTCGACCCTAGGTCCGCAGGTCGCCTGTCCGCATACGGTCGACAACGTTGTCCCGGTCGAGGAGGTCGAAGGAACAAGGATTCATCAAGCGCTCCTCGGTACCTGCACTAACGGCCGACTCGAGGATCTGCGCCTGGCCGCACGAATCATGAAGGGGAAGAAAGTCGCAAAAGGCGTACGCATGCTCGTCCTTCCCGCCTCACAGGAAGTGCTGTTGCAGGCGCTCTCCGAGGGGCTGATCGACACGTTTGTTCAGGCGGGAGCAATGGTCCTCAATCCCGGTTGTGGCCCGTGCCTCGGCGCGCACCAAGGGGTGCTCGCCCCGGGAGAGGTCTGCCTGTCAACGGCGAACCGCAACTTTAAGGGGCGGATGGGATCGCGGGATGCGGAGATCTATCTTGCCTCCCCAGCGACCGTCGCTGCATCGGCGATCGCCGGGACAATCACCGATCCGCGCAAGATGTTTGCAGGAGGTGCGAAATGATCGAAGGACGAGTCTGGAAGTACGGGGACGACATCAACACCGACGTCATCTTCCCCGGCAAATACACCTACCAGCCGATGGAACCCGCGGAGATGGCCGAGCACGCCATGGAAGACCTTGATTCTTCTTTCGCTAAAGAAGTGAAGACAGGGGACGTGATCGTCGCCGGTTTTAACTTCGGTTGCGGCTCATCACGCGAGCAGGCCGCGACCTGTCTCAAAGCCGCCGGCGTCTCTGCAGTGATTGCTAAATCCTTCTCCCGTATCTTCTTCCGCAACGCGATCAACAACGGCCTACCCGTCATCGAGCTTTCAGACGGCATCGACACAATGAAGAAAGGTGATACCATCTCAATCGATTTTGAGAACGGAATTGTGACTTACGAAGGTAATGAGTATCACTTTCCCGCCCTCCCCGTGGAAGTCCTCGCCATCCTCGAAGACGGAGGTCTGATTCCGCACGTGCGGAAGGCGTTGGGGAAGGGTAGATTTTAGAGGCTCTTCGTCGTTTCGAGTGTGTAACTAAAGAGAAAGGTCAAGCACCAAGACTCTCGCAGAGGTACAAAGCTGTGTAATGGACTCATTTCACCACGAAGGACACGAAGAGCACGAAGGGTTCAGGAGACAAGCGCAACGTCGGAGGCTCGCCATGCATGGTAAGCCATGCATGGCGAGCTCCCGACGCTACCCAAAAGCCTGTTCTTTTGTAGCGTGAGCAGCTTGTCTGCCACGTTGAACTTTGGACTATGGACTTCATTTAGACTCACGACTATCTTTTTCCGCTTTTGCACTCGACCGATTGCGGATGCTGCAGCTTGAACTGAGTGCCATTCTTCGTGTCCTTTCTGCTCTTCGTGGTGAATTCTCTTCGGCCTCCGGTCTTGCTTTGCAACCGGCATCCATCCCGTGCGAACCGAAATTGGAAGTCGCTACCCACTCGAAACAGCGAGGAGCCATTTTAGATTGCAGGCCTTGACCTAGTTGCCTTATTTCCTTCCCCCTTGATGGGGGAAGGTTGGGATGGGGGTGATGATCCCCCTCACCTTAATCCTCTCCCACCAGGGGAGAGGAAGTTGTGCATCAAGACGCAGTTGACTCGTCCTCTGCAGGAGATCCTCGAAGACAGCGGCCTGATCCCGCACGTGCGGATGGCATTAGGGAAGGGATGATTGCCTTTCTGCCCTTGACAATCTTTACTTGCAGTGCTAGCCTTCAGCAAGGAAGCAATTGTCGATGTTTCCTGGGATTGTGATGAGTGCTGACATATAGGTTGACAGCAAGGATCTGGAAAGAGCCGGAAGGATATGTTGCCAAGTGTTCCGAACTTGGAGTAGCAAGCGCAGGCGATTCCCCTTCTAGAGCACTCGGGAACCTGAAGGAAGCAACGGAACTATACTTGGAAAATATGCTCTTAACCGACGATCGAATTTTTATCAAGGATTTTCTTCAGGTCTCCTCTTGACAGTACAGGGATGGAGTCATAGAATGCGTAACGTTGGGAGAACGATAGCTTCGTAAGAGGGGGATCTTGGGTAGAATAAGAAGTTGGGCCAGAGACAATGACAAGACAGATGGACAAGGCAGCAAAACAGCGCCTCAAGAACCCCACGACTGCGTTCTCACAGTTCAAGGCGAACTTGCATAGGACTAGTCAATTGCTTGAGGCTGGCCTGGTCGGCGTCAACCAGAAGACCGACGAGGTCGACAAACTGATTGGCAAGCTCGGAGATGTCAAAGGGGTCAGAGGGCCAATTCCAAAGGACTACGAACCACAGGTCGAGCGGGTCAAGGTCGACGGTGATTTGATCACTCTCAAGTTCGATGACCGCGCCGCGCACATGCTTCGCAAGTCGCTTGAGCACGCGAAGGCATTCCACCGGGATCTCAGGTACCACCTGTACGAAATCCTGACAGTGGCAATATGGGGTGCATTCGAGACGTACGCGACGATGCTGTTCGCAGAGCTGTTCATTGCACGACCCCAACTCCTCAAATCGAAGCAGGTGCTAACCTATGCTGAAGTTGTGGATTCACAGTCAGATCCATTGGCCTATCTGACCGAGAAGGAACTCGAGCACATCGGTCACTTCTCCTTCACGGAGCTATGCGACTACATTGGGAAACGAATCAACTTTACATTCGGGCGAAGCCGCAAACGCACGTTGGCGGCAAGGTACCTGGTTCGCAACATTGTCGCACACAACAGTGGTGTGGTGCGTACAGGATTAGTAGATCAACTCCCACCAGGAGTGAAGGTGTCTGGTGCTCGTATCCGGATAACAAAGGTGTTCCTGCGGGACATGATTCGCCGCATCGAATCCGCCACGACGATGCTTGAGCAGCATGCGCAGTCAAAGTTCAAGTGAGCGGCCCAACAAAGCCATCGACGGCGACTGAGGAACCCGCGCTCTGCGCGGCTTCCTCAGCGCGTCATGGTAAACGTTATGCCGCGAGAGAATATGCAATGAACCTGTCACAGTTTTTTTCAAACAACAAGAAAACGATCTTGCTCGACGGTGCGATGGGTACTCAATTGGCAGAAGCCGGCCTGAAAATGGGTGGCCAAAGCAACCTCACCCATCCGGATACAGTATTAGCCATTCACCAACAGTATGTTGAGTGCGGTGTTGACCTGCTCATCACAAATACGCTCACAATGAACCGCATCAACATCGAGTCACACAATATCGGCGTGGATGTGAGGGAAGTGAACTTGGCCGGGGCTAGACTGGCTAAAGCCGCTGTTCGAGAGGGTCAATATGTGCTGGGGGATATTAGTTCAACCGGCAAAATGCTGAAACCCTATGGGGGACTCTTAGAAGAAGATGCCTATGCAGCCTTCAAGGAACAAGCCGCCGTTTTGACGGAAGGTGGGGTGGATGGCTTCATCATCGAAACCATGTTCGACTTGCGGGAAGCCCTGTGCGCCTTGCGGGCCTGCAAGGAGGTTGCTGACCTCCCAGTCATTGTCTCGATAGCCTTCAACACAGTCAATAATGGAGGTCGTACCATCATGGGAGACTCAGCTCAAGATTGTGCCCAAGCCCTGACCAAAGCAGGGGCCCGCGCTGTTGGGGCGAACTGTGGTAGCCTTGATCCGCTCCAGATGGCCGAAATTGTATCGAAGATGCGAAAAGTTACGTCATTGCCTATCTTGGCCCAACCCAATGCAGGAAAACCCAGATTAGTGGAGAATCAAACAGTGTTTGACATGACTCCATCTGATTTTGTTGCGGGAATTTATCAGTGTTTACAGGCTGGAGCCCAGTTACTTGGAGGATGTTGCGGAACTTCTCCAGCCCACATCAGAGCCATAGTAGAATTGTTAAGAGACTAGATTGCGCAGTGACGAATTACAATAAAGCAAAGGATATGCTTTGCATAACAAGTCAATCCAGCCGATCGCTTACAGCGCTGGCTGATTTTAAACGTTAGCCCACGCCGGGAGCGAGGAAGAGATCGCTGCTTCGGAGGAAAAGCATGATAACCAAAGACGAATTCTGGCAGGTTATGGAAGCCTACGGCGCTCAAATCAGGCCTGCCCAGATCGTTTTCTACATTGCTGCGATCCTGTTCGTCGGATGGCTTTTCCTCAAACCCAGTAGAATCCAGACCCTCTTCGCAAAGCTGTATCTCTCGATGGCATTTGCATGGAATGGCGTTGCATTCTATTTCGTACTTGCCAGAGATATGGCGGGTGGTAGCTACGGCAACTACGTCTTTGGTTCTGTGTTCATCATTGTAGCGCTGCTGTTTGCGGTCGATTTGTTCAGGCAAAAGATGCAGTTCTCTCTTCCAACAGTCGGGTGGCGGAAGTATTCGACGTTGGTGCTGACACTGTTGGTGTTCTGCTACCCCTTGTTCGGCATGGCGTTCGGACATAGCTTGACGAGTCTCATCATGCCTGGCGCTTTTCCGTGCCCGACAACAGCTCTTGGCTTGCTCCTGCTGACAATGGCTCTGCCGCAGGTTGACAAGACGATCTACCTTCTGCTGCTTATCTGTGCGATTCCGTTCACACCATTTGTGCAAATTACCAGGTATGGTGTCTATGAGGATACGATTCTGTTTGCTACCGGCATTTACAGCTTGGTCTTGCTGTTGAGATGCTGGAAAGCTGAGAACCTGCCCATCTAGCCATAGTGAAGGGTATGGCGTGGGATAACAAGTCGCTGGAGCCGACCTTGCTGTCGAGAGTTTTCATGAGGGTTTTTTCGGCTTTGAAGCATTTTAAGTCCGGTTTGGTGACACTGCGCCAGCCGCAAGGCGGCTCAGCTCCGGTCCGTTGGGCAGGCAAGCATTGACGCAGATTCTGAGGAGGTAAGGCGCATGCTTGACAAGCAGACTATCGAGGTGTCTGGCGACAAAGTTCCTGATCTGAAGAGTCCGGGGAAGGTGTTTCTCACGGTGCTCTACGTTCTCTGCCTTGGCGCATTGTGTGCGGTATTCTTCTTCTACGTGGATCGCATCGCGTGGTATGCTCCAGTTCTCAGTCAGTTTGCTGTGGCGTTGATCGTGACCGCCATTAGCTACATACATTTCAAGGTGGTCTGAACGCCTGATTCTGTGTCGAAGCGCTCACCTTGTCGACCATGGCCAGACGGGTGAGAAAGGCCTTGACATCGGCCGCTTGCTGGATTTGCCAGGCTTGATGCCGACTCGTTCTCCGAGTGCAGCTAAGAACAGCTCCAGCGTCTGCTCGAAGGTATAGCCGCGATGCTGCTCAGCAAAGAGGAGGAACTCCTGCACTCACCGTACCAGGTACGGCTGATGCTTAAGCGGCGCTAACATCCTCTCCCGCAGGAAGCTAGCGTAACCCTCCAGCACCGACTCAAGAGCCTCGTCAACTTCGGTCATATTTCGATTCCTGATTATCAACAATCTCCATAACTCGCCAATTATAGTGTTCTGTTAACCAGTGGGCTGATCTAGATCAGACGTCTTCTTCAGCTTTCCTCCTCAGTCTTTTCTCATTGGAAGATGAGCATGAGCGTGCAAGTCGTTAAGCCAATATACCCGGTTTGGAGAAGGAGCGAAAGAGCTCAGACTTCTTCTCCTGCACCAGCTTAGCATACTCGGTGTCA
>Ga0307428_1000390_pt1 | contig 30016 bp, 16 predicted proteins | sample SalMarWE160240MG_FD_202161 | JGI IMG/M metagenome (GOLD analysis project Ga0307428, IMG submission 202161) | Salt marsh sediment microbial communities from the Plum Island Ecosystem LTER, Massachusetts, United States - WE1603-240 | ecosystem: Environmental > Aquatic > Marine > Intertidal zone >...
TAATGATGCGGTCTTTGTGTGAAGATAATATTTCGTCTTTTGGAATATCTTTGATATCTAATATCCCGTCTTCAAATAACTCCCAATATTTCCGCCAGTTAGTCAACTGCAAAACATGATATTCCGGAAGATTACCTCGACATTCATCTTTTAAGGGGCATTCATATGGTTTATTGCAGTTTTTAGATATGGAGACTTCAGGAGGTTCCGTTTGTTCCATTATTTCAATATATTTCTCTGAGTTTTCCTCAATATCATCAATTTGATTGACATCCTCGGTAACATCTTCCTGTAATACCAATTCATTTGGAATGATATTAGCTTGCTTAATATAGTCTTTATTAATATATTCAATGAAACAATTTCTTATCTTTATCCCATTTTTCTCACAGATATATTTTTGGAATGCCAAATCGGGAATATGTTCATCCTTTACTTTTGTTGATGCTTTTATCTCATGGAGGTTCCACCCATCAGCTGAGAGCTCAAGTATATCACCTTTAAAGAAAAGATTTTTATAAACCATACTTGCTTCAAAAATTGCCTTATTTTGACGAATTAAATTTTGAGTCTCTTTGATATTTCCGCCATGATTAAGATTGCCTAAATCTATACCGTCAGGGAAAAGTTTTTTTACATATTTCTCAAATTCCCTTCCCTGGGCAAATTTATGTTGGTCATACAAAGAATATTCCTGTAATTGATTTCTAAAAGAAAACCACAAAAGCTTTGGACATTGTTGTCCACGCATATATAAAGATTTAGTTAGATAATTCATTTCTTATCACTTCCCTCAGAAAAATATTAAAATCACCCGTTAATTACCGTAATTAAAAATAGTTATGTGAATGGTTTTATGTATTATTTTATTTTACTTTCCTGTTGGTTTGATTGTTTCCCTTAGTAATACGCATTTTTTGTAATTCAATCTAATTGACCAGTAATTTTTTTTCTCAAAGCACTTTTGTCGTTTACGTTAACTTTTTCCCATCTATTTTTATTAAATATTTCACATTTTCCTCTTGTTAACTTCTGTTCTTTAAAAGGACTTAAAAGAATGGCTAATTTCTTAATATTGCCATATGTATATTTATTTTTTTCGAAAACACTTTTAAAATCTCTTATAATTTTACCTTTAGTATTTTTTCTTAATTTTGTCCCTGTCACCGATTGAGTTCTATCTGTATAAATGTGAATTATATACCCTGTATTCCTTACTTTATTTAATTTTTTAATATCATTTATTAGATGTTTTCCAATATCAATTGTTTTTTCAGTACCAAGCTCAAATGCGAATTTAGGTTTTAAATATTCCTTGCCTATTTTTAAATTTAAATCATCAATTCGTTTTACATCATTCTCCGAAAAAATAACAATGTCAATTCTTGTACCACCTCCTCCACCATATTCGCGATGTAAAAGTGATGTTTTATAGAAGGATTTGGAATTTTTTCCCTTATGAATTATAGTTTGATAAGGTTCTTTAAGTGCTTCAATCTTTCTAAGCTCTTCAACTAATAACTGCTGTATATCTGCTTCTGAAAAATAAAGCAACGGTTCTTGAATAATCTCAATGCAGGTCTTTGCAATAGCGTTATCAATATCATCTTTATTTATTGTACAATTCATTACTAATCCACCTCTCTTTGTTTAAAAATAAAATTACAATTGATCTAAAAATTGTTTACAAAACATAAATCGATAAATATAGTATTTATCTAAGATTCTATTGAAGTCCAATTAATTCCTTTTTCTTCCCTTAATTTCTCAGCTTTCAGATATGACCACCAAAGAATATCAAATATTCTTATCTTACTTAAATTTTTAAGATTATTTTTGGATACTTCTTTGAAGATATAATTTAGGTTTTCTCGATTACTTTCTATTTGTAAATTTTTATAAAAATCAATAAAGATTTCATCGGATTTATTTTCCGTCCATCCATCATTAATTACTTCACGATATTTCTTTTGAAGCAGGCTATCAATCATAGGAATGATCTTTGGATAAAGAGTATGCAGAATCTTTGTAGTAGTAGATAGACCAATACCATTAATCTTTAACAATTTCTGAATAACAGATTCATTTAGTTCTTTAACCTGCTCATCTCTGTCCTTCTCAGCTAGATCTAAAAAATTATCAAGAGCATATTTAAAAATGCTTAAATTCTTTGTTCTTTCAGTTATCTTTTTACATTCTAAAAGTACTTCTTTCTTGATACGTGCGCCAATTTTATTTACATCCTCAATTTTCCTATCTCTATATTCCAGAAGAAGATCGTATTTAGTATAAAAATCATTCTGATGGCAGTAATATTCGATTAATGCAATGGGATTAGGAATTTCAAATGATATTTTCGAGAATAGAAGAAATTTCATTTTAATACCTCATACATATTTAATCTAATCTCTCCAGTATATACGAACCTCTGAAAGCGCGAATGCGTCGTTGGTGGTGTTTTTATTTTTCCTACGAAATTATTTAGGTGCCAGGTCAATTCTGCAATTTAATATTTTGTCTATTTTAATACCTCCAACATCACCACCAACTTGACTATTTATGAAATTAATTAAATCCTCCTGACGAGGTTGGCCAAAAACTAATCGGTATACCGCTAAACTTCTAGATAAAGCAATTTTTTGATTTTTTTCTCTACTCATAGGCATTGCGGGAATATGACGTTGGATTTTTGCTTTACCTTGGTCAAATATCCAAAATGGAATTAAATCATTTGCTCCAGATTCTCTTTCCTTTAAAGCAATGTTAAATAAGTTGTCCCACAAATTACTTTTAAAATGATTGACTAACAATTTTTTCCCATATTTTGTAGCAATATTTTTTCGTATAGCATGCCCCTTATATCTAAATATCCTTCCTTCTCTTTGCTCCAAATCTACCGGATTTGGAGGTAAATTCCAATGATATATTGAATGACAGTATTGATGAAAATCTAATCCTTCCTGCCCTATTGAAGTTGTTGCCAAGATAAATGGCCTAAACGGGGAGTTAAAGGCATTTCTTACCTCTGTAATATTGCTAACCTCTTGTCCTAATTCCTTAATACCCGTTCCAAAACGCATGGCAAAACGACATCTCATGCTTCTTTTTTTAGTTTCTCCTACCTTATTATTTTTGATTTTTATTTCATCTAAATATAAACTGGGAGTTCTTATTGAGACAACTTTTTCAATATGCTCACCTAGCTCACACACTATTTTTTCTTCATCACTAAGATTCATCAATCCTAACGATTCGAATAGTACATACATATACTCCTCTAATAAAGACTGCAAGTTACCCGCTATATTGTACTGTAAAATCTTTTTCCAATAAGGACCATCTGGATATAATTGTTTTATTAAAGATATTATCTCTGGCAAAATATATAAACTTCTGAAACCAAAAGATATTAACGCAGCATTATAAAAAAGTACGGGTTTATATTTACCATACTCACTTAAAGTTCTTAAACTGGTTACCGCCGGGGATGCTAATGCAATTTTTGATAAAATAGAAAGTAAATCTTTCGGAGGATTTCCCAATTTTTTTACAATTTCATGTGGCTCAAGTTTAAAAAATTTTTCCAAATTACTAATATGTTCCGCAAAGTGACTTGGTTCTGATTTTTTATCTTGCTTTAAATCACCTTCCACATCTTTATCTGATTTTTTATTTAGATTTTTTAAATTATAATCTTTGCCTCTATCATTAGAAAACCATTCTTTTATTTTATCTTTATAAAAAACACGATCCATAAAAATCAGAGAAGCCCAATACCATCGCTGATCAAAAGGTCCTTCAGAATCTAATTTTTTCCTCAAAACAGTATTTTCTAAAATATTGCGAATTTGATGTTTAATCTCATTCTCCATTTCCTCTGCACTTGGTAAAGAACCATTTTCCTTCATATAATTTTGTGTAATCTTCAAAGGATTTATTTTTTTCGCTAATGTCATGCAAGGATAAAACAAAGTAATCAAATTCATTGAAGCAGGTTTATCTTCTTTGATTGACATTGCAAAATTCAATTCTTTGATTTTACGTCTTTCTTTTCCCCCATACCCATACTCTTCCTGATTAAAATCTTTTGCATTTCGTTCTGCTTCATAGCTACATAGAGAAGCAATTGTCTTGGGAACAACCTTCCAGGAAGAAAATATTAAACTTTTTGTATAGTCTTTCAAATTATCAAAAAATGAATAACTTCTATAATATGGTAGCGAAGGAGGAATCCAGAGAAGTTTCCAGGATTCATTTTTCATTGAATTTTTAAGTAGTGCTTTTAATTTATGATTAGCAGAAGGTATTTTTCCATATTTACTAATTTTTCTCCAGGAAAGAAAACTTTTTTTTGCGCTTATCAAAGCATTCTCAACTTTTAAAGAACAATCATTAATCCCTTTTACACATTCTTTCTTTAATTTGTAATCATCATCCATAAAATTCAGCAAATAAGGAGATGACTTCCAATACTCCATACAATTTCTATGCTTTACGACCTGGGCTATTTTGTCAATTTTTATAAAGTCTATTATTTCTTTATGTTCAATCTCAACTTTTTCCGTATATTCTTTAATCATATTATCTTGTTTGGAAATTCCTGAATTTCTCTCTGTTCGGCACATCACTTTTCCCAATATTTTCTCAATCTTCCTTTTACATTTATAAAGATCTTCTAAATTATTTTCATTCATTTGATATAATAAGTTTTTATATTCTTCCAATTGTGTCTTTAATGACATAATATCCCTATTAGAATTCTCTGAATCATCTTTATTGGTAAGTAAAAACTGGGCAGTTCTAATAAAATCATCGTAATGAATCTCGTCTTCCTGGTATAAAGTGTACATTTTATAAGGTGTTGCGGATAGAAGGAGTAATTTAGTATCTTCAAAATCAAACATCTCTCGTGCTAATTTACACATCTCACCTTGTCCGTCTAAAAGATTTTTAAATCGTTGAAATTCATCTAATATAATAAAATCGGGTTCAAGAGATGAAATACAGCTCTTTGCCAACAATACTCTCAATTCACCAACAATTCTGTTTCTCTCTCTTGAAACATCAGTAGATACTTTTTTGCTTTGACGCAGGTAATTGAATTTTTCGGCTGTTTTTTCAAAACGAACATAGATATTTTCTTTATTATTTTGATTTTCCTGTGCAATTTTTGCTTCTAATTTTTCAAGAAATTTATTAGCTAAAAATGTGTCTATTTTATTTTTTTTGTTAAAATCCTCTATTAAATATTCTTCCCAATACTCTAACTTAGCATGGCATTGAAAAAATTTTACATATTTTGTGCGATAGGATAAATTCCATTTTTCTTTTAATAAATGATAAATCAATGCCCTTTCTTCGTAGATTCCTTCACTCGATCTTAAATTAAAAGAAGTACCGGGAGTAAAAGAAATAAAATTAATTCTATTCTTTTTTATTTCGTCTAATTCCACGGGTAGCAAAGTAATGCGAGAAGTAAAGGTGAATTCTTTCCTCTCAACACCACCAATGACATTTAAACGATTTATATTCTGTTTGGCTATTTCTGTATTGGAGCAAATATAAATAATATCATATCGTAATCTTCCATCCTGAATGGGTATTTTAAAACGGTCTATTGCTCTTGCAATTAATCCCCTTGCAACTAAAGTCTTCCCCAAACCTACTTCATCGGCAATTAAAAAACGCCGTGTAGGATTTTCCCTTTCATACATTTGCTTAAAGGCATACTTCACTGTTTTTCGCTGAAAATCTTTTAGTTTACTTAATATTTTTGATGTATCCGGAAATGATACTTTATTTTCTTTTTCCATATTGGTTTTTATAAGTCCTCCAGATATTTTTCCACATTTCTTTAAATTCCTCGGGAATTATATCTTCTTTAATATCTTTATTTTTAGATAATTCTTTAATTAAATCATTAATATTTTTTATCTTATCGGGATTACGACTTAAAGCTTTTATCAATTCTTCTGCAAGTGGCATGGGTATCCGATTTTGTTGCTTCCCATAATCATCTTTACCATGATTAATAATATTATGATTAAACAAAAATATATTCTGGTTTTCAATAAGTAAAATCCTCAAATATTGGATAAAACCGCTTGAATCCCTTAAAATAGCCCGAATAATTTTATCATTTCTTCTCTCTGGCATACCCTTAACGGGTAAATTTAAAACAAATTCTATCTTTTGTGATATCTCTTTATCCTTATCTTTATCTTTATCTTTAATGTTCAATTCAAAAGCCACAAGACTGGTTAAAGAAAGTAATGGTACTTTATGAAATATAATTTTATCCTTCCATAATGGCAAAATAACTTTTTTATTAGTCTTTTTTTGTAAAGTAATCGGATAACAAATTCCCTTTATTTCTTTACTGGAATATCTTGAATTAGTTATATTGGGATAAATTATTATTTTATATAATTCTTTTGATTCCGATTTTATTTTCATCCTTAATCCCATTTTTAATAAATTAGCCTTATATCCCTCAAGCTTTTTCTCCAACTCTTTTTCTAAATTCTCTTTCTCTTTTTCTTCCTCATCAAGAGTGGTTTTCCCATATTCTTTTAAAAAATTAACAATTGAATTCTCTGACTTTTCATCTATAAATTTATTAATTCCAATTTTATTTCTTTCCCCTCTTAATTCAACTAAAGCTTCAACATTTTGCGAAGAAAAACCGGCATAAGTGGCATTTGATGAGCCATTCCATAAGGTAACCGATTTTTCATTTTCACCTATGTACAATTTGGTGTGTAAGCCCGATAATCGAGAAATATCATCTTCTGATTTATCTTCGGCTAATTCATCCAGAACCCAGATTTTATTGTATTTTTTTAAAGTATCATCAGATATTTTATCTAAGCTATTCTGTATGGAAATTAAATATTTTTGTTTTACTTTTTCAAATCTGTTTAAGACACTCTCACTTAAAAATGGGGATACTATTAATAAACGTCGATATTCGTTACTAATAGGAAACGAATCATTATTATCTATTCCTAAAAAATGAAATTTAAATTGATTATCAAAATTTTCAGGTGGGTTGAATTTAATATTCCCCAGCTCAATACTGATTTTTTTAATAATATCCAATCGGTTTTTTTCTATTTTATTAACAGCAATTTTGGGCAAAAAATTGACAAATTTAATTAAATTATCATTTTCTGGAACCTCATACTCTACTGTTTTCCCATCCAAAACCAAAATAGTATCCCATGATCGGTCAAAGGTAATATTTCTAGAAAGACAAATATATTTATAAAGTATATTTCCCTCTTGATTTTTAAACTTTAACAACCATATCTTTGGATGAAAAACTCCTCCTGAAGAGGGATTTACTTCCACTATCATATCTTCCAAATAACTATATAAAAGGGAGTCAGTAGATGATACTTTAATCTGACCATGTTGGCAAAAAATAACTAATTTACTTGCATTTCTTCTAATGGCATCAAGAGCAAAGATAGAATTATTCAGGATTTCTTTTTGATTTTTACATTCATATAAAGAAAAAGCTAAAGGAACGCTTAAAAGTGTCTCTAATTCTAAGGAATAAGTTGTCCCAATCCCCCAGGATAATTGATAATCCGAAGGAGGTCTTAATGCATCAATATACAGTATTCTTTTTCCAGGCTCCAACATATTATTGATTTAACCCCCGAATAATATCATTAATTATTTTCTTCACCACATGCCATCGATAATCAAGTTGCACAGTTCCTGCTGCTCCGCTCCACTTTGCCAAATAATCCGAATTCCTTAGTCGAGATCTCCGGCCTTTTACTTCTAATTCTCTTGCATAAATTAAATTTTCCATTTCATCTTCATTTACAAAAATATCATCTATATTTTTTAGAACTATCTCTATCCACTGATCGATAAACCGTTTCGTTCTACTGGGAACATTTACAGTTAATTCAGAATATACCAAGTTCCAAAAATGCTCTAAATTCCAATTTAAAAATATCTCCGCTCTACTACTCATTGCAATCTGCCATTCAGTTAATTTGTCCTTATACTTATTAATCAATTCTTCACTTTCCTTTTTCTCAGCTAGCAGATAATTATAAACCAACGCAGCTCCTTGCATAATCTCAGAGAAATTTTGGGCATGCATTACTTTTATTTGTAAGTCATTATTTAATTTATCAATGAAGGTATTTTCCCAAACAAAATCCCCTCTTGCAGTTTTGCGAAGATATATAATATTTGTTAATAGACTTTCCCGACAATTAATTAATAATTTTTCTATTAAATATTGTGCTTCGTTTTTGGCTAAATAAAGACCATCTTTGCCGGGAAGCTCTTCCGGTGATTTGGGAAGCCCCTCATCCCAATTCTCACCAAAATTACGGTATAACAAAACCTCTTGGTCATCACGGATAATATTTCCTTTTTTTAAATGATAATAACTGTTTAAACCTTGATAATAATCATTTAAGGAACCCCTAAATTTTCTAATTCCCCATGTTTGTAACCCAGCCCAATAAATTGAACTGGGAAATCTCTGTAATCCCTCTCCTGCAATTGCTCCAATAACTCCGTCTTTAAACCCCATTTCCAACAATGAATCACATAATTTAATTTCTTCTCGTTTTACACGTTGGAAAATATTTTCTGAGGGTACTCTATTTTTTTCCATTTTTTTTAGAATCCATGGGACAAACAACATATACTTGGCTCTTGTTTGGATAGTGGTAGTTCCGGGGAATAAAATATTAGCTATAGAATCTCTTACTGATCCAATGCCTAATTCGTCAATAGTATCTTGTTGCCGTAGTTGACGGATTATTTGGACCATCTTTTCACGATCTTCATCTGAAAAATCAACCCAAGAAAAAGTAGAAGCCACTATATTGCTCCTCTATAAAAACAATTTTGAAACAGAGACAACGGTTCTTTCGACAAATTTCTCACCATTTCTTAAAATATATTTTTTCTTTTATTCTCCTTTAACATAATATAATATATTCCTATTCCGCTGTATTGTTCGGACCATCTGGGTACTTTGTCACCACTTTAGGCTACACTTATTTCTTTGGAATTATATTGTCAGTAGAGAACCGTCCCTTTGACACCTTTGACAGTCTCCAAAAGCTTATCTACTCTGTAGGTGTGAATAATATCTTTTAAATCCTCTAAAGAAATCTCCAGATTATCAACCATAAACTTAGCAAGTTCCTTTTTTGTTCCAGAATATCCTTTAAGTTTATTCTTCTCACAAATTTCTTTTAAATTACTTACTGTCAGAGTTTGAAGGATAGATAATTTTTCTCGCTTATCACTCATTTAAAATCCCCCTTTCTAATATAAAGAAAAGAAAAAGTGCAAAAAGGAAAGAAATAAAATCAAGAAAATTTCAAACCTAATTTAGAAGCTCGATCTCTCAATTTTTTTTTCTCTTCACCTTCAAGCAAGGAATATAGTTCTTGACAAACCTCTCCTGCCTGCTGCTTTTTCTCTAATGCATAATAGCACTCCATTAATGCCCTCAACACAAAAATATCTTTAGTAGTTCTGACTTTTTTCAGATATGGTAACGCTCTTTTATTCTCTCGATTTCGCTGTAACACTATACCAATCATTATGTTCGCTACGGGATACTCCAAATGATGACTTGCACAAGCTTCGATTTCAGAAACAATATCAGCATCCACGATTTGACCTGATTTCCAAATCGGAAAACAATAATTCAAGGCTTTGTCGTTCAACTTTGTATAGCTCAACTCTGAACCTCCCAATATAGCTGATTCTATGTACCTCTTAAGTATTTCTATATCGATCCGTTTCTCGATTTCTTCTTGACACATCATGGCAAGCCAAAGATGATAACTTGCTTCTTTTTTCTCATTTTCTATCTCCATGTATTTTTCATAGGTAAGCATAAACAATTCCTTTGCCTCTTTTAATATATCCTGATCCGCTGTCTCTGTTCCCTTTTGAAAGAGATCATGAGCATAGCCAGATATATTTCTAGGATCCTGGTCGCCATTAGGATCAAGTTCGTATGCTCGTAGCGAACACTTTAACTTTAGGTCAATATGTGGTGCGATTTTCCCTTCATCTACCCAATCCTGAACAATACTCCGCAGATGCCCAAAAAGTTTTGGAGATGCTTGCCCATCGGCGGATTTATACAAGCATGTAAATGCTTGGGGGTAGTACTCTCTATCTCTTTCATGAATACGGCCAAGCCACCACCACGCTCGCCAATTTTTATCAAATCTTTCCACTGCACTTTTCAGATACTTTTTCGCTTCATCTTTTTCTTGCATACCTAAGAGAATCTTTCCAACAAAGGATTCAGCATAAGAATTTTGGGAATAAAACCTAAACTGGCTTCCCACTTCCTTACTCAACCTGATAGCATAAACCAAGAAGGATTGCCCCTTTTGGAAAATGTCATGGGAGCCTGCGGCTATTGTTATGAAATATGCTCCAATCGTGTAATATGCCAAAATTAAATGATCTTGTATATTTCGCGGAATAGTTTTTCCAAAGTGTTTTTCGATATCGATACTCTTCCCGAGTTCGATATCAGCCGATGGTATCGATGGAAGTTTGCTCTGAAAATCTATTTTATGTGCTAAGGCTTCTATGTACCAAAAAAAGCAACCAGCACTATGGTGAACTATTAGATTGTGCTGACTTGGAAAAGAAGCAGACTCCGGCTCTAAAGCTTCTTGATATTTAGCATAAATGTACGAAACTTTGTTCCAGAACTCTGATTCTTTCAAGCTACCCCAGTCTATAGATTCCCCCTCCAATCTAGCAAGGGTAAGACGTGACTGATAGTGAAACGAATTCATCTTTAAGACTTTATCTATGCAATCCTTAGCCTTCTTTACATAGCTTAGCCTTTCCTTGGTCCTAATTTCCGCCTCTTCAAAATAGATTGTAGCTAACTTATGAAGGCTATGCATATGTTGTGGCCAAGCCTTTTGAGCTTTCTCTAATTGAGTAATTCCATCATCTCTTTTTTCTAAAATATCATACAAAAAGCAAGCGTAAGTATTTCGGATAACGGCTTCGAGTTCATGTTCTCCAGATGGAATTCTATCAATAAGATCTTTAAATTGCTTTATTGATTCTTGAAATTGCTTTTCTGTTTTCTCGAATTTTCCTTTTTCTTGGAAAAACTCACCTAATCTTACCAAAAAACGAATACAAGCGAGCTCAGCAGAGACAGCTGCTCTGCGTAGAAGATTATTACTTTTCAATAGTCCTTTAATAGCTTTGTATGCTTCTCTAGCTCTTTTTAGGCTTATACCGGTATTAATATAAATTTCAAGTTTTGTTTTGTAAGCAAGGAGATCTTCCTTATTCGCTTCAGTGATTTCATCAAGGAGATCAAGGGCTTTTAGTGAATCATACTGTTTATGATAGATCATAGCCAAAGCATGCTTCGCGAATAAATTTTTCTCATTAAGCTTGATAGATTGCTCATAGCAATCCTTAGCTTTATCCCAATATCTTTTTCCCATAGAATAGTAGGCATGTCCTTCATAGAACAAAAATCTAGATTTTACTTTTTCAAGACTTATCGGCAAAGCTCTATGCGGAAGACTTAAGATGCAATTATAAAACTCAATTGCATCCGCATATATACCATATCTGTGAAGCTCATAAGTAAGTGGTGGGATTAGGTTGTAGAGATCGCTTTGATATTTTCTCTTTTTACTTACCCGCTGAATTAATAAACTCATTTGTTTTAAGTCTTCACTAAGTTTGGGATCATCAGGATTTTTTAAAGAAAGCCTAGAATCGTCACAATAAACCTTTTTCTCTTCAATTCCAAGCCATTTTCCATCAAGCTTCTTAAGCACCTTTCTGAAATTCGATCTTCTAAATGGATTGAATCTCCCTTTAATAACAAAATCTTCTACAACATAAATAAAAGCTGGGATTGTGAATTGATAAAGCTTTGTCAAGGCATCAAAGATTGACTTTTCTAGAGGAGATAATTTGCTATAAGCCCCCATCCACTCATCTTTTATTTTTATCTTAAATTCTTCTATATCCTCGGTATTAATGTTAGTTTTGCCTTCATCTCGTTTGATTTTGAAAAAATTTCTAATTTTTTTCAGCGACTCATCACTTGCCTTAGCGAGACTTTCTGTACTTGACCCATCAATTGAGATTTTAAAAAGATCAACAAAGTTATCAATGTAAGAATATTTCTCTTTTAAGGAGAATTTCTCCAATTTAATAATTGAGAATTTGTCAAGGAAGTTAGAGTTTGAGAATTTCTCTTCAAGTATTTTATATTGATCAGTTAGCAATGTTATAATAACACTATTCAATTCTGCACTCTCTTCGAAAAGTTTGACTGTTTTTTCAAGACGCTCATGGAAAGATGGTAGTTTCCCTCCCTCTTCCTCGTAACTCAAAGAAGAAGGTTCCAAGCTTGGACGGAGATCATCTAAGAAAAGAATTACATTTTGGTAAACTTGCAGTGAATCAATTGGAATTGCTGTAACAGATTTTTTGGCAAAGTAAATCTTTACCTCTTCTAAACCCGATCTTTCTATCTGCTGAATAATCTCAACTGCTTCTCTTGACTTTCCTACCCCAGATAAACCATGGATTAATATGTACTTAGGTTTTTCATGCAATTTAATTCTTTCTAAGTGCTTTCTATCGATATAATTTTCCTTTTCAAGTTGCAGCCTTTTAATAAGCTCATCTTTGGAAACAATCTCAAATGGAGAGGGTTTTTTTAGTTGTTGGCGACGACTAAGTTTATTTTGTTTATGAGCATAATATATTATTACAAGAGAAAGAATGATGCTTATAATGCCTACAATTTGTTCAAGGGATAAGTGACTAAACCAACCATGGAGTATATCCTTCATATTTTTTAGAATAGTACTCACATCCATACTATTATATTCCTCCATTTTTATTAATGAGAGTTAAGTTATTAGTACCTTGTCTCAAGATATATAGAGTACCAATTTCGGACAACATTCCCAGCATAATAGAAGTTTTTGTGTTAGGGGAATGGTTCTTTATCATACTTTAATTCTCGCTACCATGCCCCGGTTAATACTCAAAATTTTAGCAATCTCCCTTATGGATAAGTTCGATTGTTTTTTTAAAGTTAATATCAAATCATCCCTATAATGTTTATTTTGTTTTTCAGAAATATTTTCTTCTTTTAGATTTTTTTCTTTCAAATACCTTAAATATATCTTTTCTCTCATTCCCCCGGAGCATAATATGATAAATTCCAGTTTTGCTTAATTTTCTTCTTTGTAGGGGCACAATAATATCTCCTGTGGTTAATTTTTAAAAAATATATTCCTTCTTGCTTAATGTGTTAAAGAATCGCTCATTTTCATATTAATTATTCGAGTGTCAATAATAAAGACCTCAATTCTAATTTAAAAAAAAGCTATGTCAAATGTTGAAACCTGCCCTATTCTTCCACTTTTTCTATATTCTCAAATTCCATATTTTTCTTCCCTTTTTTTAAATGCCTCCCTACCTCCTTCTAAGATTGGCATGATATCTTCCCGCACCTTCAAATCTTCTAACGCCCCTAACTTATAAGAGATCTTGTTATTCTCAAATTCTGCAACAATTATCTGTTCTGCATCGGTGTTGACAACAAGATTTGCATTATTTGTGGCGATTATAATTTGCCTTTTCTTTTTAGCCTCTCTGAAAGCTCCGACAAGTTCAACATAAATAAATTTGTTATCTAAACTCTCTTCTGGTTGATCTACAATCAACGGATAATCTCCCTCTGCCAAAAATAATTTTAACAAAACCGTCCCTTTTTGTCCCATCGACAGCCTGTCTATTGATATTCCTTTGAAAAAGATTTCTGTACTCAATAAAAAATAATTCCCAAAAGTCCATTTATAGAAATCGTAACTGGTTCTTGTTCTCTTTAAGAAGTTTTTATTCTTAAATATTTTTTGGATAAATTTTTTAAGAGATCCCTCCAATTTCTTTAAAGTATCCTCAGTAATTGCAGTCTCCAGTAGTTCAGCACATTTTTCTACTTCATCTATATTTATTTTCCTCTGATCTAAAATATCTGCTCCAAATTCTACAAATCTGTCTTTGTCAAAGTAGATGCTCGATTTAAAATCAATTCCGCTCATTATTTCACTTTTACCTATTGAAAACACCTCAATAACCTCTTTATAATATTCCTTCCACTCCCAATATTTATTTAAAAGAATTTTGTATTTTTGCATTCTCTCACTTTCAAGTGATTTTATTCTTTCTTTTTTCTCTTCCAAGTATGTTAACTGTTTTTTTAAAGATTCAATATCAGTTCTTATACCCTCTATTTTTTTAAGGGATTCAGCGTGTGTCCTTTTAATTCCAGAAAATTGACTGAGCTGTTCTTTTTTCTTTTTAATTTTTTTTGTAACATTCTTAATTCTTTGGAAGATAAGTTCAAGTGCTTTTTTGATTACATCGAGTTGAGGTTTGAAATTTAATTGTGGAATTGTTAGATCGACCATTAATTCTAATAATTCACTATTTAAGTCATTTATGGTCTTATTAGAGACATCTAAAAATTCTTCCAGTTCACTTTCAAATTGTTCTAACTTAGTTTTAACATCTTCAAGTTTGGAATGATTTATTCGTAGTTTGTTTTCTTCTTCATTTAGCTTTTCAATACTTTCTTTAATGCCATCCTCCATACTTTCTGTAAGTCTTCTAAGTTTATCTTCCTTATCTTTTAACTCTCCTTCTTTGATTCTCTTTTTACCTGTAATTTCAGCTATAATTTCTTTTTTAGTATCTTCTTCGAGTTCATATATCTCTCTGTTAATTTTGTCGATTTGTTTTATTATTTCATCTATTTCGTTTTTTAACCCGTCAAATTTTTGTTTATATTCTCCCTCTATTACCTTTTTGTTGCTGAAAATGATTTCCTCTATCTTCTTATCCAGCTTCTGTCTATCTCCACTATATTCTTCTATCTTGCCTTGCGGAAGATAGACAATCTGTGAATCCCGGAAGAACTTTTCTTCTGTAAGTTTTTTGGAAAATTCCCCTACATCTTCTCCAATAAACCCCATTTTAATTTCTAAATCTTGTTTCTGCTTTTCAATTCTTTGAACAAAGGAATTTCTATCCCTCCCTGATCTTTTACACCTATCTTCAAAACAATTTGCTGTAAGGTCTAATAATGCTGTCTTCCCACTTCCTTTTCCGCCTGTGACTGCAATCAAGTTTCTGTTCAATGGAATCTCCTGTTCCTCAATTGATAGTTCATCACTTATCCAAGAGCTTTTAATTTCCAGCAAGTTTAATGTGTAGATATTTTTTCTGTATTCTGGATTTTCCGACTGAATTCTAACTCTCTCTTCCGGTTCGTAAAAGACATGCTTTAATCCCTCAAAAGTAGGATATGCTTTTATCCAGCAAAACCTATTTTTATCAGGTTTACAAAGTTTTTCAAAAGAGTGGGCATCTGAACCATGGATACAGGGCTTTAGAGAGCCAAACTCATTTATAAAATCTTCAGGACTTGGATGTTTTTTACCAAGGCCAAAATCTCTTGTCTTTAGACTAGAAGAAAATATCGCGTGTGATTTCACAAGAATATTTTTTCGTGTAAGGTGCCCTTGACTATTCCAGCTAATAGAATCCCACCCTTCTTCTACAAGCACCAGCAGATATTTACCACCAAAAATAGAATCTTTTTCCTTTAAAACTTTCGTTATTTCATTCAAGGAAACAGTAATGTTTTCACAACCTACAACATAATCAGATTTTTTACGAAACTTTTCATGCTGTTGCTTCAATATCCTTCCTATCTCTTCAATATTTTCTCTCGTTAGTTTTCTTTTTTCTGCATTTGGTGCCTGTATATGGAGCTCTTCAAGAAATGCTTTCTCAATTTTGCTAAGGGCTATTTCGTCACTAAAAATTACGTGATAATTTAATCTTTTCCCTCCAATAAGCTTATCAAGTCTGAATTCGATATTTGGTAAAATCAACTCAAAATTCTGAAGCCTACTCTTCTCCCTACACTCTAATACTTTCTTATAGCCATCGATAGTGAAGTAATCGGTTATACCAATTACAGAGATATTTGATATTTTCTCAAGTTCATCAATATATTTTCCCCAGATATTATTATGATATTTCTCTTTTTCTTCTTCGTCGAGGAACTTAAATTCGTTCTGAAATGACATAGGGGTATGCACATGTAAATCCCATTTTCTCCATACAGAACCTTTATTCATACAAATATCCTCCTATTTTTCCAGGATTATAAAAAAAATTAAAAATAGTCGAATTATTATGTCAAAAGTATAGACCTATCCCCATATTACAAATAAGGTTTTTACTATTTTTTAAATATATTCCCCCATTTTATATAATAGCTTAAGTTGGTCTATTAGAATTAAACGTTTACCTCTTTTTAAAACAAAATATTTAAAAAGTTGTATTATTATCTAATTTCATATTGCAGAACTAAGCTTGTCCTTTTTATTTATTCAAGATTTTCATCTTCAATAATCATATTTGATTGATTAATTGTTTCCATAATTTTATCTTCATAATCTGAAATCGTTATTTCACCTTCTTGAGCAGATATTTCAACTTTCACTTTAACTTGGTTAAATTTAGTTTTGAGGTAAGGCATCATTCTTACAATATCCGATAATTTGCCTGTAGGAACATTCAATTTAAGGATAATTTCTTGGTATTTTTCTCTATGAGGTAGAGGAGCAACACCTTCTAATTCATCTCCTTTTCTCTTTATTTCACCTTCAACTATTTCTCTTTGGCTTGTAGATAAATTGTACGAAGAAATTTCTTCCGCAACTTTATTAAATAATTCTATGGTTTGAACTTGTCGTATTTTCTTTATGCATAATCGAAGTTCCTCATCTGAAATCCCTTTTTCAGTTTCAGGTATGCACAATTCCGCCTTAATTAAAACCTCTCCATCTACTATTTCCGGAGAAAACTCAGCCTTGAAGTGACGGCATATAGGCTTTCCGTTCTCTATGTCTCCCACTCCAAATAATCCTTGCTTGATACCTACTTTTATACAATCATTCAGCACTTCATCTGAAACAACCCTGATTTCTCCTGGTGTCTTAAACAAAGATTCAAGGATATTCTTTGTTTCCACATAATCCCTGTCTTTGAGATATTTTTCTTTAAGAGATAGGGGTGCAAGTCTTTCAAGGATTTCGCCTTCATTTCTCAGTCTTTCATATATTTCCTTATCTATTTTAGTCTCTGCTCCATAAGTTGAAATTCCTAAATCAATCTCCTTAAAATCATCCCTTGAGGGGAGTAAGACAGTACGATAAAGACCCCTTATACGATCTTTAGTTTCCATCTCGGTTTTTTTCGCTCTGTACCTTATTTCCTTTTTCTGTTCGTCCGTGATATGGAGAGTTCTATCCTTTTCTATGAGTTGCCATGCAAGTTTCTTCTTCAGGAAACTCTCAAAGTTTATTCTCTCTGACTCCAGAGGGCAAAGAAATATAAGAGTATTACGATAAACCCTAGGGCGTTCTCCACAATTTTCCAGAAACTCCTTACATCTATTACGATTTCGCTGAATGACCAATTTCAATCTATTCGTATCAGCGATGTCCTTAGAATTATTGGGCCAGAGGAATATATCGAAATATTCTTTTGTGAGAGTCCTGGTCAAAAGATCTTTCTCTTCTGGTTTAAGGTCTACTATACCCTCCATTTTGGTTAAAAGTATGCGATTTAGATTTGGCTGGTTTGTAAAGAATAATCCCTCATCTGAAATATAAAAAAGGTTTTCCTTTAGCTTAGAGACTGCTTCTACAACTATACTGCTTGGCGAAGAAAGGTCAACACTTGAAAGTTTAACTTCGCTAATGGTTGCACCTCGCTCAGGTCCACCGGAAAATGAATAGAGGAAAATCGTAGTTGTTGCAACACTCCCAAAAGAAAAGGGTGCATAAGCATCTCCAAGACTCCTATCCACTTTTTTAGCGCCTGCATCCCTTGAAGTTAAATCTTGAGCAATGATGCTATCGTATTCAGGACCAATGTGTTTTATTAGTTCTCTTTTAATCTCATCGTTTTTTAAATTAAAGTCTCCCAATCTGATAAATGGTTTTTGAGTATCCTTTAATGAATACACAACTAAGGAAAGTAGCCTAAGCACTCCTCTTGTCCTTTGAAAAGTTGGAAAACTACCCCATCGCTTATATAAAATATCCACAATCTCTGGCTGAAATGGATAACTCTTTATGAATCTTTCACGGTAATTTGATTTTTCCACACCTTCTGGAAATATCCTCTCTTTATCAGCATAATCAAGAAATTCTTCTATAACTTTCCTTACCTCTTTTTCGTCTATACTGCTAAAAAGCCTTCTTTTAATCACATAGTCTATCTCTTCATCATGGACTGGCGTGTAAACCTTTTCCATTCTTCCTGTGATCTTTTGCAATTGTTGAAAGAGTCTTTCAGCGTTTTCATCATAATGTTCAAGCACGCTTGAAGGGAGTGTAAGAATTAAAAAGGATTTTTCAAGACTTTTTACGGTACCTGTAAGTTCCTGAATAAAAGCAAGCACTTGAGAAGCTAAATTTGAATCTCCCACCTTTATCCCAGAGGCCTTAGTGGTGTATTCTAATATTTCGTCCATTAAAATCAGAAGGGGTTGGTGGGTATTAATAAGCTCTCTTAACTTTTCACGCCCAGGTGAAATTCCGCCTTTTAATTTTTCAACCTTTCCGGTAAGTTGTCTTTCTATCTCCTCCCAGATAGTTATCTCTTTGGGGTCAAGAGCAGTTCCATCAATAACTACTGCCTTTGCTCCCCATTCCTTTGTCTTATGATACAAGGCAATCAAAGAATGGGTCTTTCCACCCCCAAATGGGGTTTGAAGCTGGATAATTGGGTCTTCACCTTCGCCTTTAAGTCTCTTCTCTGCGATATTTAGGAGATTCTTTAATCCATCTGTTATATATGTTTTTCTAAAGAATATAGTAGGATCCTGGTACTCCTCTTGTGCTCTTTCTTTAAACACTTCCCACAGGTCCGCAGCAAAGACATCCATGGTAAGTCTGCCCTCAAGTATATCCCTATGCGGTATAGCTATAGTTGAGAATGGTTTCATTCGAATAACCTCCTTTGTATAGGTTTATCTTTCATCTCACTTAATATCTTTTCTTTTCCAGAGAGAAAACCCTCAAGAAATTTCTTCTCCCTACTTTCAATGGGTAAGGTTTCTGATATTGCTTGAGCAACTCGGTAAAAGGCATCTTTATTTCCCCAGCCACTATTAGCAAGAACCTTTTTCATTTCTTCTCTCTTCCCTTCCTTCCATAAAATTAGCGTTTGGTGAAGAACATCGATAAGTTCATTGTTTTTAACTTCCTTTAAATCCCTTTCCTGTGGCCCTAAAATCCTTATGAACTCTTTTTCTTTCCTGATAAATCCTTTATTCCACTCCTTTGCTAAATCAATTCCTGTTGACTGGGCAAGTTTTCTTGCATCATCGAAATTCACCTTTGCCTCCTGATAAGTCCATCTATAGAGGAGATAAAACTTTGTAAGGGGTGAAAGCTCTCCTGCTATGCCGTTATGCAGAATCTGCCTTACGGTATAATCAGTTACCACATCTCTCACAAAATCAAGGAGTGTATCAGCCCTAATGATATTTCCTTCATAATCCATGACCTTCTCGTATTTACCAAAGATTTCAATGGATGAGCCTATGGCTGCGATGAAGAAGTCTGCACCTGAGATGCCTTCCTGCCATAGTCTTTCAAGTTTTTTATAGATATGTTTTTTTATTTCTTCTTTAACCTCATTGTACCAACCAGTTTCTTTCCTTTGTATCTTACGGGCAACAAAGTAAATTGAGGATGCTAAAGCTGCGGATTCTCTTGCTCTTAGCCTCGTCTGCATCTCCGTATGAATAGGCCATGAAGCGGTAATGACAAAACCCGAATCCAACAGAGAGTTTATCAATGTCTCCCAGCCAGAAGTTGATTTATGAGTATAAACAATGGTGGCAATGCCATTAGGCTTTAAAACCCTATAAATTTCCTGAAATGATTTTTTAAGGTTGTCTTCAAAGAATGTCTTATCTTTATACGTATATCTTTTCGGGTCCCAACCTGCCATCTCAACAATTTCTTTTAACTTTGGTGTTAAGGGGGTAGAGAAGAGTTCAGGATGTAAATCTCCCACGGTTCTTTTTAGCCAGACATAAAAGAAATCAGACAAGTCAGCGTAAGGAACGGAATTGTAATAAGGCGGGTCGGTGAAGACTGCATCAAAGTAGTTGTCGGGATGGGGAAGAGAGGTTGCTGAGGAATGGAAGATGGCGGGAGTTCGGAGTTTTGAATTTGTAATTGGAAGAATTTGAGAACAATGGTCAATTATTCTTTCAACCCACCCTTGCATATTAGGCCAACCCACATTCGTAAATGGATTGACTTCTACATAATCCCAAACCATTCCCAAGGCCTGTCTTCCAAATACGTGTTCAATCTTTTCACCAATAACGTTGTAAACCACAAGATTTGAATTCTTATCAGCAAGTCTATCAAGAATCACTGCTAAATAACTCACTACCGCCTTCGCATACTCCTCCTGTGCGCCTGCCTTTAGTATCTTCTCATGCGATTGCCTTACCTTCTCCATAAATGTAATAAGTGCTAACTTCTGGCGTGAGTTGAATAGATCACCCCATTTGTTTAATCCATACATAGGCACATTAAAAACCCCACTCATTAAAGGAATTTCTTCCTCCGGTACAGGGTTAATTCCCCATTCTCCCATCAATTTTGCTGTTTTCTCTTTGAGATAAATCTCTGCTTTTTCATAAATTTCCAAATCCTTTTCTGTTGCAATCCTATAATTTTTCCCCTTCTTTATTGGACTATGCAAAACAACAGCAATTATTCTACGCCCAGATTTCCCTTCCCTAAAGAGTTTTCTTGTGGTGTTGGCATCAACCATGTTACCACAGACAGAACATATAGCAATTGCTCTTGATACTGTTCCTTTGAGGGGATCAAAATTGTTTGGAAAATCATTGTTTTGCCCTACAATCTCAAACTCAATTTTGTTATTTTTAACAAACGGTCTTAATGCTACTTTTTTATTCTCTTTCTTTGCCAGCCAGAACTGCCTCATCAATGGAATTTCAGCACCACAAGCAGGATTCTGACAGGGAATGGTTCTTGCCCATATATAACCTACGGGGATAGAACCATCTTTTTCTTTGGGATATAATTTTCCTATCTCTTCCCTTGCCCCTTCTAAAACCCAATTACCCCACCTTTTAACATCCTTAAGCAGGGGGTTCTTAAAACTGCTTCCTTTTAATAATCCCAAATCATCCTTCATTTCTTTTAGCTTTCCATACTTTTGTGGATATTCTAAAGTGCATTTCAGAATTAAAATTGCTACAGGATTATACTCACCTGCATAAGTTTCGCATCCAAGCCTTAATGCTTCCAGAGGAATTGCTCCACCACCTGCAAATGGGTCTAAGATTCTTAATGGTTTTCCACCGTTTGCTTCAAAGATATCTTTTCTTGCCTTTTCAATAAGCATAGGTTCTAGTGAGTTTTCCCATTTTGAAAGATTGATGATAAACTGCCTCTTTTTATCCCATTCCACACCATTTTCAGCAGCAGGAATTAAAGCTGCATAAGCAGTTGCCCTTGAAGATGCCAATGGTCTTCGAGCCCACCAGATATGCAAAGTAGATATATGCCCATGCCTTATGTTCTTCTCTCTTGCAGACTCTATACTTACCTCTTTTACGGGAAAACTTACTTCAATAAATCTTTTCATATCATCACCTTCATACAACCAATCATCCTGTTAATGAGTTTATATAAATTTGACCATCTTCAGGGCTATAGGGACCACCACTGAGGAATGTTGTAAATCTCCTTTGCATTCTACCAGCCGTTCGTCCAGAATGGCGTTGTTGACCAGTTCTCTTTTGACAAAAGGTAACGTAAAGATACTTCCTAGCACGGGTAAGCGATACATACAATAGACGCCTCTCATCATCAATCGCCTCGCCAGTTGCTCTTCCGGGAATGTACTCGTCCTCTGCTGCAGCTACAATTACTGCATCTGCTGACAATCCCTTGGCTTGGTGCATTGTCATAACAGCGACTTTATCCTTTTCTTTTTCCTGTTCCGCATCACCAATAGATATATTCAATACACGTAAAAGGTCTTCCAGTGATTCAACCTCACCAAGTTCTCTTACCCTTAAAAACAGATCGAGTACTTTTTCCCTTTCAATTTCATCCCGAATTACCCTATTGATAAGATCCTCAATCCAACTTTCTAAATTCTCTTTATTTAGAGCACTAATTTCATTGAGAAAATCCTCTATCTTTTCTACTTCCTGAGCGATTTTGCCTCCTTTCCCCGGTATAATATTTGGTGCTCCCTTAACTTCCTGAAGCACCTCCGAAAAATTCAATCCATCCCTTCTGGCTATCTCATATAATTTAGAAAATCTTTTCTTACCAATTCCTCTATTCCCTAAATCAAGAATTGTTCTCCAGGCAAGGTGATCTTCACGATTGCAAATTAATCGCATTATGCAAAGCAATTCTCGACCGTGCTCATGATTCAGCGGTTCCAGCGGATTTGACACCGCTCCAACAGGGATACCTTTTTCGGTAAGAGCATCTCGTATCGGATTTGAAAAACGGTTGTCTTTATCAGAACGAAAAAGAATCAGGATTTCATCAGGAGATACGTTTTGACAATTGATTAACCAGTAACACAGTTCCGCAATGCCCTCAGCTTCTTTATTTTGTTTTAGAAATCTTAATACATGAACTTCCCCTAGTTCAGATTCGTCTTTAGGTTTAATTGGCTTATCAATACGACGAATATCTTGTTTTGCCACATAAAGACCGTAATCGAGTATTTCTTTACAACATCGTTGGCAAATATCCAATCCCAATGATGTAGAGGAAATGTAATCATTAGCAAATCTCCTTATCCCTTCAGGATTTGCGAATCTAAAACCATAGATACTTTGGTCATCATCTCCAGCACAATATATCTCGCTTCCCAGTGCCGCTAATGATTTGATAACTGATAGGTCACAAGCATTTAGGTCTTGGTATTCATCAATAAGCACATATTTTGGGGGTCCCTCCAAATCTAATATTTCTCCCTGCTCTTCTAATATTCGCTTTAGCTGGTAGACGAGTTCTGATCTTAAAGTATATTCATAAATCTCTCTATGTTCTTTCCATGCCCCTAAAAATTTTGGGTTGGGGAAACGCCTTTCCCAATCTGGGGTTAATCGTTGCCAATCAGTGGAAAGTTCATTTAGTAACTCTTTAGTCTTCCTCACATCTTTACCAATTAAATCGCTTAGTTCTTCTATGATAATTTGCCGTTCCTCATAATCATCTGCAATTCGTAGAGGTTGTGGAAGCTGATTTAATAATGCATTTCTAAATAGCTGTCTCAGGGCAAAAGAATGTAGGGTAGAAATTCTCGGAAGTTCTGATGATATTGTTTCGAGGTTATTGTTAATATAATGCCTTAATTCCGATGCTGCTGCACGGGTAAATGTAAGGGCAAGAATTTCAGTTGGCAAGATATGCTGTTGAGTTATTAACCAAAGAATTCTTCTTGTCATAGTTAATGTCTTACCTGTTCCGGGTCCTGCAAGGAGCCTTGCAGGTGAGCCTATATGGCTTGCTGCTTTCTTTTGTGCTTCTGTTAAATTTTCATCCCATTGAAACATATTTACTTACCTCAAATTTGATTGAATATATATTTATTTTCATGCCTTCACTCCTTTATTTTTCCATTCCCTTAAAGGAACTATAAATCTCACAACTTCGACTTTTTCTTGAATATTCAGATTCTCAGCAGGATTATTAATTATGTAAAGTGTCGGACTTGTAGTTGCTTTAGCGACCACATAAAGCCAGTACTGCTCCTTAAATCTCTTTGCTTTAAACCATTCATTGCAAGTCAAAGCAACCTGAGCTTCATTCTTTCTCGCTTTAACCTCTATATATCTTGTTTCTACATCCCCTTTTGATCTTAAGTCAAATCCAAGATTCTCCTTTGAAACATCTTCTGGTTTTCTTCCTTGATTTTTTTCGTATCCCATTGCAATCTCCATACCTATTCTTTCTATCTCCTTATCACTTATCATGTCTCTGGAAATCGGGGGCTTCACAAGAACTGCGCCTAAAAACTTTGGCATAGAGATTGTCAAACTAACTTCCTGCTCTATTTCCTTCTGCAATGTTTTTAAAGCTTCTTCATATTGCCTTTTTCTCTCTTCTTTATTCCTGATAACAATATCTACTTTTTCACCTTCTGCTTGTCTCTCATACAGGTCAGCAAGATCAGCATCAAGTCCGCCTATTAAATATTCCAAAGACTTGATTCCATATTTTCTCTTTATTTTTGCTTGTCTCCTTCTTTCATCAACTATATCTTGCTTGTAGTTTTCAACCGCATCTATGGCATATTCTTGTGCTCTTCCCATGGTCATATCTGTCGTTGTTGGTTCGTTATTATCTTTCGGAATAAAATCCCATAAAATCGCAGGATTAACCACATTCAATTCTTTTCTGTTAGCATTAGAGTCATAAATCGCCATAAGACGCTTACCTGCGACTTTTCCTTTTCCGTCTTTTACCTCCCCCTCAAAGAACCACAAAAAACCGTCATATCTCCCAGAAGGATCTTCAAATACTGCTCCCTTCTGTAATTTGGTAAAGTAATTTATACTCACCCACTCAAGCAGAGCCTCAAAGAGTGGATGTCCAAAGGATATAAACTCTGCATCGGGATTTTTGAAAGCAATATCTTTATCAAATGTTGCTTTGGGATAAGACTTCGGAATAGAACCATATCTATTTTTAAAATCAACTCCCTCTGCTATTTTTCTTATTTCATAAGTAACTGAGTCTATTGCAATAAATCCATCCCTTCTAATTCTAAATTTCCCGCCAGTTTTCTCGAATGCTCTTTTGAAAAATTCCTCTACGTACTCTGGAATCAGCCTATATTCTTTTGCTTTTTCAGCCATTTCTTTTATTCTGGTATAATCAATGTGTCTTGTTGCAAGACTCTCTCCTAACGCCTCTTTGACCTTTGTAATATACTCTTCATCCACTTTAATATCGAGCTCTTTTATTATTTCGTCTATATTTCTTGCATTAGCTACCGCTTCTAAAATGAGCTGATAGAGATTTTTTCCATAGAACACATCACCAATAACATCAAACACCTTATCGCTTCCCATAGCCTTTCTAATTTCCTCGAGTTTAGCAAAAATTTTGGCGAGAACCTGACCTTCTCTTGTATCCTCTGCCACAAGGTTAAAAATATAAACATCCTTCTGTTGTCCATACCTGTGAATTCTTCCCATTCTTTGCTCCAACCTGTTAGGATTCCAGGGTATATCATAATTAATCATAAGATGACAGAACTGAAGGTTTATGCCCTCACCTGCAGCTTCGGTTGCCACCATAATTTGCTTTTCATGCTGAAAAACCTTCTCAGCTCCTACTCTTTCTTCTAATTTCATACCTCCATGAATGAAATTTACAGAATATCCCCACGAATTAATTCTTTTTACTAAATATTCTAAAGTGTCTTTGGATTCTGTAAAAATTAAAATTTTCTCGTTTCCATGCATTTTCCTTATTTTTCTAAACCCTTCCTCTATTGCATCCTTTAATTCTGAAAGTTTTACCTCACACTCCACCCTAAGAATCTCTTTTGCTTTTTCTATCAATTCTTTAAGAGTATTAATCTCTTTTTCTAATTCTTCCTTATTTTCAGCAATGCTTAGCGTCTCCCACTTCTTTTCTTGGTCCCAGCGTTTCTCTTCTTCATAATCATCAATTTCTTCAATATCAATGTAAGCCGGTATCTCTTTTATGATTTCTGGTTCTTTAAGTAAATCTTCAAGCTTATCTTTTCTTCTTTCAAGTGATCTAAGAAGTGCATAAGTACTTGATGCCATTCTTCTTTGTAGAATTAACAAAGCAAACGCAACATTTCTCTTTTTATCGCTTCGTAACGCTCTATTGTATTGAGAAATTACATATTCTGAAAGTTCATTATATAATTTCTTTTCTTTTTCTGATAATCTAAATCTAATCGTCTTCGGATAGCGATTGGTAAAAATAGGTTCCCCTTCAAAATTTTTTAGGTCTTCTTTCAGCCTTCTGATAAAGAGAGGATTGTCTTTGTCTTCAATGGATTCAGCAATTAATTTTCGTGTAGCAAAGAATCCTGGAATTAAAAGATCAAGAAACAATCTGTAATTTTCAGGATCGCCTTTATGCGGTGTTGCAGTAAGAAATAACAGATGCTCAGTAGCCTTTGACAGCACTTCTCCTAATTTGTATCTTTCAGTCTTTGATAACTTGTCCCCATATCTATAAGCTGCCATCTTGTGAGCCTCATCAACTATTATTAAATCCCAGTCAACACTTCCAATCGATGGTAAAATCTCCTCCCTTTTTGCAAAGTCAATGGATGTAATAACTTGGCTTTCTCTTTTCCATGGATTTTCTCCATAATGAGCATTTAAGACACTTCTATCAATGAGTGCGGCGGGTTCTTGGAACTTTTCTTTTAATTCTCTTATCCATTGATATTTAAGATGACCTGGGATAACTATTAGAATCTTATTTACAATACCTCGTAATTTCAATTCCTTGATAATCAATCCTGCCATAATGGTTTTGCCTGCACCCGGGTCATCTGCAATAAGGAATCTTATACGGGGAAGTTTTAGAATATAACCATAAACTGCTTCTATCTGGAAAGGTAAAGGATCTATCTTTGAAGTGTTCATTGCTAAAAGAGGGTCAAAAAGTGATGCAAATTTATATCGCTCTGCTTCAATAGATAGAAACACCTCATTTGCAGGAGCAGAGAAATCCAAAACAAACTCTTTTGTTTTTAGTTTTTTGATTTCTTCCTTTGATATTAATTGGTCTATATGTTTATTGGAATAAATAGTGGCTCCTATGATATGAATACGATCTCTAAATTCCTCAACTTTCTTTATCTCTATTGGTTCTGGCCAGAAAGGACCTTCAATTATCATTCCTTCCTTTATCATTTATAATCCTCCATTACTATGAAGTGATTTGTTTAAATAATCAATTTTGAGCATAATCTCTTTCTGTGGTAGATGCAGGTACTTCATATTCTGTAGCTTTCTCTTTTATTTCATAAAATAAGGTCATTCTAAGACTCCTAAAATTTTTCCATTTAAATTAATATTTAATCTCCATTTTTCATTTTTAACGCCTTTTTGAAACATAAAATACTATTAATAGAGAATATTATGTATATACTAACTTAAATATTTTTTATTCGTTATCTGATCTTTTAATCAATAATAATTACTATCCCCTCTTCTTCCCATTCTCTCCAATCGAGGTTGGTAAGCTCCGGTAGCTGAAGAATATCCTTCGATTCTTTGAATCCTCCGCATTGGCTTTCTCTTAGGTTAGTTATTTTGTGGGCAAGTGATTTGCTTATTTTTAATATTTTTATTAGTTGATCCTGAGATGCAGTATTGATATTTATAGTTTGAATTTCCGGTTTTGGGGAAGTGGGAGAAGTGGGTAAGAAATCTACTTCAGCTATTTCATATAATTGTCGGGTTCTTTCCAAACTGTATTTATTGGTCCAGAGATTTACAAATTGATTCTGAAATATTTCAATGATTTCCGGGTCATCTATGACCATTAGATTTTCGTCATTTCGGTTGTTGGCGGAAAAGGTCCAGTTGTAGGAACCGGTGAGTAAGGGTTGGGCTTTTACAAGAGGAAGGGCGATTTCTCTATCGGTAAAGATGTACATGGCTATATTAATAAAGGCTTCGGCCTGATTGATATTTTTGATGATTTCTTTTTGAGGATTATCGTAAAGGGAGAAGTAGACTTCGGTTTTGGCAAGAGTGGAAATAGATATAGTTATAGAAAGGACAATGATTAAAAAAGCAAGAATACTAGACTTAGTATTTCTTTTTAGATAGCGCATATTTAGAGGACGCCCTCTTTATCAGTCGTTAATCGAAACAATACTAAGGGTAAAAGATACATAAAATAAGAGAAGACAAAAGAATATCGCCTCCCTCTTAAAATACATCATTTAGATTAAAGATACAAGTTGATGAAATCTTCTTTTCCGAAACCTGTCACCTGACAAATACCTATACTAAAATGATTTGAAAATATATACCCGTTTCGACAAATTTTCAGATAGCTTTAATTGATGCGAACCTTTCTATTTTATGGTCTTTGAATACGCATTTTTCTATTAATAAATAGCGCCGCCACAGTAAACAGGAATGGTGACATAATTAATTCCTGTAATAACTTCATAAGTAGCTGAACCGTAGCAAGTCAGGGGTATTGTAATCTTTTCTGCAAGTTCTTTCTGTAAATTATCCTGGTATTTAAGATTAATTGAATCTTCTCCAAGTAAATGATTTCTGGCCATAAATGTATGAACGCCGACAGGAACCGCAGCCAGTGTGAATGGTTCCAAATCAATACTCGTTCCCTGGTAAACATCATCCATGTAAATATAATAAATCGCTAATACCATTTTTTCCCCCATGATTATATTTTCATCAATGGTAATCGTGACGATGCCGGTTTCGGGAGTGACACCATTACATGAAGTTAATACTAGAAACAGAAAGATGGCCAAAGTCGTTAAAAGTAGATGTTTAAATAATATCTTTCTCATTTTTATAACCTCCTTTTTTATTTAATTTATGAGAAAAGATAAGAGTATATAAAGATTATCTCTTGTAGAATGATTGGAACTTATCTGACTGGATGGTAAATATAAAAAGTAGTTGTTATGTTATTGTGTAAAAGAGTATAAATATGATTTTGGAGAATATTAGAAAAATGCTTTATTGCCTGTAAAATCTATTTATTTTTTTAAAAATACTGTTATTTCTTATATACAATATATATTTAAAAAATCCTTCTTTTTGGGAAAAAATAATTATATAAGGGGGACACACTTTACTTTTCACCAAGCATAAATGTGGGAATACAAAAGAAGAATGTCCCCCGGGATTCTATATACTGCTAATAAATCAAATCAAATAATTCATTAGCTAAATCGATATCTAATTCTTTAAGAATTTTGTATTCATTTAAAGCTGAATCTCTGTCTTTAATCAGAAGATAATCAATACCTAACCGGTAGTGGGCTTCAGCGTAATCAGGATCAATACGTATTGCCTGTATATAAGCTTCTCTTGCGTCTTCATGGAAACCGAGTTGGTCATAAGCAAAACCTAAATTGCAGTGAGCAATTGCATCATCAGGATTAATGCGGATTGTTTGCTTGTAAGCTTCTATTGTTTTGGAGTTGGTTTCAAGTTTATCTTCTGGTTTTGCGGGAGCGAAGGGAGCGGGCAAGAAATCTACTTTGGCTATTTTATATAATTGTTTGGTTCTTTCCGGACTGTATTTATTGAACCAGAGTTTTTCGAATTGATTCTGAAATATTTCAATGATTTCCGGGTCATCTATTACCATTAGATTTTCATCATTTCTGTGATTAGCGGAAAAGGTCCAGTTATAAGAGCCGGTGAGTAGTAGGCGGTTATCGATAATGGCAAATTTATGGTGCATAATATAATTGTTGGAACTGATTCTTGTTTTGATTCCCTTTTGCACCAGGAAACGGGATTGGCTGTATTGGTAGTCAACCTGGTCTTGATCCAGATAGAGCCTTACCTTTAGGCCCCGTTCACGGGCTTTTATGAGAGGGATGGCTATCTCTCTATCAGTAAAGATATACATGGCTATGTTAATAAAGGATTCGGCCTGATTGATATTTTTAATGATTTCTTTTTGAGGATTATCGTATAGGGAGAAGTAGACTTCGGTTTTTGCAAGGGTGGAAATGGATATAGTGATAGAAAGAACAATTATGAGAAGGGCAAGAATACTATATTTAGTATTTCTTTTTAAATAGTGCATATTTGAATGTGACC
>Ga0307428_1000391_pt1 | contig 29950 bp, 24 predicted proteins | sample SalMarWE160240MG_FD_202161 | JGI IMG/M metagenome (GOLD analysis project Ga0307428, IMG submission 202161) | Salt marsh sediment microbial communities from the Plum Island Ecosystem LTER, Massachusetts, United States - WE1603-240 | ecosystem: Environmental > Aquatic > Marine > Intertidal zone >...
GCGTCCTCACCTCGGGGCCGAGGATGAACTGGCAATGCGCGAGTACCCGCGCGACCGCACCATCGATCGCCGGCCCAAGACGGCGGCGCTGCGCCGCCACATCGATGAACGGAATAGGCGGCAAGTTGGTGTGCTGGTTCATCAATCAGCCAAGCAATATCGGGGGGATCAGCCGGCAACCACGCGCGGCGGCGTGCGCTCGGCCGCGGGCTCGGCCCTCGGGCGCACGGCCAGGCAATGCGCGGCGATCTCGAGGCTCGCCACGCCTTCTTCTCCACTCACTGCCGGCGGCGTGCCATCGCGGACGGCGCACAGGAACGCGAACAACTCGGCGCGCAGTGGTTCGGCGTGTCCAACCGAGAGATGGCGCATTGAATAGCTGCCGTCGGGCTGGAAGCCAAAACACTCGGTCACTTGGCGGGTGAGCAGATCGGCCATGATGTATTTGCCGCGGGTAGCGACAGTGACGTTGCGCGCCTTGAATGGAGTCAGCCAATTGGTGTTGATGTGCGCGAGTACGCCCGAGGCGGTGCGGAACTGTAGGAGCGCGATGTCCTCGCGCTCGGCTACCGCGCTGGAGAGCTGCGGCTGCACCTCGATGATCTCGGAGTCGGTGAACCAGCGAATCAAGTCGATGTCGTGCACGGCCAGATCGATCACCACGCCGACGTTCGACATGCGCGGCGGAAACGGGCCTACGCGAGTGATGGCGATCGATAGGATATCCTCGTCGCGCAGCGCTTCCTTGATCGTCTCGACCGCCGGATTGAAACGCTCGACGTGACCGACCATCAAGGTGACGCCGGCTCGGCGCGCCGCCTCGATGATGTCGCGTCCCTCCTCGACCGAGGAAGCGATCGGCTTTTCCACCATCACGTGGATACCGCGCGCAATGCAGGCAAGCGCGATGTCGAGATGCAGATGGGTCGGTGCCGCAATGGTGACGGCGTCGATGCTGAGCTCGAGCAGCTGCAAGACATCGGCGACGGCGGTGCAGCCAAGCGTGCGAGCGACGAAATCGGCCTGGCGACGATCGGGGTCGGCAACGCCGACCAGTTCTACGCCCGGCAGCCCGGCGAACACGCGGGCATGATTGCTGCCCATGACGCCGACGCCGACCACGCCGACACGCAAAGAACGCCCCGTGTCCGGATTTACCGCTTGCGTCATGGTCTTAACGCAGTCCCCAGACCGCCCCTTCCGGTCGTGCCATCCCTAGCATGGCGCGCGCCGGCAGGCGACCGCCCCGCAAAAACACGGTGAACACGTTTTGATTCAAAGCGTTACAGCGCGGTTTCCGTGGGCAATATCCGCCCTCGCCGCCGCCTATTCCGCCGCGCGCGAAGCCGGAACGGCAAGCCGCAGGCCGGCAGCAATCGCATCCTCGCGGAAGGATTTCACCGCCGCGAGCGAGAGTTCGACGTCGGTCTTAGTGCCGAGTACCGGCAGCTTCTTTAGCACGTCGGCGGGCGCGGTGATAATATGGCAGCCCATGGCTTCGGCCTCGACGACATTGAACACCTCGCGCGTGGATGCCCAGATAATCTCGACGTTGCGGGCCTTACGTGCCCGGGCAACGGCATCTTTCATGACCGGGCGATAGTCTATGCCCAAATCGGCAAGACGGCCTGCGAACACCGAAACGCAAGATCGCGCGCCGCCGTCGAGCGCTTCGACTGCGCGGGTGACCTGATCGCCGGTGAAGATCGCGGTCATGTTCACCTTGACGCCATCGTGGGACAGTGCGCGCACCGCCTCGAACAGCGGTTCGTCGCGCGTATTGGTGACCGGCAGTTTGACATAGACATTGTTGCCCCAGGCGGTGATGACGCGGGCCTGCGCTACCATTTCCGGGATGTCGTCGGAGATCACCTCGAACGAAATATGCCGGTCCGGCACGGCGGCGACGAGATCGCGCGCATAAGCCTCGTAGTCGGAAACCCCGGCCTTTTTGAGCAGCGACGGATTGGTGGTGAAGCCGGCGATCCACGACTGCTTCGCCATTTCAATGATTTGCGCCTTGTCGGCACCGTCGGTGAAAAGCTTAACTTTCAACGTCGTCAGCGTAGGGGTAGCCATGGGGTCCTGCCTTCCGGCGTCAGGCGCGCCGTACCGCCAATATAGAGTGGCCGCCGGCACGATCAAATGCGAATTCTGAGTTTTGCCCGGCCGCGGCGTCTCGCCGGCCGCACCTTGACATTCCTGAGCCGAACCGGCAACCGAATGGCGCGCCGGCAGGAACCGCGCCAGCAATTCCAGGAGGGGCAATGCGCAAGGCGCTTTCCCTTGTCGTCAAGGCGGCGGTATCCGGACTGTTGCTGTATCTCGCGCTGCGCACGGTCGATATCGTAAGCGTGAAGGACCGGCTCAGCCAGATCGATCTGCGCTGGATCGGACTCGGCTTGCCGTTGCTGCTGGTTCAGGTCTTCGTTCTGGCCGTGCGCTGGCGGCTGATCGTGATCCGCTGCGGCGCCGACTTGCCGCTGCCCCAGGCATTCCGCTACAGCATGATCGCGACGTTCTTCAACCAAACGCTTCCTTCGAGCGTAGGCGGCGACGCCATTCGGATCTGGCTAGTGGGCAAGCGTGCCAACTGGCGCACCGCCACCTATTCGGTACTGCTTGATCGCGTCGTCGGCGTTGTCGCGCTGGCCATGTTCGTCGTCGCCTGCCTGCCGTGGACGCTTGCGCTGATACGCAACCCGGTCGGCCGTACCGCGCTCCTGATGATCGGGCTGGGTTGCATTGGCGCCGGCATCGTCTTCGTCGGCCTGACCTGGGAGCGGCTGCGTATCCTCCAACGCTGGTCGCTGACGCGCCATCTCGCGGCCGCAGCGGCGATTGCCCTATCGGTGCTGCGCTCGCCGCAAGCCTTTGTGCCAATCTTCGGTCTGTCCTTCGTCATCCATCTGCTGACCGCGCTAGCGGCCTGGTGCGCCGCGCGCGCGGTCCGCGCAGACCTGCCGCTTATTTATTCGGTATTCCTGGTGCTGCCGGTGATCCTGATTGCCGTCGTGCCGATTTCGATCGCCGGCTGGGGCGTCCGTGAAGGCGCGATGGTCGCGGCGTTCGGCTATGCCGGCCTGCCGCCAAGCGATGGGCTGCTGGTCTCGCTTCTGTTCGGCGCCGGCTATCTGGTGGTCGGGGCGCTCGGCGGCCTGGTCTGGACGTTCACCACGGACCGGCGCGCGCCCGGCGCCGGCGCCGTGCTCAGCGAACAAGCCGGCCTCGGCGCTAGGCTCGATGGTAATCGCGATACCATTTGATAAAGCGTTCGATCCCATCCTTGATCGGCGTCGCCGGCTTGAACCCGACCTCGCGCATCAGATCGTCGACATCGGCATAGGTCGCGGGAACATCGCCCGGCTGCATCGGCGCGAGCTCCCGCTTCGCCTTCATGCCAATCGCGACTTCCAACAATCGCACGACCTCCAAGAGCTCGACGGGATTGTTGTTGCCGACGTTGTAGATGCGCCAAGGCGCAGTGCTTGAGCCGGGATCGGGCGCCTCGCCCGACCACTGCGGGTTTCCCGCCGGCACGTGGTCCACCAGCCGCACGACCGCCTCGACGACGTCATCGATATAAGTAAAGTCGCGCCGCATGTTGCCATGGTTGAACAGCTTGATCGGGCGGCCGGCAATGATGGCCGAGGCAAAAATCCACATGGCCATGTCCGGGCGTCCCCAGGGTCCGTAGACGGTAAAGAAGCGCAAGCCCGTCACCGGCAGGCCGTACAGATGGGCATAAGCATGCGCCATCAATTCGTTCGCTTTCTTTGACGCGCCGTAAAGGCTCAGCGGATGATCGACATTGTCGTGAACCGAGAACGGCATCCGCGTATTGGCGCCATAGACCGAAGACGAGGATGCGAACAGCAGATGCCGACAGCCATTGTGCCGGCAGCCTTCCAGAATGTTGGTGAAACCAACCAGGTTGGCATCCACATATGCATAGGGATCGACCAGCGAATAACGTACCCCCGCTTGTGCCGCGAGGTGCACGACATAGGGAAAGCGGTGCTCGGCGAAGAGCGCGGCCGTGCCGGCGCGATCGGCAAGATCGAGCTTGATAAAGCGAAAGCCCTTGAATTTTTCGAGCTCGGCGCGGCGATCTTCCTTCAGCGTCGGGTCATAATAGGCATTCAAATTGTCGAGCCCGACGACCTTGCGGCCGTTCTCCAGCAGCCGCCGCGCGACATGAAAGCCGATGAATCCCGCGGCCCCGGTGACGAGAACGGGACCGTCAGACATCAGCGTCGCTCCAAGCGTGCGTCCGGTCTCTCATTACAGTCGCCAAAGATCGACTCCCTTCGGCTTTTGCGAGCGATCGAGCCGCGACTTGACGTCGAGCACGACGCCCTCCCCCTGCTTGAGCAATTTCGCGATCAACGGCCAGCCTTTCGTCAGGTATTCGCTGTGCGCGACGGCGAGAATGACGGCATCGGCGGGCCGCAACGCGTTCAAAGCGGTCAAAGTGATGCCATATTCGTGTGCGGTTTCGTCCGGCAAGGCTAGCGGGTCGTGCACCTGAACGGTGACACCGACGCGGCCGAGCTCGCGCGCGATGTCAATGACCTTCGAATTGCGGATATCCGGAACGTTCTCCTTGAACGTCATGCCGAGAATGGTCACCACCGGATTGCTGCGCCCGCGCTGCAGCAAAGCCCGCATGCATTCGCGCGCGACGCGCTGGCCCATGCCGTCGTTGATTCGCCGGCCGGCCAGGATGATTTCGGGGTGGTAGCCGGCCTTTTCGGCGCGGAAGGTCAGATAGTACGGATCGACCCCGATACAGTGGCCGCCGACCAGACCCGGCTCGAATTTGTAGTAGTTCCATTTGGTCGCCGCGGCGGCGAGCACGTCGCCGGTGTCGATGCCAAGCTGATGGAAGATGGCCGACAATTCGTTCATGAAGGCGATGTTGAGATCGCGTTGCGTGTTTTCGATCACCTTAGCGGCCTCGGCGACCTTGATCGACGGCGCGCGGTGAATGCCCGCGGTGACGACCGAGCCGTACACGTCGCCGACGATATCGAGCGTGCGCGCATCCTGCGCGGAGACCACCTTGACGATCGATTCGAAGCGGTGCTTCTTGTCACCGGGATTGATGCGCTCGGGCGAATAGCCGACTGTGAAATCACGTCCGCCGGTCAGGCCCGAGCGTTTTTCCAGCACCGGGATGCACTCTTCCTCGACCGCGCCGGGGTAAACGGTCGACTCGTAAACGACGATATCGCCGCGCTTGAGCACACCCCCAATGCTTTCGGACGCGGCCAGCATGGCGCCCAGATCCGGCCGGCGCGCGCTATCGATCGGGGTCGGCACGGTCACGATATAAAAATCCGCCTCAGCAAGACGGTCGGGATTGTCCTCATAGTGCAGCTTCGGCTGCTTGAGGTCCCCCGGCTCTACCTCCCGCGTCCGGTCATGACCCGAACGCAGCTCATCAATGCGCTTGCGGTCGACATCAAAGCCGATCACCGGGGCGCCGGAGCGCGCAAAGGCGACGGCGACCGGCAGACCGACATAGCCAAGGCCGATCACGCCGATTTTTCGTCCGTGTGCCAATCGCCTTCCCCCGAACCTACAGGTGCCCGCCGGCCGTCATGGGAACGGATCGCGCGATTCGGCGGCGATGTCCGCCTCGACCATGATCTTGACGAGATCGTCGAAACTCGTGGTCGGCGCCCAACCGAGCTTAGATCGTGCCTTGCCGGCATCGCCGACCAAGACGTCGACTTCACTCGGCCGCAGATAGCGCGAATCGAATTCGATGTAGTCACGCCAATCCAGCTTCACCTGTGCGAAGGCGCGGTCGAGGAAATCACGCACCGACCAGGTCTGGCCGGTCGCCACCACGTAATCGCCCGGTTCCTCCTGCTGAAGCATCAGCCACATCGCTTCAACATAGTCCTTGGCATAGCCCCAGTCGCGCTTGGCATCGAGATTGCCGAGATAGACTTTCTTGTCCTTGCCGACGAGGATTCGCGCAATGCCGCGCGTGATCTTGCGGGTGACGAAGGTTTCACCGCGCCGCGGGCTTTCGTGATTGAACAGAATGCCGTTCGAGGCGTGCATCCCGTATGCCTCGCGGTAGTTTACCACTTGATAGAAGCCAAAAACCTTGGCGCAGGCATAGGGGCTACGCGGACGAAACGGCGTGGTTTCGCGCTGAGGGTATTCCCCGGCATTGCCAAACATCTCCGAGCTCGAGGCTTGATAAAACCGGATTGTCTGCAGCCCGCCAACATTGCGGATGGCTTCGAGAAAACGCAGCGTCCCCAACGCGCCAATGTCGGCAGTGTATACCGGCTCGTCGAATGAGATCCGCACGTGGCTTTGCGAACCGAGGTTATAGACCTCGTTCGGCGCAATCACCTCGATCAGCTTTTCCAATCGGCTGCCGTCGGAAAGATCACCATAGTGAAGAAAAAATCTTGAGTCCTTCTCATGGATGTCCTTGAAAATATGAGCGATGCGGCCGCTGTTGAAGGACGACGAGCGGCGGATGATGCCGTGAACCTCGTAGCCTTTCTCCAGGAGCAGCTCCGCCAGATAGGAGCCGTCCTGGCCGGTGACGCCGGAAATAAGCGCGCGTTTCATTGAAAATAGGCTTTCACGGTTGTCGCGATGTAATTGATATCGTCATCCGTCATGTCGGGATGACTGCCCCAATACAGCCCGCAATCCATGACGCGGTCGGCGCCGTCAAGCTTTCCGCTTGTTTTGTAGCAAAAATGCGCAAACGCGGGCTGCCGCGTCAAGTTTCCGCAGATCACCGGCCGCGTTTCGATGCCGGCCTGATCGAGATGCTTGACCAGACCGTCGCGTACGTCGCGGGCGGGGCAGAGCACGGTATAGCCGAATGGCGCCGGCGTGACCCGCGGATCGTGTCGGGTGAGCGAAAGTTGCCCCGCCTGATCGAGCGCGGCCAACTCTCGGTCCAGCCGCCGCCCGATGCGGCGCCGGCTCTCGTTGAATCCGGCAAGCCGTTTCAGCTGGCGCAGCCCAATGGCCGCGTTGATCTCCATCGGCCGCAGATTGAAGCCGCTGGTGATGAACAGAAAGCGCCCATCGATGTCGGGGTAGCGGGACGCCGCCGCGTCCGGATCGTCCATGTTGCGGGTCCAGCCATGCGAACGCATGACGCGCAGCAGTTCCGCCAGCCGCGCGTCATCGGTCACTACCATGCCGCCCTCGATGGTCGTGATGTGATGAGAAAAATAGAAACTGAAACTGGCGGCGTGGCCGAACGATCCGACACGCTTGCCGTCCCACAAAACGCCGAGCGACTCGCAGGTATCCTCGAACAGCCACAGGCCATTGTGTTCTGCGATCGATTGCACGTCGGTCATGTTGACCGCGCCGCCGAGGATGTGGACGACGACGATCGCGGACGTTTTCGGGGTGATCGCGGCCTCTATGGCATCCGGCTGCATCTGCAGCGTGCGCGGATCGCAATCGACGAAAACGGGCGTCGCGCCGATCTGCAGCACCGGCCAAATGGTTGTCGACCAAGTGAGCGCCGGCACGATAATCTCCGAGCCCGGCGCGATCCGTGCCGGCAATCCGTTGCCCGCCGGCACCAGCGGATTGGCCAGCGCGAACATCGCCAGCAGATTGGCGGACGACCCGGAATTGACCATTACCGCATGGTCGACACCGAGGTATTCAGCGAACGCGCGCTCGAACGCGCGGCAACGCTCGCCCATCGTCAGCTGGCCGGAATCGAGCGCCGCTTTCGCCGCCTCGATCTCCTCACGGCCGAGCATGTTCTTGTTAAGCGGGATGCGGGCCATAGGGGCGTCTTTGATCTTCGGATCGAGGTCGATTTGCACGCCGCCGGACCGAAACTCAGAGCCTTGTCTCGCCGTCTTTGGTGACAACGTGCGCGTAGGGCATGGGGAATAACAGTTTTCCGCCTTGGCGCAAATACTCCTGCTCGCGCGCGACGATCTCGTTCTTGAAATACCAGGGCAAGACCAGCATGCAGGCCGGCCCAAGCTCACGGGCGCGCTCCTCGGAAATCAGCTCAAAATCGGTGCCGAGCGTGCGCAAGCCGACCTTGTCGGGATTGCGCTCGCTGATGAACGGCATCTTTTGCTTGGTGATGCCGAAGAATTGCAGAAGCACATTGCCCTTGGTCGAGGCACCGAGCCCGAAGACCTTGCCGCCCTCGCGGCTTTCGCCATCGAGAAAGGCGTTCACCCGGTTGGCAAGCCCGGCGATCTGCCCGTAATAGGCGCGATAAGTCTCGGCATCCTCGAGCTTGAGTTCGCGCTCACCTTTCGCGAGCGCCGCGAGATTTTTGGCGCCTTCATCAGTGAAGGCCTGCTTGTTTTCGACATGCGTCACGAAGGCGCGCAAGCTGCCGCCATTGACGGCATTGGTTGACGCATCGAATACCGCGAGACCGTTGCGTTTCATCAGCGTTTGCAGCGCCGCCAATGAATAATAAGACAAGTGCTCGTGGCAGATGTCGTAGAAATTCATGTTGGTCAGCATCAGCGCCAGATAGCTCAGCTGGATGCACCAGACGCCGTCGGGCGCCAGGATCGATTTTACATCGGCGGTAAAGTTGTTCGAATCGGGGAGATCGTAGAACATCGCGTTGCAGCCGACCGCCCTCGCCTTCGCGCCTTTGAAACGGTCATGAAACGGCTTGGCCGAGAAATAATCATTGATGATGGTGATCGAAGGATGGACGCCAGACCAGTCAATATTACGTGCCGGTTCATAGCCGATGCGCCGCAGATAGGATGGATAAAATAAAAGCGTGGTACAATCATTGGCACCGATGTCGATGACGATGTCGTCCGGCTTGAGGTCGACGCGGCCGCAGATGTCGCTGATGACGTCCTTGAGGTCCTTTCGCATCATGTCGCTGGTGGCCGAGCGGTAGAAATAGCGGCGGTAGAGCAGGTCAGCCTCGACCTCCTCGCGCAGCTGCAACAGCCCGCAGCCGTCCGGATTGTGCGCACGATCGCACAGCGTCATCGTGAGCGGCACTTGGATCCTAGCAAGCTCCCCCTCCTCCGCGTTGTCGCGCGTGAAGGTCGGGGACAGGAACTGCGGCGCGATCGAAATCACGTCGGTGAGCGCCTCAGATCCGCAGAGTTTGCAGCGTTTTAGCAGCTTGTAAGGCTTGCGACCCGCTTTCAATGCTTCCGCAACGACCATGGCCTCTTCTTTCAACCCGGCGAAAATGTCAGGAAATCTCTAACGATCAGGGCCGTGATCTCCATGCCCGTCTTGAACGGACGCATTTTTCGCGTCCCCCCGATGCGCGCCGGCTCGCGCGCCGGAATTTCCGCAACTCGCATCTTGGCGCGGGCAAAGCGGATGGAGCTTTGGCAAGGCCAGCTCAGGCCGCGCGCGTCGAATGCGAGCCGTAGCGCCTTGTCGCGCCGGAACGCCCTGAATCCGACCAACACGTCCGTGTAGCGCGACCGGAACAGCACATTCACAATGGCCGTGAACAGCTTGTTGCCGAAAGCGGTCAGCCAGTCGTCGTCGTCACTTTGCGTCCCGCCGAGATAGCGCGACGCGATGACGAGGTCGTAGCCTTCACGCGCCTTTGCAATAATGCGCGGAATGTCTGCCGGAACCGCATTCCCATCGGGCGTAAACTCAACCACAATATCGCCGCGCGCAACCTGCAGGCCCTGCAACATCCCCTGGCCATAGCCGCGGCCGGATTGTGAATGCACGCGGATATCGTGGCCCTGCATGAATTCGACGGTGCCGTCGGTCGATCCGCCGTCAATGGCGATGATTTCATCGACCCATTCGCGCCGAATTTGCGGTATGATGACCCTAACTGCTTCAATCTCATTTAACATCGGGAGCAGTAAGGTACTCGTGAGCCGGTCCGTCACGCCGCACTTCCCTGCGCTGCGCTGTTCTTGAGGTACCAGTCGTAGGTCAACCGCAACCCTTCCGGAATCTTGATCTTGGCGCTCCAGCCGAGCCGCGCGGCGCGACTGACATCCATCAGCTTGCGCGGCATCCCGTCGGGCTTGGAAGAATCAAAGACGATTTTTCCAGGATAGCCGACGATGTCCCTGATGAGCCCGGCGAGATCGCGGATGGCGATGTCTTCGCCCAAACCCACATTGACGAAGCCGCCAATATCCTTGGCCTGCACGTTGAGCATGAAATGCAACATGGCGTCGACCAAATCGGTCACGAAAAGCAGCTCGCGCCGCGTCGCGCCGGTGCCCCAGACATTGACTGACGGCGTGCCGGCCAGCTTGGCGCGATGAAATTTATAAATGAGAGCCGAGACGACGTGCGAACGCTCCGGCTCAAAGTGATCGCCATAGCCGTAAAGATTGCACGGCATCAGATTGAGGAAATTGGTGCCGTATTGCGCATTAGAGTATTCGCACAGCTTCATCGCCGCCACTTTGGCAATGGCGTACCCTTCGTTGGTCGGCTCGAACGGCCCGGTAAGAATCAAGTCCTCGCGCATCGGCTGCGGACAATCGCGCGGATAGACACACGAGCTGCTGAGGAAGACGAGCTTGCGCACGCCCGCGGCGCGCGCCGCATGCACGCCGTTTACGGCTATCATCAGGTTTTCGTACAGAAACTCGACGGGATAGCTCACGCTGGCGCCAATGCCGCCGATATGTCCGGCAAGGTGAAAAACGTAATCGATGCGGTGCTCGGCGAAATAGCGTTGCGTCGCCGCCTGGTCGCGCAAATCTAACTGCTTCGAGCTCGGCGCCAGCACCGAGGCGTAGCCGTCGGCACGAAGCCGCGCCAGCAGCGCGCGTCCGACCATGCCGCTTCCGCCGGTGACGAGGATATGAGAGGTTTTTTCCATGCAGATTTAGTTAGTTATCATCGGCGCCGGAGTCGGTCAACGCAGGCCAAAGTGTGCGTGGCCGTCCGCCTAACGGCCGACGGCCGCATCGGGCAACGGCTGGCGCTCCTCTCCCGAGAGCTGTTCGTAGATCGCCACCATTTCGCTGCCGATCCGATCACTGGAGAACTCCCGCTCAACAAGGGCCCGCCCCTGCGTCGCAAAGCGGCGGCGCAAATCCGCGTCATGCGCCAGTCGGCCGATCGCTGCCGCCAAAGCGGCGGCGTCGTCGGCCGGCACCAGCAAGGCGTTGACATTGTCACGCGCGATCTCGCGGCAGCCGGGAACGTCGGTCGCCACGATCGGGCGGCCAAAAGCGGCCGCCTCGATCAGGCTCTTGGGCAGGCCTTCGCGCCGCGACGGCAGCACCGCGATATGCGCCCTGCTCCAGACGTCGCGGATGTCGGCAACCTGGCCGAGGAACGTCACGCCCGGTCGCTGCCGCCAGCGTTCGATCTGACTTTCCGTGAATGATGCCGGGTTTGCCGGATCGCGCTCGCCGGCGACAAGAAGGTGGATATCTTCGCCGCGTCGCGCGAGCAAATCGTGCGCCTGCATCAAAACGCCCAAGCCTTTGTCGTCGAGCAGCCGGCCGACGAAGGCGGCGGTCACTGGCGCGGCCGGTTCCGGTAAAGGCGTAAGCCGATCGAGGTCAACGCCGGAGCCGGGAACGAGAAAAATGCGATCGCTGGAAATCCCGAGCGCCTCTATCATGGCCCAGTCGTCCGGATTTTGCACCAGCACCGCCGACCATGCATGGCCAAGCAGGAAACGAACGACCGGCGCAAGGACCAGACGTAGGAAACGGCCCTTGAGCGTGCCGGAGGTGAATCCATAGCCGAGCCCAGCCAGCGCATTGATACGAACGACCGGCAAGCCCATCGCTGCCAACGACCCGATCAGCGCGGGTTGCAACGCCACGTGGTGCACGAGATCGGGCTTAAGCGTCCGGTATAGGCGACGTACATCCCGCACGATTGAATACAGAGCGGCCGGCTTGAAGCTGCCGCGCCGCCAGGCCAGGGGATGCAGCGTAAATCCATACCCGCGAATAGCGGCGGCGTCCTTGTCCGTATTGACGCGCGTTGCGATATGAACGTCATAGCCCGCACGCTGGGCCGCCAGCGCCATCGGCAGGCGGTGGGAGAGGAAGTACCAATCTTCGGTGACGAGGTAGAGGAGGATTGGACGAATGGACTGTTGGCCGTTCATGCCGACGAAATGCACGTTCCGCTGACTTTCATGGGTCAGACCATCACAATTACAAGGCTTTACGTTCATGCCAATAAACGATACCTGATCCTCTCTTGGCCAGGCTTGCAATAGGCAAGAATCAGATTGTAGTCGACCCAGCCACGGCGCGTTAGATTAGGATCGGCCATGGAAATCGTTATCACTGGCTCCAGCGGACTGATCGGCTCAGAAGCCGTCGAGGCTTTCGCTCGGCAGCGTCATAAAATCCACGGCATCGACAACAATATGCGGGCTGTTTTTTTTGGCCCGCAGGGCGACACGACCTGGCGTCTCAAACAGCTTGTCGCCCAGTTTCCGAATTTCACGCCGCATGCCATCGATATTCGCAATAGGCCGGCCGTCCTCGACTTCTTTTCCGGATTGGCCCCATCCGCAGTGATCCACTGTGCGGCACAGCCTTCTCATGACCTCGCCAAGGGCAGACCTTTCGACGATTTCGACGTCAACGCAGTGGGCACTATCAATCTACTCGAGGCTGCCCGGCAATTTTCGCCCGAGGCGCCCTTTATTTTCATGAGCACGAACAAGGTTTACGGCGACGCGCCTAATGATTTGCCGCTGGCCGAGCTAGCAACCCGCTGGGATTATGCAGACCCGAAAGACTATGAGGGGATCGACGAGACGATGCGGATCGATCGATCCAAACATAGCCTGTTCGGCGCCTCCAAGGTCGCCGCCGACGTCATGGTGCAGGAATACGGCCGCTACTTTGGCATGCCGACCGTGTGCTTTCGCGGCGGCTGCTTGACCGGCCCCAACCATAGCGGTGTCGAGCTGCACGGCTTCCTGAATTATCTCGTCAAGGCCGCGCTACAGGGAAAGACCTATACGATCTTCGGCTACAAGGGAAAACAAGTCCGCGACCAGGTCCATAGCCTCGACGTCGTGCGCGCTTTCGAGGCGTTCATAATGGCGCCGCGCATCGGCGAAGTCTATAATCTCGGCGGCGGCCGTGAAAGCAACGTATCTATCCTCGAATGCTTCACGATGATCGAGAACATCAGCGGCCGGAAGGTCTCGTGGCGCTATGATGAGCGCAACCGCGAGGGCGACCATATCTGTTATATCTCGGACATGAGCAAGTTCCGCTCGCATTATCCTAGCTGGTCGCTGACGCGCCGGGTTGAAGACATCATCGAGGAGATGATCCGTTCGGACGCAGCGACACTTGCAACCTGAAACGCGATGCGCTTGTCGAAGTCAACCAACAAATGAACCTGGCCGCTGGCGACTATCGCGCGCTCTGGAACAGCAAGCCCGGCTTGCGCGCGGTTTATTCCGACATTTACCGGCGCATGCTCGCCCAAGCGGTGCCCGGCCCCATTCTCGAGATCGGCGGCGGATCGGGTAATTTCAAGTCGTTCGTGCCGTCGGCGATCAGCACCGACATCACGCCGGCCGCCTGGCTCGACGTGGTTTGCGACGCACAGCACCTGCCATTCGCGAATGAGTCCTTCGCCAATGTCGTGATGGTCGATGTCCTGCATCACGTGGAATTTCCCATGCAGGCCTTGCGTGAATTGGAGCGGGTCTTGGTCCCCGGCGGCCGGGCGATCCTTTGCGAGCCAGCGATAACCGTGCTAAGCAAACCGTTCTACCGCCGTTTCCATCCCGAAGCGGTCGACGTGTCGGCCGACCCGCTCAAAACCGGCGCGATTAACGCCGAAAAGGATCCGTGGGATTCCAATCAGGCGATCCCAACCCTGCTGGTCGGCCGTTTCCGCGACCAGCTGGCGGGCGTGCTGCCTTCATTGCAATTGCGCAGCGTCGATTGGTTTTCATTCGTCGCCTATCCGCTGTCTGGGGGTTTTCGTCCGTGGTCCGCCCTGCCAGCCTTCATGGCGCGGCCTTTGCTGGCCGTGGAGTGGCATATGCGCAAATTGATCGGCCGATTTGCCGCCTTCCGTTTGCTCGCCGTCTACCAAAAGGCCCGCCCTGAGGCATAGCCAGTTCCAAAAATCATCATGTCCACGCTTCTAAAGATTTTTATTGCCGCCCTAGCGATTCGTTGGACCTACAGCGTGTCGATGTTCCTCGCCATGGGCGACGGCGGATTGATGGGCGTCGATTCCAGCAATTATATCGGCGCCGGAAACGTGATTGCAGCCAGCATTAAGACCGGCTCTCTGCAGGGGTGGGGCTGGTTCGGACCAAATCCCTTTATGATGCCGCTGTATGCCTGGTTCGTCGGCTTTGGCGCACTGATCGCGGACGGATACGCGGCGCTTCTTGATGTACTCATACAAGGCCTGTTCGACGCCGGAACGTGTCTACTCATCTATGGCATGGCGCGAGCGATCGAGCCGCGTTACGCGCTTGGCGCAGCCGTGGCCACCGCGATAAATCCGACGCAGATCGTGATCGCTGGGATGGTCTACCCGGACTCGATGTTCGTGTTCTTCGTGGCGCTGTCCCTGTTCGGCGCGTTGCGCTGGCTGCAACTTCTGTCCTGGACGTCAACCTTTGTCGTCATCGCGGGTTTGGTCGGCGCGGCATGGTCTCGAATATTGGTGGCGCCCTTCGCAATTATGCTGCCATTTGGTCTAGCGACGGCGGTGATAATTATCGGCCGTTTCCAGCGCCGCCAGCTCATGCAGCTGGCCAGCGCACTTGTGATCTTTTTGCTGTCGCTCGCACCAATCTCGGTTCGCAACAAAGTGGATTACGGTTCCTGGGCCTTGACGCCGCAAACCGGCATGCATCTCGCCCGCTGGATCGTGCCCCTCATTTGGGAAGCGCGTGACGGCACGCCGTGGGCGAAAGGCTATGCGGAGATGGAGCGACGCGCTGCCGCGCTGCCCCGTCCCCCTGACGAGAACGCCTTCCAGCAGTCACGGCGCTACACCAAGGTCTCGCTCGATGCGCTTCGCCACGTCGGGGCGCTCGCGATCATGAAGGCCTGGACGATCGGGGCCGCCCTCAATCTCGGCACGCCGGCGATCATCCTGTCCCCGCCGGTGGCTCAGTTGCCGCGAACGGGGTTCTACGCGACACCAGGGAAGACCATTTTTGAGAAAGTCGCCAACTTTCTGTTTCACTCGGACAACGCGCTGTACGCGTGGATTCTTCTTGTCGGGGTCGCCGGGCTGCAAATCGTCAGGCTTTTGCAGCTTGCCGGCTTTTCCGCGATGGTCATTCAGCAACATTTGATACCGGTGGCGCTTTTGGGGTTGTGGTGCCTGTTTGTCCTTGCGGTCAATGGACCAGTCGCATCGCCCAAGTATCGCTTGCCGATGGAGCCCGCGCTCATGGTCGTGACCGGCGCCGGATGGTCGCTGTTGCGCCGAACAAAGCCGCGACAGCAGGAGCTTTCGTCATAGATTGGCGGCTCGCCAAGCCTGGAACTGCAACACGTTCCACAGGGCGTGTTGCCAATTGCGGCGGCCTGAACAATGCTCGTCCCAGCGCTGACGCAGAAGGCCGACGTCGAACACTCCGCCTTCGCGCAGCGCGCGCGGATCGAGCAGCTCTTCCGCCCATTGGCGTAGCGGCCCGCTCAGCCATTCGCCGATCGGCACGCCGAAACCCATTTTAGGTCGATCGAATAGGTACTCCGGCAGGTATCGCTTCAGCACGGTGCGTAAGGCCCGCTTTCCCACCCCGTTGGCGAACAGGTAATCATTGGGCAAGCCCCAACTATATTCGACCACGCGATGGTCGAGCAGCGGGACGCGCGCTTCCAAACTCACCGCCATCGACGCGCGATCGACCTTGGTGAGGATATCGTCGGGCAGGTAGCTCATCATATCGAGCAAGCGCAGACGGCTTTGCAGCTCGAAGCCCTCGGTGCACGTGGAAAGCCGCTCGACCCAGCCATAGCCTTCGGCGTATTCGGACAGCAAACGCTCCGGATCCGGCCATTGCGAAATCAGCCGCCGATACATTTCGAGCGGACTGTCGGCATCGAGCAACCTAGCACCTTTGAGTACCTTGTCTCCGAAATGGGTCGGGCGGATGCGCCGCGGCAATGCCGGCGCGAGCGCATCCCAGGCGTCCGGCGAGATCCATTGGATCGCATGGGCCCCCAGCCGGCGGAAACCGCGCGGCACGTGGCGCAGCGCAGTCCAAAGCCCGTTGATGCCACGGTAACGGACATAGCCGCCGAATGCTTCGTCCCCACCGTCCCCCGACAGCGCGACCGTGACATGCGTGCGTGCGAGCCGCGAGACTAAACAGGTTGGGATTTGCGATGAATCGGCAAATGGCTCGTCGTAGATTGCCGGTAGCTTCGGGACGACGGCTTGCGCCTCCGCCGCCGACAGGATGAGCTCGGTATGCTCGCTGCCCAGCTGTTCGGCGACGCGTCGTGCATGATCGGCCTCGTTGTAGGCTTCTTCGCGAAAGCCGATCGAAAACGTTTTGACCCGGCTGTTGGATGTCTTGCACATCAACGCAACGACCAACGAGGAATCGATGCCGCCCGACAGGAATGCACCGAGCGGCACGTCCGAGACCATCTGCCTTTTGACCGCGTCGGCCAGCAAGATATCGAGTTCATTGACGACGTCGTCAAAACTCGCCGATGTCAAATCGGCTTGGCGACTTCCAGCAATGGCCGGCAGATCCCAGTAGACGTGGTGGCGAACGTCTTGTGGCGTGACTTCGATCCGTTCGCCGGGCAAGAGCTTGTTGACTTCACGGAAAATTGCCCGCGGCGCCGGCACGCAGGAATGCCTGAGATAAGAACCAAGCGCGCCCGGATCGAGCGTAAACGAAAATCTCGATACCGCCCGCAACGGCTTGAGCTCGGAGGCAAAGGCAAAGGCGTTTTGCTGGCGGCTCCAATACAGCGGCTTGATGCCCAGACGATCGCGCACCAAATGCAGAATCTGCGTTGCGCGATCGAATACGGCAAATGCGAAAAGGCCGTTCGCACGTTGTAGTGCGCCGTCAACCCCGAAACGGCTGATCGCCTCGACCAGAACCTCGGTGTCCGAGGTTCCGCGAAACGTCATGTCGAGCTCGGTTGCGATCTCTTGCCTGTTATAAAGCTCGCCGTTATAGGTAATGACGAAGCGTTGGTCGGCGCTGTTCATCGGTTGGATACCAGTCGGAGACAGATCGATAATGGCAAGCCGCCGATGGCCGAGCGCCACTCCTGCTTGCAAATCCAACCACTCGCCGTAACCGTCAGGCCCGCGATGTTGCATCCTGTCGCACATCGCGCGTACATCAGCACGTAGCCGCGCTTCCTGTGACCCGCCGAAAACCCAAAGGCCGGCAATACCGCACATGGGCTATATTTCCGACGCCGGAAAAGCCCGCGCGCCCGGGCTGATTGCGATTGATTGGGATTTCATCTATTCACTGCTTCTTCAACACAACTCAAAGCTTTCGACTACGCCGCTTTCATGACCGAGACCCTCGCCCTCGCAGAACATCAGACGGTCGCCGCAGCGATGGCGGCCGGACGATTTGGGCCATCTGCCTTGAAGCGGCGCGCCGAGGAAACGCGCGCTCATTACGATCGGCTCAGCGGCACGCGCACAGACTACATCCGCAAAAACAGCTATTATTACGAACAGATATTTCGCCTGCTGCGTCTCGTCATTCCGCCGGGAAAGCGGGTCTTGCAAGTCGGCTGTCTTACGCCCGATTTTCTAAATGCCGTGAAACCCACTTTAGGCGTTGGAATCGACAGCAGCTCGCGACTCATCGAGGTCTGCCGGAAGCGATTTCCTCATCTCGAGTTTCGGGTGCACGACGACTATCAGCTCTCCGGCAACGAGATATTCGATTACGTCCATATTTGCGATCTCAACGACCAAGTCGACCCGATCGCCACTTTAAGGGCATTGCGCCGGGCGATGAATGAGCAGACGCGACTGGTCATCCAGAATTATAACCATTTGTGGGAGCCTATCATCAGCGTGACCGAGCGGCTGGGCACCAAATTTCCCCTGCCCCTGCAAAACTGGTTGTCGCGAGCCGATATCGCGAGCATTTTAACGCTCTGCGATTTTGAGCTGCTCGACATGCACGACACCGTGCTGATGCCGAAGAAGATTCCATTCCTTTCGCGCCTAGCCAATGCTTTTTTTGCCCGACTGCCGGGCATCCACCACCTCAATATGACCAACCTTGTGGTGGCACGGCCGAGGCCAGCACGGAATCCGGTCGCTCATAGCGTGTCGGTGATCGTGCCGTGTCGCAACGAGGTTGGAAACGTCGCGGCGGCGGTCGAACGGATCCCAGAACTCGGCGCGCATACCGAAATCATTTTTTGCGACGACAAGTCGACGGATGGAACGGCCGACGAAGTCCGCCGCCTGCAGAAGCTGCGCCCCGAGCGGGACATCAAGCTTTATGAGGGTCCGGCGGTCAGCAAGGCGCTCAACGTGCGGGCCGGTTTCGACCGCGCCGAGGGCGATATTTTGATGATCCTCGATGCCGACCTGACGACCATGCCCGAGGAGCTGACGTATTTCTACGATACCATTGCTAGCGGCAAGGCGGAGTTTGTGAACGGCAGCCGCATGATCTTTCCGATGGAGGGGACGGCCATGCGCCCGCTGAACATCTTGGGGAACCGTTTTTTCAGCGCTGCCTTTTCTTTTCTGCTCGGCCAGCGCATCAGCGACACGCTTTGCGGCACAAAAGTGCTGTGGCGCCGAGATTGGCCGGCCATCCGCGCGCTCGCAGGGACCTGGGGCGTTAATGACCGATGGGGCGATTATGATTTGCTGTTCGGTGCAGCGAAGCTTCACCTTAAGATTCTGGACCTTCCGGTTCATTATCAAGAGCGATTTAGCGGCGAGACCAAGATGACCGGACGGTTCCGCAATGGGCTGATTATGCTGCGCATGTGCTGGGCGGCTTTTTTGAAGTTCAAGCTGAACTGAATGCTACCCATTTAAGGCGCAACGGGAAAAGCTTATGACGCGTTCGCTGTTGTGGAAACTTATTCTGATCGCGGTACTGGCCGTCGGAATCCGTCTAGCCTACCAAGCCGGCATGTCAGCTTTTGACGGTGACTTCAACAATGGCAGCGATTCGAACAAGTATCTCAACGTTGCGCGCAATATTACGCAAAGCGGTGTGTTCGGAACCACCACTACGAACGGCAAAATCGAACCGGCAACCAACCGACTCCCCGTCTATCCGTATTTCTTGGCGGGAATATTTGAGGTGTCGCAGTCGGAAAATCTCCGCCTAGTCGTAACCATTCAGGCATTTCTGGAGTTTTTCACAGTCGTCGCGATTGGCTTTGCGGCCCAAGCCATCTCGAGCCGCATCGTCTTGCCCGCAGCGCTCATGGCGACGTTGATTCCGAACTTCATCGTGCAAAGTTCATACATTCTGGAGGAAAGTCTTTTCCTCGTGTTCTTCACGTGGGGTCTATGCGCAACGCTTTGGGCGGTTCGCGTGAAGCAGCCGATTTGGCTGCTTATTTCCTCCGGCTTCTTGTTCGGCCTGGCGTTGATCACGCGTTTGGCGCTCGTTTATTACGGATTTTTCTTCGTGCCGGCACTGTTCTACGCGTTGATTTATGGGGGGCGGCACTCATGGCTGAAGAGCGCGGCGCTGGCGGTGGTGCCAATCCTGGGCATGTACGCAGTGGCCACCCCACTCATTATCCACAATTACATTGCTTACGGATATGCCGCAATTTCTTCGCAGTCTGGATCGCATATCCTCAACTGGTTTTACGGTTGTCTGGCCACGCCGCAGCCTTGCGTTGGGCGGGCACAGGTGGTGGAGCAACTGAAGGAAATTACACGCGCGGAACTCCAGCGCGTGAGCGCAGAGGGACAGGAAAACCCCTTTGCATTTTCCGCATTCCAGACCCGCCTCGCCATCGAAAAGACCTTGCAACTGCCCTTTTGGCAGATCGTGTGGGGCATGAGCTTCGGGATGTTCAAGACGCTGGTTCAGACCGGATTTTACGAAGTCCTTACCCAGTTCAACCAACCGACGACCTTTTTCTCCACCGCCAAGGGCGGAAACCTGGTTGCCCGTATTGTCAACTTCGCCGCCACCAACCGCGACAACTATTTCATGATGATGTGGTTCGTGGCGCAGGCCTGCCTGCTTTTGTCTAGGGTATTTCAGTTCTATGGATTATTCCAAGGAATTCGTTCGCCGGAAAAGCGGCCCTACGCCATCCTCCTCTTTGCCAACACCGTCTATTTCTTTTTGATCACCGGACCTGTTTCCAGTCCGCGGTATCGCATTCCCGCCGAGCCGCCACTCATCCTACTATTCGCGCTTGGAGCCGTGTGCGCGTACGACCAGTTTTGCAAAAACCGCAAGAAAGTTGAGCCGCTGGCGGCGCGGCCTGAGTGATGCAGTCTCTGAAATCAGATAACGCGATCTGAAAGAAAGACGACGTCCGCGTATCGTTGCGCAACTTGAACCAATAACTTTTCTCGTTCCTCGGGTTTTTTGCCGATACCGCGCCGGGTGAGAGAAAACGGCCGGTAGCCAAGTCCGCTCAGGTGGTCGATAAGTTCGGCGGCCGACGAGCCGTAGCTGCGCAGTTGCGCGTCGCCAACTTCGATCACCAGCGCAGGGCGGAACTTCGCCAGTGTCGCGGCTGCCCCCGAAAGGACGCGCATCTCCGCGCCCTGAACGTCAATTTTGATCAGGCTCAGCGGCGAATATTTCTCCGCGCCGAGCAGCGAATCGATCGTCACAGCGGCGACCTCGATTCCGCTTTCACTGATCATGTGATCGCCTGGATGGTTTGGATTGAGTTTCAGGCGAGCCGATCCGCTCGACCGATCCGCGACGGCGGCGATAATCCTCACCCGTTGCTGAATATCGCCCCTTTGTACCCGATGACGCAGGGCCGCGAGATTCTCCGTATCCGGCTCGATCGCCAGCACGCAGCCGTCCGGCCCGACCCAATCGGCGAACCACACCGTAAAGTACCCAATGTTGGCGCCGACATCGACGACGGTCGTGCCGGCCGGCACGAGCTCTTGCAAGTGGCCCACGCCCGGCGCTTCCAACAGGGTCTTGTAAATTACATAGGTGGCGTGAAAAAGTTTTCGGCCTGTCGCGGTGCGAAGCAGCCCACGTTCGGCCACCCATTCGTACAGCCGAAGCAGGAACTCTTGCAATGCCTGCACCACTCTTTTTGCGATGCTACCGGGTATTCTAGTCCGATGAACAAACTGAGGCAGCAAGTTCAAGTTTGGCCGTCCATGCGGTGACGGCATTATCGGCCCGACACAATTCGACTGCGGAATGAGCCGCAGCCCCCAGGTGTTGGCGCAGATTCGGATCTTTTGCGAGCTCCACCATCGCCGCAGCCAGCGCGTCCGCGGAACCCACAGGGACGACCAGGCCGCTCACACGATCGACGACGAAGTCACGCAAGCCTTCCTGAGCATCCGTCACCACGACGGGCAACCTTTCGTTCATCGCTTCCAACACCGCGTTCGGCAGTCCCTCGAAACGCGCTGGATGAATGAAGATCTGCGCGGCCCGATACCAAGGAAAGGGATTTTCCGCAAAACCCGCAAAATACACCCGGTCGGAAATGCTTAAGTTCGCGGCCATTCCCTGAAGGTTATCGCGTAAGGGTCCATCGCCGAGAACCACCATTCGCCAATCCGGTAAATCCGTTTTGAGCATTGCGAAGGCCTCAAGCAAAATATCATGCCCCTTTTGCCGATCGAGCCGTCCGACCGCTAGGAAATATGGGCTTGCGACGGCGACACTTTCCGCCGAACCGGCAGGAGCAACACGCAAGGGATTCGGAAGCCAACACAAATGTTCCGCCGGAACATAGGCAGACATCGTAGTGATGGCTGACTTCGAGTTTGCGACAACCAAGTATGCGTGCCGGTAAACGAGCTTGCGTAACAAATTCCACGGACGACCGAGCGATTGGCGCACCGGATCGTTTCGCTCGGAAATTATGACGCGCCGGTTGAGTCCGGTCGATGCCAAAAGCGTAAGTATGTTGGTCGAACCGATGAAGGCAAGAACGGTCGGAGCGCGGCACGCTTTGAGCGCAGCCCGGAGGCGGCCTATCCGGCGTAAGTTGCCGATGAGGGCCGCGGCGAGGTTGCCCGACGGCTTGCTGCCGGCGATGACGACGCGGCTGATCGGGGCGTGGAGCTTGAAGACATCGGTCTCGGGCGCTTGAAATGTAATGACCGTGACGTCTATCCTGTTGCCGGCCCAAGCATTCGCGAGCGTTGCAGCCACGTGTTGCGCGCCTCCCCCGCCGAGACTCTCGATCACGATCGCAATTTTTTCGCTCATGCCTTTAGCAAGGCGCAATAAACCGACGCGACCACCGCGGCGTGTTTGGCCGGGGAGAATTTCTGGCGCGCCCACTGCCGAGCCGCTGCGGCTATCGATTGCGATTTGGCTGGGTGGTTTAAGATGTCCAACGCCGCATCGGCGAAGGCCTGCGTATCGTCGGCCCGAACCAGGACGCCGGTTTCGCCCTGCTTTATCGCCTCGAGATGTCCGCCCGATGCCGACGCAACGACCGACACGTCGCTGAGCATAGCTTCGATCAGGCTACGGCCGTGCCCTTCGTTCACGGCTGGCGCCAGCAAGAGGTCCGAGCCCGCCAACAGCATCGCAACATCATCCCGAAATCCTGTAAAAATCAGCCGGTGCGACAGACCAAGCTCATCCACCAGCAAACGTACAGACGCACTCTGATCTCCATCGCGTCCAATCAGCAGGAACCTAACATCGGGCCGCTGGCGGTGAATAATCTGCGCAGCTTGCAGGAAGGTGGCCGGCCGCTTTTGCTCCTGCAGGGTCCCAACAAAAACAATAACAGGAACATCATCTCCAGCATTCACCAGCTGAAGGACCGTACGGCGCGCTACTGCGCGAGACGGGCAATCATCCTTGAACGGATTTTCGATGACAATCGACCGACGTTGCAGGTCCCCCGGTAGGCTATCGCGAACAAACGCTGAAATGGCGATAATTCTGTGCGCCAGCCGCAAGGCTAAATGAGCGAGGCGCGACCGGCTCCAGACCGTGCGCCGGTGCGCGACCGCAGCCGCTCCGGCAATTCTTGTCGCCGGCATCCATGTCGCAATCATTCGGCCGTCATTGGCATGAACGATTGAAATTTGCTCGCGCCGCAAAAACCTCACAAGATGCGGCGCCATGGTGCCCAAGCGAGCGAGGGTGGCAATGCGTGCCGAAGCTCCCGATAGCAGCGGCAAGTCGGCTCGTTTAACTTCTATGCCTTGCGACGTGAGCCACGACACCAGCGGACCATCGCGATGAACGACGGCGAGCGGCGAGAAGCCGAACGCGCCGAGTTCTCCCATCAAGAGCGCAGCAGAGATGTGACTGCCCCCAATCGTATCCCCGACGAACGGAAACATGACGCGGCGCGTCATCATGCATCCGACAACGCAATGAGAGTTTGTCGGCGAAGCTGTTCAAGATCGAAGTTCTCGATAATCCGCCGACGCGCTAACTCTGCCAGAGACGATCGCGTGGTCGGATCAAGGAGGCGGCCCCACGCTTCCATCAACGCTGCGGGGTCACCTTTGGGTACGACGTAACCACTGTCACCCGCCAGGTAAGCTGCATCGCCGACATCGGTAACCACGCACGGCACCCCGCACGCCATCGCTTCGCCGACCACGTTTGGAAAGCTTTCCGACACCGAACAGAGCGTCGCAATATCCAGCGCGTTCAGGGCGGTCGCCATATCGTCTCGATCACCCGCCCAAACTATATGGTCGGCAATGCCAAGCGCCTTGGCCAATTCGCGCAATGTATCCGCGTAACCGGGCGGCCCTGCGCCGCCAAGACACACAAACCAGACATCGGGCCGGTTTTTGCTTAGCAGAGCGGCGGCTCGCAGAAAGGTCGGATGGTCTTTGACCGGATCCATACGCGCCGGCAAGCCGATTACTATGTGATCAGGGGGAATGCCAAATTCGGCTCGTATCCGCTGCCGCGCGTCGCCATCGGGCCGAAACAGTTCGGTATCGAAGCCATTGTGGACGATGGTTAGTCGTTGCTCGGAAAAACCTTTGCGTTTGCACGCTTCATACCCCGCTCTCGAGTTCACAATGATTCGACCGGGCAAACCCGCGAGCAGACGTTCGAGCCCATAGGCGAGACGCGTTTTCAAGCTATACCCAGCAAGCGGCATGTCCGCAGAGCGCACACTCCAGACAACGCGGCACTTCGGAAGGAGTAATCCCGAAAGCGAGGCCAGAACATTGGCCGGCGGCAGAAAAGAATAAAGCACCTCGATCCGTTGTTGCCGCAGCAACCGCACAAGATTTGCCACAACGAGGATCGGCCCCTTCGTTGCTCCCAACGAGAAAACTGGGATTGCGGCTTTCTCGAGGACTACCTCGAATGGCCCTCCCTTATGGAAGGTCGCAACGGCGATCTGATGCCCCTTGCGCTGCGACGCCAATGCCAATAACACCGCCTGGCGCTCGCTGCCGCCATGCTCGAGATTTGGAACGAGCAGCATGATACGTGGTTTTTCGGTGTTCATGCGGCGGCCACGCACTGCATTCGTAGCGGCTCAAGGCTACGCAGCCACAATTCAAGACCGACCAAATGGTCGAGCGGTGGAAGCCTATTTCTAACGCCCTTCCGGAACGATTCCACCGCCCGGCGCAGACGAGCGCGATCGCCAAATGCGGCTAGCCGACTGTCGGCATCAGTCAGGAGAGGAAGGTAACGGCCGAGCGCGGTATCGTCGGTCAGCCAATCGTTCGAAGGAATTGTTAGGCCGATCTTGCGTCGATAAACCAAATCGTGCGGCAGTTCATGGGCAGCAATCTTCTTTAGCAGCGGCTTGGTTTCGCCGCCGGGCGCGCGCAAATCGTGTGGAATACGATTAAGGACGCGGCCAAGCGGGAGATGGACGAAAGGCACGCGCGCCTCGAGCGAGCTCGCCATCGCTAGCTTATCTTGCCTCAGCAGCAGCGAATCCAGATAGCAATTCTGGTCAACAGCAAAGAGCCGGCTACGAAAATCATGAAATTCATTTACCACCTGTCCGCGCGCACCCGCAGCCGGAATAAGGCCGGCAAAGCTTTCTTGCGTGGCAAGATAGTCGCCCTGCACCGTCGAATAGATTGCCGCATCGCGCCCAGCAAATCGCCGATAGTCGCGCCATCGATCGAGCAAAGGCCATAGTGGCGCCGGCACCAGGGAGGCGAGCAGACCCTTGCGCATGAGCTCGCGCCATTGCCCGTAGCGCTTGTAGCCGCCGAAGAACTCGTCAGCCCCCTCGCCCGTCAACACAACCTTATTATGCTTCGCAATCTCCCGGCAAAGCAGCATCAGCAAAACGCAGCCCGTGTGTGCGGTAGGACCTTCCATATGCTTGATGGCATCCGGCAAAGCGTCGGCATAGTCCCGGCCGGTCAGATGGACCTCATGATGATCGAGGCTAAATTTGTCCACCACCATCCGGCGCCAGGGACTCTCATCGTTTCGGGACGGAGCCAGATTGATTCCGAAGCTGCGGACTGGCTTGTTTAGTTCTCGGCTGCTCCACGCCGAGACCAAGCTTGAATCGACGCCACCGGAGAGCTGGACGCAAAATCCGACGTCGCTTTGCAAATGATCGATAATAGAGCCGCGCAGCGCTGTTGCGGCGTGTTTTTCCGCCTCCGCGTCATCTAGCTTGGAATCCGGAACATGTAGCTCGGCACATGGGTCGCAGAACCGGCGCTCAGTTAACCGGCCGTCACGGAGCGAAAGCCGCACCACGTGGCCGCCAGGAACGCGTTCGATGCGTTTGAGGTTAGACAACCGGCCGGCTGCGAACCGGAACACCAGCAATTCGGCCAGCGCGGCTGGATCTGGTTCGGCACCGACTAGACGAGTCAGCGGGCGCATTTCGCTCGCAAAAGCTACGAGATCGCCCTGGCGAGCGAGATAGAGCGGCTTGATCCCGAATGGATCACGCGCGGCAAGAACGGTGCCCACCACAGTGTCGACCAGGACGAACGCAAACATTCCTTCGAGGCGATCGAGCGCCTCGTCGCCCCAAGTGATCAATGACTGAAGCAAGACCTCGGTGTCACCGCCGGTGTGAAAAGAAACGCCGCGGCTTTCCAGCATGGCCCGCAGGCGGCGGAAGTTGTAAATCTCACCGTTGAATATCAAGATGTACCGGCCGCTCGGGTCGCGCATAGGCTGATCCGACACGGGGCGCGGGTCCAGGATCGACAGTCGACGGAAGACGAGCGCGAGGCCAGGCTCGACCAGCCGGCCGCCGGAATCAGGCCCGCGATGAAGGAGGTCCCGCGCCATCTCGTCGAGCAACGCGCCTGGGAATAGCCTTCTGGCCTGAAACAGGGCTGCAAAACCGCACATGGCTGCTTACCGAACGTGCCGGGCAAACTCGTCGAGCGTGACAAGCAAAAGCAGAAGCGTGCTCTCGTTCCTGCGGCCAGCTAGGTGAGCGGCGACCGCGTCGCGTACACGATCAAGATCAATGATACCGAGCGCTTCAAGCTGCTCGGACTGCGGCAAGGCCCGCAGGGCAGACATCAAGGCTGGGCTTGCCCTGAGTGTGTCAGCGAGTGATGGCCATGAACGTTCCGACACAGGCGGGCTCGTCAAGAAATTTCCCCCGTACTTGTTTGCAATAATACGCGCGGCACGTTGCACGCTCTGCCTCGCAAATGGCATACCGGCCGATATGTTGGTATTGGCATTACGAATGCGCATCAAGGCCGGCGATATTTGGTTCAGCGCCTTCAGATAAGCCGATGAATTGGCCTTCAATTCGGCGGGCAGCGCGATGGCTGCATCGAACAGGTCGTTGCAAAGCGCGGGTACCCGGCATTCTCCCCAGTGCCGTATCGAATTAATCATCAGGAAGGAGTAGTGGCGCGAGAAATTATGCAAATGCAGATATTCCCAAAGGTCATACCCATCGGCCCCAAGATTACGGCCTCGCACGACGATTTCGTCAATCGAACAACGTATCGCTTCCTGCAGACGTACGCGCGCGCCAGCTTTGATCACACTCCACGGATCACTCGTCTGCAGGCGATATTTGACGCCCGCAATAAAGGTCCCCGTCAAGTCACGCGTGATCTCATCGAGTTTGAAGTGAAGCGCGTCGCGCCGTAACCAGCGGACGGGGTGCTTCGGCAAATACAAACCACCGAAAAAAACATCGAGGCCGAGGCCGAGAAAGAAACAATCCGCGCGCGATTCCAGGCGTGGACCGTAATCGATGAAGTGCGCTTCCGCGAGGAGATGTTGGCCGCCGCCGTAAAAAACCGCATCGGCGATATGGGCATCGTAGCCGGCCAAGGGCTGCGGGATAAACAAGAAATCGGCCCCTGCCTTTTTGGCAACCTCCTGGGCAACCACAGCCTCATTGTTGAAAGTCACGCAGGTCGTGATGCAGAGCGGTTTTGGCGCCGCCGCCATCAAAAGCGCGCGAGAATCGAGCCCTCCGCTCATAAACAGCGCGTAGCGCCGGGCGTCACCGGCGTCGGCCAAATTGACTTGCATGGTGCGACGCAAGCCATCGGCGATGGCATCGGCGCCTGACCGCAAGTCCAATCTGGACTGACGGTAGTTCGGCTGCCAATATTTCGAAAGTCGAATTCCGGTTGGTGAATGCTCCAGCACCGACGCCGCGCCCAGAAAAGAGCAACGCTTATCGTAGGTTTTTTCGCCGAAAATCCGGCGAAAATGCAAGAATTCAACCAGCGCTGTCTCGTTGACATCAAAGCGCCCGAGCCGGCTCACCAGCTCCGAGAGAGACAGGCTGCCGATGAGCCGACGATCGGTAAGCTGTGAATAATAAAACGCATGCGATGCGAAGCGGTCCGATACGATTTGCAGCGTCTTGTTCTTTTCAACGTTAATGAGAATCAGGAAATTGCCATCGAGCGATCTGGAAAATTCGCCGATATCAGATGCCTCCGCGAGCTGTCGGACGACGGTATCGTCGTCACCACGCCCTCGGCATATCGGCGTTCCGATCAGGCAGATTTGGCATCCAGCCTGTTCGTATCGGCGCAGCGGCGGCCGGAGCCGGTGCGCGCTAATGTCGAGCACGCCCGATCCGGGATCGTGCTGCACAACAAGACTGTAGCGTGACATCCCAGCGAACACGTTCGTCAGGCGATAACGCAGCGGAACTGCTCGATGAAATGGAATGCCGCCTGCCGGTCGGCGATATGTTTCCGGTACCGATCCTGGCCCGCAGCAGCGATAGCGCGATACTTTCCGTAATTTGCGATGGCGTCTTCGAGGCGTTGCGCGAAGTCGGAAAGGTCCCAGGAATGCGCCAGCATCGTTTCTCCGGCCGAGAATAAATCTGGCCACGTTTCCATGTGGCTCATGTCCGGCTTGAACAGCACGCCGCCGGTAAGGAAGACCTCAAAGTCCTTCAATGTGATCTCGCCGTAACCAAACGGGGAAACGATCACCCTGCTCGTCTTCAGCTCTTTGAAATAGCCGCGGCGCTTGAGCTTGCGCGTATCGGCGCGGTACCCGACTATTTCGCGGATCTTGCGGCGCTGGTACGAAACGGATGCGCGCGGGTATGTCGCGCCGAAGCGACAAGAAAGCGCTCGCACGCGCGGGGCATACGGAGGCGTGAAGCTTTGCGGAAATTTCAGCAAGGGAGCGAACGGAATGCGCTGATATATCTTTCCGAGCAGCGGCCCACACAGCGAATGATCTGCAAGGCCCGAATTCCAGGAGACGCGAAGTTTGCGCAGCAGTTCCGCATCTTTGACCGGAGCGGACCATTCCGGGCTTTCGTCGCAGACTGCAAATTCGCGGTGGTAATAATCGGCATGGGGCCGGTGCGCGTAAATCGGTTTTAGGTATCGCGCGCGGTCCTTGAGCAGCTGGGCCTTGGCATAACCATGCACGACGGAGAGCAGATTGGACTGCAGCCAGCCCGAGGAATCGGTGGTGTCGCAGTAAATGACCCGGCAACGCCCCGCCCACGCCGCGAATTGCTCAACGACCTCGCCAGCACGATCTTGCCAGTCGTCGCGGTGAAATTTGCTGTCGACGAGGAGAACGTCGCAATCGTCCAGGCCGGGCGAAACAGTATTGTAAATTCGACAAGCGAAACCCGTGTCACGCAGCGCGTCGCGCCACACGATCAACGGGTAAAGGAAAGCCCGGGCGTTTGGCGTTTCGAAGCCGGGCGATAGAACGTGAATTTTTGCCAAATGAACGCCGAGTGCCTTAAGCGGCTGCGCCCGCGCGCGGCGACAGAAGCACCGTGCGGACGCCACCGGTGCGGCAAATCAGTTCGATGGAATCGTCGTTGCGCAGGTCTTCAAAGATTACGCGCTCGACATCGTCGGTCTTGATCGGAGGCAAACCGGTATATCCTAGTGCTTCGATGATCTTCGTGCCCCTCTGAGACGAGGAGCCAGCCACCGCAGTCTGATAACCTTTCGCGAAAAGTCGCCGCAAAACAGGTTCCAGGTCATGATCGGAGGTATAGCGCGACAAATGCGTCTCGAAAATGATCATCGGCGCCATATCGCCGCGCTCCACTGCTGGAAGAAGGCCGGTCAGTACTTCAACCTCGTGGCCCTCGACGTCCATTCGGATGAGATCGAGCGGACGGCCCGCGATTATTTCAGGCACCGTTTTTGTCTCCACGTCGATCGTCTCGCTTTTGAGATGCAACGAGCCTGTCCTCGTGTTATGGAACGTGTTCAGGTTCGACATTTCTGACATGAAAAATGGCCGCCTCGCGGCCCGGTCGGAGACGGCCGCCTGATGCACTTCGATCCCATCATAACCGTTCAGCGCGAGGTTGCGCTTGAGAAGGCCCACATTCGAAGGCGAAGGCTCGACCGCGATCAGCGTGCCGCCAGGCATGATTAGGGCGAGCTCCATCAGCGCGTAGTA
>Ga0307428_1000394_pt1 | contig 29798 bp, 23 predicted proteins | sample SalMarWE160240MG_FD_202161 | JGI IMG/M metagenome (GOLD analysis project Ga0307428, IMG submission 202161) | Salt marsh sediment microbial communities from the Plum Island Ecosystem LTER, Massachusetts, United States - WE1603-240 | ecosystem: Environmental > Aquatic > Marine > Intertidal zone >...
TTCAGTCAGTGTCACCTCTTGGGTATCGAAGACGAAAAGGCCGCTTTCCGTTCCAAGGTAGATCTGTTCGTTCTCCCCGGCAAGGGAGAGGATCGCCCCATGCTCGGTAAATTCCTGTTCCGCATGTATCTCCCAGCTCTCCGGGTCATCGAGATCAGCTAATTTCACCGCGGCGAGTCCCTCCTCGGTCCCGATCCAAAGGGTTCCATCGAGGAGAAGGAGGTCGCGTATCGAACTATTGGGGAGGCCGTCCTCGCGATAGTAACGGCGCCAGTTCCCGACCTGGGCCAGGGGAGCATCCCCACTCAGATCGAGAACGGTCAGCCCGGAGGAGGTCGCGAAGAAGACGCGATCTCCCTCGGTTACGATCGAGTGGATACGATTCCCCGCGAGGCCGTCCGAGGTGTTGTAGGTATTCCAGGTGCTATCGTGGTATACGCTCAATCCCCCTAATGTCCCGACGAAGGTGTAGTCCGCAATAGCGAGGATACTGGTCGCCATGTTGGGGAGGTTCGTGCGCAGGTTGTCGTCGAACGGGAAGCGGTCATCGTTGTACCCCAGGGTGAAATGGGCCGTGAACCCGTCCAGGTTCACCGAACCGACCACCCCGGAAACGGTGTGAGTATTCGGCATGGTGCGCGTCTTATCCCGGTCGCCGAGGGGGGTTGGGCTATCGGCCGCCTGCAGGAGGCTCACCTCAAAGGTGAGGGCGTCGGAAAACGGAAGGTCTAAGCTCACGCCGTAGAAGTTGCGCGCGTAGTCGGCAGCCCCTCCCAGCCCGCCGCGGTAGCGCTCGTAGTCGATACGGATCGTGTCCTTCTCCCCGGCCTCTGTGAACAGGATCAACGCTCCGAGGTCGTAGTCGATTGAGTAATCGACGTTGCGTTGGAGGAGGGTCCCGTTCAAGTACACTTTCTCGCTCCCCGGCACGAGGGAGAACCCGAGCATGAACATATCCCCGGAGATTGCATAGTCGAACGATACGCGCACGGCGTTCTTCTCCCCGGCGAAGAAGCTCTCCGGAAAATCGAATTCGATGATCCCCTCGTTCGGGAACGGTGTGACCTGGTAGCTGGAAAACTCCGGGTCGGAGATCGGCCGGAAGGTTCCCCCGTCCAGGCTCACCTCGACCCTGATCGAATCCTCCTTGAGATCCGTGCGCCCGAGGGTATAGAACCGGTGTTGGATTCCACTGGTGAGAGGGTAATTTTCATCATCTACGACGATGGCGACGGACGAGGCGAGCTGATCGAGGAATGCTAGTTCGTAGTCGGTTCCCACGTTGAACGGATAGCGTTTCTTCTCCGTTCCTGTCAGTTCGTTCTCCTGGTTGTAGGTCTTGATTGCCTCCTCCAATCTGGCGCGCAAGAGGGAGGCCGGCTCACGTTTGAGGAGGAGGAAATCCTTCTCATTGCTGACGACGACGAAGCTCTCCACGGTGAGATCCGAGGTAGGGGAGGAAACTATCGTATCGGATAGGTAGCCGAGGCCATAGCTCGTAAGGAGCATTTGCAGGGCAGAAGAAGGGTCGAACGCGAGCTCAACCGTGGAGAAGTCCTCGATGAACGGGGCGGCGAGGTCGTAAGCATAGAGACCGGCGATGTTCAGCCGGTAGGGCTGGTCGAGCCACGGCTCCCCCGGAGGGAAAGAGGAGAAGAGAACCTCGGCATAGGCAGTTCGGCCGATGAACGTCCTCGATTCGGAGATCCCCTCGATCTGCGAGAGGACCCCGGTGAGGGTGGCATCATAGAAATCGGTGAAGCGGTATTCGAGCCGTGCCCCCTTTAATTTCTTGTTGTAGACGGCGAACGCCTCCTTCCCACTGATGGCGAAGTCTCCGAAGACCCCAGTCAGGTTGCCGGTATCGAGGTTCACGGTGAGGGACTGCATGCTTGCCGGCTCTTGGTCGTTGAAGTGAGCGTTGACCGTCAGCATGGAGAGGGCCTCCGCCGTGATATCGACCGCGAGCGACTGGTCGAGGGAGATCTGGTAGGGTGCGATCCCCGCCTGGGCAAGGCCGTGTGGATCACCGATCCCGTATCTGAGCGACCAGGTCTTCCTGCCCGTGATCTGCGCGCTGAACGACTCACCCTCCTCCGAGATGGCGAGAGAGGGAAGGGTGAGGAGAAGAACGACGAAGAGGAGGGTGAACCCACCCAGTATGATCCGTCTTTCCCGCTTTAGCCCTTGTCGGATCCGCATCTTGTCTCCTTACTTTAGAACCTATAGGTGAGTGAGAGCCGATAGCTGTCGGGGAGGATCTCCGGCGTCGCGTAGGCCAAATCGACCTGGAAGCTGGCGAAACGGACTGCCAATCCGAAAGTGACTCCGGCCCCATCGTATCCGAAGCGTGCAGCGAGCGCTCCGATCTCCGCTTCCAGCCCCGCACAGAACTGTGGATGGGTGGAAAATAGGCCCGCCCCCTCTACTACAGCGTTCAGATGAACCCCTTCCGAGGGGACGATCGTGGCTGCGATCCCCAGCCTGACCCGTCGTTCCCACGCCTCGGTATGTCCGTCCGCGAACTCGATCGCCTGTGCGTACCCGTTCTCCAGTAGCAGACCGATCCTGACTATATCGGTGACGATGAGAAGTGCTGGATCGAATGCCCACCCGCTTGCACTGTATGGCGCGGCCACCCGATAGAGCTTGAAGCGTCCGCCAAGGCCGATCGGGCCGATCGAGAACCCGGCAGAGAGGATACCGGCCCGGCTCGTGTAGCGGAACCCAGCCTCTGCGGTCTCGATCCACCCCGAATCGAGTTGGAGTACGGTCACGCCGAAGTACGGGACGGTGAAGCCGATCGCGGCGTAGTTTAACGCATCGAACTGCCGCGCGTACAAAGAGGAGAGGCCGATCCCGTGCAGGAAACCGAGGCCGGCCGGGTTATAGAATGCAGCGCTCTCATCGTCTGCAAGGGCGAGGAACGCTCCACCCATACCCAAGGCTCGTCCACTCGACCCCAGCTCGAAGATCGCGGCGCTGTTCGCGTACGGTGCTCCATCGGCCCCGACAAAGAGAAGGAGCAGGCCCGCTAGCGCGATCATCGTCATCCGCCTCATCGCTCGATCACCATCCGTCCGATCTCTGAACGGCCAGTATCGGTCACGATGACATAGAGATAAAGCCCACTGGCGAGTGGCTCTCCGAAGTTTGCGATTAAGTTCCATTGATAGCTAGTTTGACTCGGATCAAGGAGAGCGTCAAAGATCAACGCTCCCGCCACGTTTAGGATGGCAAGCCTCGCCTGCCCGGTCCCCTCTGGCAGGGTGTAGGCGAAGACGGCCAGGTTGTGGACCGGGTTCTCTTCGAGCGTGACCGTAGGCCTCTCTTCCTGCTCTGGCGCCTGGTGCGTCTCGACTGCTGCCACAGCTGCCTCTGCGGCTACCTTCCCCCATCCCCACCGAGGGTTGGGAGCGCTCCCGGTGAACGAGTCGCGGACAGCGGTTTCGATCAGCGCCTCCTTGATCTGCGATGCGGTCAACTGGGGATTGACAACGAGCATCAGAGCGATGACTCCGCTCACATGCGGAGCGGCCATGCTTGTCCCCAGGCTCATCGTGTGCACCCTATCGGGGTGGGTCTGGTAGCTCACCGAGGAGCTGTTGACGGAGACGGAAGAACAGATCCACGTTCCTGGTGCTGTCAGCTCCGGCTTCTGGCGCCCGTCCCGTGTCGGTCCATGGCTTGAAAAGACAGACAGGTCTCCAATCGGGTAGCTATCTGAAAAATCCTGCTCGCCGGAGAGGGATGGCCATACCGCCTTGGTGTTGAACGCCCCCACGGTGATCACCCGCTCTGCATTTCCAGGTTCGTCGATCGTCTCGTTCGAGTCCCCGCCGAGGATCTTCCCTCTATTGGATATAATCCACCCGTCGAACCGCCCCCCGCCCCCAGCATCGCTTACGGTGATGCTCCACGCGGTATAGGTCATCAGAGAACTCAACGAGATAAGGACCTCGTTATCCCCGTTGTTCGGGTTCGCGCCGGCCAAGGCGTTATCCACGGTGACCAGTCCGCTCGCCGTGCTTGCGTGCCCTGTCGTGCGTGCGGGGACCGTCAGAGGGCTCCCCCCCGGAGGGGTGATGATGATTGTGAACGCAGATCCGCCGGGGTACCACAGGGAGAGGTCGGTCGAGTTGGAGGAGGGATCGAGGAGGAAGGTGAACGAATCCCCGTGCAGGGTGTGTGAGATATGAATCGACTGATCACCCTCGTTCCCCGCCGAAACGACGATCGCCCGCCCGGGCTCCTGCAGGAGCTCATCGAGCCCCTGCTCGAACAGGCTTGTCCCGTCGTGTGGGCCATCGTGCCCACCCAGACTGAGGTTGACAACCGCGGGGAGGCCACGCTCCTCTGCCTGCTCGAAGACGTACTCCACCCCGGCAAGGATGTCCATGGTATAGAATGTCGTCTTCACCATGATGATCTGCGTCCCTGGTGCCACTCCGACAAATCCGGCCGATGATGATGATCCGTCCCCGGCGGCGATCCCCATCACGTGCGTACCGTGTCCGTCGCTGTCCCTCTGACGGACGATCCCCTCGTTCGGCCCGAGTCCGAGGGCAAGGTCTCCCTCGATATCCCCATTGCTGTAGGTCGTCCCGAAGAAGCCACCCGTCTGGTCCCAGATCGAGGTGATGCGCGAAGACTCCTCTATCCCGTCCTCGTCTGCATCGTAGCAAAAATCGAGGTGCATGTAATCGATTCCCGTATCTATTGCGCCGATGATCACGTCCTCCCCGAGTATCGGCGGCACTCGCGCGTGCACGCGGTCGGCCCCGATCGCGGGGAGGCTCATATCGAGCTTCGGCTCCGTCTTCCAGGATGGCTCCACGTAGATCACATCCGGCGAGGCGACGAGGGTCAGCAGCTCGGCGAGCGTCACACGCAGCCCGAGGATCGTCCCCGTGGATACCGCAACCGGAAGACCGAGGAAACTCGATCCCCAGAACGGATGGATCACCTTCACCAACACCCCAAGGCAATCTCCGCCCTCTTCTCCGGGGAGGACGGGAAAGCGGATCAACCCCTTGCTGTCGAAGACCGCCAGCGAAGGTACGTAAGAGGACAGATCGATGGCGTTCTCGCTCTCCGCCCGCGCCAGGATCTGGCGTAGGGTGGGGGAGAGTTTCTCCTCACCGGCGAAGGCTACCAGAGTAAAGAAAAGAAAAACGACTACGATAATGAGTTTTCGCAAGTTCGGTGTCTCCCTATGGAAGAAGATTGAGAAGCGATTGTACCATACCGGATCTCCTCCCACAAAAAGCGATCCTTATGAATTCGGGGCGTAAAACGAAGAACTCGCAGCGAGGAAGACCTCCCTCCCCTTTACAAGCTGAGTCAGGCTGTGCTATCATCGGGGTAGTGATTGCGCTATACGAAAAGGAAAGCGGCGAGGGTTCCGATGAATGAGAAAACAGAAGGATTGACAACCGAGGAGATGCTCCTGCGGTACAAGCAGGCGGTGGAGAAGACGATCCCCCACTTGATGGTTAAGAACGGGGTGATCGATATCGACTCGGTCTGGGTCGAAACCTCCATTCCCTACAAGCTGCTGGCTGAGATCCTCGCCCGGGAGGATCTCGTACTCCCGGAGAATGTGCAGCGCATCAATGTCCAATCGCGGGTACGCATAGGAGAGCGACGTGGAAAAAAAAGGAAGTCGAAGCGGCGGAAGCGAAATAACGTTCGGAACTGACGGGTGGCGTGCTGGTATAGCACGGGAGTTCACGTTCGATAATGTGGCGCGGGTGGCCCAGGCGACGGCACGGTTCCTCCTCGATGAGAAGAGGAAGGACCTCGCGATCTATCGCGATTGGGGCTCTCCCTATCGTCCGGCCGTGGCTGGGGTCGTCATCGGCTACGACATGCGCTTCCTGTCGCGGGAGTTCGCGCACCACTTCGCGCGCGTGCTGCACGACAGCGGGATTCCTGTCGCCATTTCGGACGCGCCGGTCCCTACCCCCGCCCTCTCCTACGCGGTGGTCGCGCGAAACCTGGCAGCGGGGATCATGTTCACCGCCAGCCACAACCCTGCTACCGACAACGGGATCAAGTACAAGGCCGAATACGGCGGTTCTGCGCCGGGAGAGGTGACCTCTGGCGTAGAGTCGTTCCTCCCCCACACCCCGCCCGTACCCCATACCCCGAAAGGGGCGATCGAAGAGATCGATCTAAAGGCCCCCTTCCTGGAGAAGGTGCGCACGCTGGTCGATCCTGATCGACTCACCGCGTCGCCGGTGCATGTCGTCATCGATTCCATGTACGGTTCGGCGCAGGGGTACGTCTCCCAGCTCCTCGGCGAGTACGGGGTTCCCTACACCCAGATCCGTGGGCGACACGACCCTCTCTTTGGGGGGAAAAAACCCGAGCCGATCGAGGAGAACTTAGTACCACTGAGGGCGGTGATCGCCTCGCTGCGCCGCCGGGGGAAGCCGCTGCTCGGGGTTGTCACCGATGGGGACGGGGATCGGATCTCGGCGATGGACGAGAAGGGAGGGTTCATCGATGCCCATCGCACCTTCGCCCTGATCCTGCGCCATCTGGTCGAAGAACGCGGCCTGCGGGGATCGGTTGTGACTTCATTTAACCTGACGGACATGGCCCGCGATATGTGCGAGGACTACGGATTGAATCAGATTGTCGTTCCGGTCGGGTTTAAACACCACTGCAAGCAGATCCTCAAGCGGGGCGACGTGCTGATCGCGGCCGAGGAGAGCGGGAGCATCGCCATCCGTGGGCATATCCCGGAGCGAGATGGGGTACTTCACTCACTCTTGTTGACCGAGATCGCAGCGGGTGCTGGTCGGCCGATGAGCGAGGTAGTGGAGCGGCTGTCCACGGATTTCGGGCCACGCGTCTACCAACGCCGCGATCTCAAAGTGGAAAAGCGTTTGGAGGTCGTCGCCCGGCTCCGTGAGAACCCGCCGGAACGCTTTGGCAATCGCCGCGTGATCGCCGTCGAAACGATGGATGGGATCAAGCTGCGCTTCGATCAAGGGTGGCTCCTCTTCCGCGCTTCGGGGACCGAGCCGATCCTGCGGATCTACTGTGAGATGAGGGAGAGAAAGGATGTATTAAACGTGTTAGAAGAGGCGGAGAGATTGGCACGAGGAGATTTGACGTTATGGTAGGCCGATACACGGAAAAGTACGACTTTAGAGCGATCGAGGACCGCTGGCGCGACTTCTGGCGCGAGAAAGGGTTCTTCCGGGCGAAGACCGAGGAGACAGAGAAGAAGTTCTACTACCTCAATATGTTCCCATACCCGTCCGGTTCGCTCCACGTGGGGCACGGGCGGAACTACATCATCGGGGACGTGGTGACCCGGTTTTACATCATGCGTGGGTACGACATCCTGAACCCGATGGGGTGGGATGCCTTTGGCCTTCCCGCGGAGAACGCGGCGATCGAGCGGGGGATCCATCCACGCGAGTGGACCCTCAACAATATCGCCTCCGCCAAGGAGCAGTTCCGTGCTTGGGGGATTGAGTACGACTGGGACCGGGAGATCACGACCTGCCTCCCCGACTATTACAGATGGACGCAGTGGTTATTCCTCAAGCTCTACGAGCACGGACTCGCCTACAAGGAGAAGGCGGTGGTCAACTACTGCCCCACCTGTGACACCGTGCTCGCGAACGAGCAGGTCGTTGCTGGGGTCTGTGAGCGTTGCGGCACCGCACCGCAGAAGAAGACCCTGGAACAGTGGTTCTTCAAGATCACCTCCTACGCCGACCGCCTGTTGGACGACCTGAAGGAGCTCGCCGACTGGCCGGAGAACGTGAAGAAGATGCAGGAGAACTGGATTGGCCGCTCTGAAGGCGCCGAAGTCGTCTTTACCACTGAAGCTGGCGACCCGATCACAGTGTTCACTACCCGCCCGGATACCCTGTGGGGGGCGACGTTCATGGTCCTCGCCCCGGAGCACCCGCTCGTAGATCGCTTGACAACGGACGGACAGCGCTCGGCTGTCGAGGCCTACCGCGAGCGGGCGAGCCGGCAGACCGAGGTGGAGCGCGTCTCAACCGAGCGCGAGAAGACCGGCATCTTCACCGGCGGGTACGCGACCAACCCGGTGAACGATGAGAAGATCCCGGTGTGGATCGCCGACTACGTCCTGATGACCTACGGGACCGGTGCGATCATGGCCGTCCCTGCTCACGACGAGCGCGACTTCGCCTTCGCCATCAAGTTCGGCCTGCCGATCATCCCGGTGATCGAGCGCCCGGACGGTATTGTTAAGTCTTATGTCATGGTAGGTACGGTGCAAGATGGACTTGTCGATGTTCTACGGGCGGAAGGCTACACGTTCGAGGTGCGCTCTGATGGCCTTTTTGTCACAATGCAGGTGGATCATGTTGACCGCTATATTGAGTTGATGCGTGCACATCTGCTCCCCGGCAGCTGGAATGAAGTTGTCGGTGCACGCTTTGAATGGGTATTCGATGATGGGGTGATGACGCTGGACTCAGTAGAGGCGGATCGAGCAATCCTTGCCCGCTGCCAGGCATCGGAACCCAACGTGCGAGATAAACGCACACTAATGGAAATGGTCTACAAACTGGATTTCTACCGCGATCTCCTCTACCACTCGGACAAGGGAACGATGGTCCATTCCGGCCGATTCAGCGGGACTGCGGGCTTGGAGGCGCAGGATCGGGTGACCGCGTGGCTCGAGGAGATGGGTAAGGGACGCGGCGCGATCAACTATCGGTTGCACGATTGGTTGATCTCGCGGCAGCGCTACTGGGGCGCGCCGATCCCTATCATCTACTGTGAGAAGTGTGGGATCGTTCCCGTCCCGGAGAAGGACTTACCCGTTCTCCTCCCCGATGTCGAGTTCATCGGGAAGATGGGCCTGGCCGATATCCCGGGGTATGCGGAGACGACCTGTCCGCTGTGTGGCGGGCCAGCGAGGCGCGATACCGATACTATGGATACCTTCGTCGATTCCTCCTGGTACTACCTCCGTTTCATCTCCTCACAGTACGAGGAAGGTCCGTTCGTCGTGACGGACGTCAACCGTTGGCTCCCGGTCGATCAGTACGTCGGGGGGGTGGAACACGCGATCCTTCACCTCCTCTACTCGCGGTTCGTCACCAAGGCGCTGCAGGATATGGGCTATCTCGACTTCGGCGAGCCGTTCGCCCGCTTGTTCACCCAGGGGATGGTCTGTCACACCGCCTACCGCTGCCCAGAGCACGGCTGGCTCTATCCGCACGAGGTGAAGGATGGTTGCTGCCCTCACTGCGGCGCGGCGCTCGAGACGGCGAACTTCTCCATGAGTAAGTCGAAGAAGAACGTGGTCGCCCCTGCGGAGATCATCGACAAGTATGGTGCAGACACCGAGCGGCTGTACACCATGTTCATGGGGCCGCCCGATCGCGATATCGAGTGGGCGGAGGAGGGGGTGCGCGGATCGTTCCGCTTCCTGAACCGTGTCTGGACTCTGGTGATCTCGCAGGCGGAACATATCGCTGGAGTATCCCAACCGTTCGATCCAACCGCCCTCGATGAGTCAGGAAAATCCTTGTGGCGGCGCTACCACCGCACCGTGAAGAAGGTTACCGAGGATATCGAGGGACGGTTCAACTTCAACACGGCCGTCTCTGCGATCATGGAGCTGACGAACGGCCTCACCGAGTACGTAAAAGAGGGAGAGAACGACGCCCTGGTGAAGGAGGTGATCGAGGGGTTGATCCTTGTCCTCTCGCCGTTCACCCCGTTTGTCTGCGAGGAGATGTGGCGGCGGATCGGTCACACCAATGGTGCTGAGGATGCGGTCCTCGATCAGAGCTGGCCCGCGTTCGCCCCGGAGGCGATCGAGGAGGAGATGGTCGAGGTCCCGGTGCAGATCAACGGGAAGGTACGTACCCGCTTGACCTTCCCCATCACGACGAGTCGTGACCCCGAAGCGCTCAAGGAGGCTGTATTGACCTCGCCGGAGGTCGAGAAGCGGATTGAAGGGAAAGAGATCGTTAAGGTGATCGCCATCCCCGAGAAGATGGTGAGCATCGTCGTCCGCTAACCTAGAGATGAATAAGAGAGCCGTCTTCCTCGATCGCGATGGGGTGATCGTCGAGCAGAAGGAATACCTGAACCAGGCAGAGGACCTCGTCCTCATCCCTGGGGCGGGCGAGGCGATCGCCAGATTGAACACTGCTTCGATTCCGGTGATCGTGGTGACCAACCAGGCCGGGGTGGCAAAGGGGCACCTCACCCTCTCCGACCTCGAAGAGATCCATGCCCGCTTGTGTCGTGAACTCTCTAGATGTGGAGCGCACCTCGACGCGATCTACTACTGCCCGCACCACCCCGAGGCGACGGTCCCTGAGTTCCTGCGTGACTGCCCCTGCCGCAAACCAGGGATCGGGATGTTCGAGAAGGCGCACGACGAGCACGGGATCGACCTTGACGCCTCTTACCTCGTCGGGGACGCCACTGGGGACATCCTCGCGGGCAAACGCGCGGGGTGCCGCACGATCCTCGTTGCAACCGGCTTTTGGGGGAGCGATGAGCGCTACGAGGTCGAGCCCGATCTGCGAGTCGCCGATCTGCCTGAAGCGGTCGAATGTATTCTCGCGGAGGTGAGCCGATGAAGGGCGTGATCCTCGCTGCCGGCGAAGGTGAGCGCCTGCGTCCCCTCACCCTGACGACGCCGAAGCCACTCCTCCCGATCGGTGATCGTCCGCTGATCGAGCATACGATCGCGTGGTTGCGTCGATACGGGGTGGACGAGGTCTTCATCAACCTTCATCACCTTGGGGAGCAGATCGAGGAGCACCTGGGAGATGGGAGCGATTTTGGCGTTGCGATCACTTACTCCTATGAGGAAGAACTCCTAGGTACGGCAGGGGCGTTGCGCGCCTTTGCCGAGTCTCTCGATGAGGCGTTCGTCGTTGTCTACGGGGATGTCCTCACCGATTTCGACCTTGACTCCCTTCGCGCTTATCACGAACGGAAAGGGGGAATCGCCACCCTTGTCGTGCAGCGGACCGATCGGCCAGGGGATTGCGATATCGTCGAGGTGGATCAAGAGTCACGCATCACCGCGTTCCATCACGCCCCAGGGAGTTTTGCACATGGGGATCTGGGGAACGCCGCGCTCTACCTGTTGGAGCCGGAGGTCTTTCCTTACCTTCCCCCGAAAGGCGTGGCCGATTTCATCGTCGATCTCTTCCCGCGCGCATTGGAAGCCGGGGAAGGGCTCTACGCCTACAAGAGCACAGAGGAACTCCTTGATATCGGAACGAAGGAACGGTATGAAGAGGCGCAAAGGAGATACCGATGATCATAACCCGCACGCCGTTTCGCGTGAGCTTTGCCGGGGGAGGGGCGGATCTCCCTTCCTACTACCGGGTGCACGGTTCGGCCGTCGTATCGACGACTATCGACAAGTACATGTATGTGATGGTGAACAAGCGGTTCGACGATACAATCCGTGTTTCCTATACGCAGACCGAGATAGTTGATCGCCTCGAGGAATTACAACACGAAATCGTGCGTGCGGCTCTGAGTAAGGTGGGAATCGACCGGGGGGTAGAGATCACGACGATCGCCGATATTCCCGCCGGGACCGGGCTTGGATCGTCCTCCACCCTTACCGTCGGCCTGCTACACGCCCTGCACGCGTACGCCGACCGCTTCTGCGGGGCGGAGCGCCTGGCGCGCGAGGCGTGCGAGATCGAGATCGAGACCCTGGGACAGCCGATCGGCAAGCAGGACCAGTACGCCGCCGCTTACGGCGGGTTGAATTACATCCGCTTCAACCGCGATGACTCGGTCCTCGTCGAGCCGATCATCTGTAAGCCCTCAACTCGGCGACACCTTACGGAATCGCTGGTCCTTTTTTATACGCACATGCAACGGAAGAGCGCCGACATCCTGGGCGAGCAGGTCACAAAGACGAAACAAGGAAAGGCGAACCGAGAACTCGGCTTATTGGTTAGACTTGCCGAGGATCTGCGCGAGGCCCTGTGCGACAATCATCCGGAATCGGTAGGAAAGCTCCTGCACCGAAGCTGGATGATCAAGCGCAAGATCGCCAGGGGGATCACGGACCCGCGGATTGACGAGTGGTATCACGCCGCTCTCGACGCCGGGGCAGAGGGTGGGAAGATCCTCGGCGCTGGTGGCGGAGGGTTCCTCCTCCTCTACTGCGAGCCGGAACAACAAGGAGCGCTCGTGCGCCAGATGGAAGGGATGGGGCTATGCCGGGTCGACTTCTCCTTCGAAGGAGAGGGGAGCCGGATCATCTACGTGGAGGAGTAAGATGCGAGACTACATACGAGATTACATCGATCGGCTCGAACAGGGGCTGCGAGAGATCAACCCTGTTACGATCGAGCGGGTCGTGGAGACCCTGGAGAACGCGTGGCGTGAGCGACGAACGATCTTCATCATCGGAAACGGAGGGAGCGCCGCCACCGCCTCGCACATGGCGAACGACCTTCAGAAGCTCGCTTCCCAAGGGAAACCCCTTGCATATCGGGCAATCGCCCTTACCGACAACGTCTCCCTTATCACCGCGTGGGCGAACGATGTCGATTACAAAGAGGTCTTCACCCGCCAGTTGGAGGTGCTCGCTCAGACGGGCGATCTCCTCATCGTGATCACCGGGAGCGGAAACTCGAAGAACATCGTACACGCGGTAGAGTGGGCAAAGGGTGCTGGGTTGAAAACGATCGCCCTTCTCGGGTTTGACGGGGGGGAGGTGATGAACCTAGCCGACCATGCCCTCCTCTTTGCTGAGGATCATTATGGCCGCGTAGAAGACGCACACATGATTCTTGAGCACATAATCGCTAACTACCTGCACGATCTCTCGGAGTAGTCCCCGCCTTGAAAAAAGGGCGCTAATCGGGTAAGAAATGACCACTAATTGGGGCCTTAGCTCAGCTGGGAGAGCGCTTGCATGGCATGCAAGAGGCCAGGGGTTCGAGTCCCCTAGGCTCCAAACTACCGTGCTGCAGACGGAACGAAAGTTCTGTTTACAGTCACATAGACCACAAACGTTCCTTGCTGACTCAGCTACTTGGGATTCCAGTGTTCTCACGCCGAAGTCGTCTCTCGATAACGTGAATTGATGTCGTTTTCAGTATTGTCCTCGGACCGAATTCCGGGGTGAAGGTCAATCGAACGGACGCTTCGCTTACGCCTAGCACGAGAAATCCACAATCCCCAGATTCCAATGATCGGTTCTGAATACTTCGGAAGCATGGGCGGGAGAACAGTCAACTGAAGAAGCCTGTACCTGATCTAAGTCTGGACAAACAGATCCTTCACGACGTACTGCGAAAGAGCTCTTAAGCCTGCACGCAAGCGGCTCCTGCTCTCAGAGATCATCAAGGTCAACGAGGTGTCCGAACGCGGGGCATGCAGGCTCATACTCCTTCATCGACCTATTACTATCAATCACGCGAGAAGGGCGATCGTACGCTACGAATACGCACAAAGAGCTAGCGTGCTCGCGCACACGCTACGGTTACCGTCGACTGACCGTGCTGCTGCATTGTGGAGGTTGGGAGATGAATCGCAAACGGATCTCCAATGATGATTGCGTTCACAGCGCGGATCGCCCCGTATCCAGAAGGCGCCTCGCGCCACCGGAACATGCCCCCACATAGACCACGCCAGGGAAGGCTACCGCTTCGGGCACGGCGGCCCCGAGTTCAGAAGAGAACCGACGGCTACGACCGCAGCGGAGTTGCCGCTTCTCGTGCCAAGCACTCCCGGTTCGTGCAGCCGTCCAGACTATCTTGTGAGATCGTATGGGTCAATCATCCACTCGTATCCAGCGTTCACAAGATAACCGTTGACCATCACGCTCGGGGCTGCTTCGTCGGGATGATGCATGTCGATGGCTTTCGTCGCCCCCGAGCGTCTCAAACCTACAGCCGGCCTGTTCTCCTCGAGAATTACACCAAGTGCGCCGGCCACATCCACTTTGACACTCGCACTCGGAATCTCCAGATCACCACTGGCCGCGCACCACTTGTCCAATTCAGTCATCGTCGTCCATTCCCCGATGCAGCTTGCCGCGGTAACCGCTAGAGAGCCCTCGACAGCCCCCGGAGCAGCCGGTCCAACTGTTCCATCGTGTGCCCTGAGAACACCGCTATTCGGAGCACTTCGACAGGTGGGGAGTCCGAGTATCCATTCGGGCCGATGTGCGAAACGACAATGTCCTCCCGCGACAGTGTCGTGGCAACATGCTCGAGGTCAACGCCGTCCCGCCCGACGATGCAGACGATCGGCACAGGAGAACGCGGCGTCTCGATGCCCAGGTCGGCCAGCCCTTCACGGAGGTGCGAGACGTTGATCCGGAGTTCTGCCCTCATCTCGGGATGCGCCGAGAGAACACGCAGGCCTTCAGCCGCTGCCGCCACAGCGCCCATGGACAGTGGGCTAGCTCCCTCGGGAATCCGATCGCTACGAACGACATCGCCGATGAATTCCTGTGTACCTGTGACGAATCCGCCGAGCGCACCGAACGCTTTGCTGAGCGTTGCGCCGAAGTAATTGTCTGGACCGACAAGTCCGAAGTGTTCGTATGTTCCTCGTCCGTGCTCTCCGAGGACACCGACTCCGTGCGAGTCGTCAATACAGAGAAGACCTCCCGCGTAGTCGCTTAGCACGTCGGCGTAGGCGTCCACTGGCGCAATGACACCAGTGACGGGGAAGACTCCATCACTCATCACGAGCGGAACGCCACTCGCCGGGAGGCAATCTGCGATCTTCGCTCTCAAATCTTCGGGATTTCGATGGGCGAACTTTATGATCGACTTGCCAGTCACCCGCAAACCGTCGTAGACACTGTAGTGCGCCTTCTCGTCAACAAAAGCGACGTCGAATCTTGGCGATAGTGTGTGAGCAAGCATCATGTCGGATAGATAGCCAGACGCGACAACGCGTGCGTCCTGCGTGCCGAAATAGCGGGCAATCTGCTCGCGGAGTTTCCGCATCGGGGGCGTATCGATTGTGTTCCCGGGGCCGGTTCCGTAGCGCGCGATCGCATCTCGGGCCGCCTCGATTAGCCGATTGTCAGCGTGAAGGCCAAAGTAGCTGGTTCCGCCGTAGTAATCGACCGTTCTCCCGTTGATGACCGCTCTAGGCCCGACGGCCGTCTCCATCAGTGATGTCATTGTCCCTCCTCTCCATTTCGCACGGTCAAATGCCACCCGCCAGAGCTTGCTTGAAAAACGCGATCATTCGTGACAGGACGAGAACGTTGTTCTTGGACTTCAATATGCCGTGCCCTTCGTCATCCAACCACAGGATCTCGTACTCGACGTCGCTCTCGTCAAGCTGGGGGACGATCGCATGCACGTGATCCGGCGGCACGTTCGGATCCTGTACGCCTTGCACAATCATAAGCTTTGCTTCGATACGATCCACGAAGTGAATCGGCGAGCGCTCTCTGTAAAGCTCGGGGCACTCCGTCGGCTTCCCGCCCATCATGCGATCGGTCAGCGGACGTAGATCGGGGCGCGTTCGCTCATAGTCCATGACGAGATCCGTCATCCCGCAGACCGGCGCGGCGGCAGCAACGATTTCGCGTGGAAAGTGTGTAACAGCATGCCATGTGGAGTATCCGCCATACGAGAGTCCTGTCATCCCAACCCTGCTCGGCTGCGCGATACCACGCTCGATCAGCGCCTCTATGCCCGTCCTGATGTCCTCCTGCTCCAGACCGCCCCATCCCGTGGCCCGGATCGCCTCCTGATAGCTCAGCGAGAACCCCGTGCTCCCCCGGTAGTTGGGCACAAGCACATTGAACCCTGCTGCCCGGAACGCCTGCGGCTCCAAGTCGAATTCGTCGCCTAGATGCCACGTCGGTCCTCCGTGGACACAGACGACGGTCCCACACACCTGACCTTCGGCTCGGTACAGCCATCCCTGAATCTTGAGACCGTCGACGGAATCCCAACAGAAACTCTCCGCACGCCCGAGTGGTTTCGCGGAGTCGACACGGCTTGATGCGTGCGAGATGCTAATCCATGTCTTCGGATCACCCACCGGAACGGTCACCCGCACCAAGTCACTCGCTGCGTTGGTAGCGTTTGCCTGAGCGACCCATGTGTTATCCGAGAAGGGAGCCAGCAGAAGCAGCTCACCTGTTCCACTCGGCGAAATATCGATGCGGCCTGATCGCCCGTCGATCAGAACGCTTCGCGTCCGGGCATTCTGCGCAACCAAGGCGACAATTTGATCCGAACCTGCCGGAACGTACGCCCGCTCAATGTTGAACTCCGGGTCGTCAACCAGCCATTCGAGCCGTCGCGTTGCCAGATCCCAGACGCCCAGTCTGCGGTGCGTACGAGCCTCTGTCTCTGCAAGGATCAAAACTCGTGTGCCGTCCGGATACCACGAAGCCTGCACCTTGAGGTCCTCGCCAACGTTGACGATTTCTGAGTCGTTCTTCCCGTCGATGCGGACCAACCAGACCTGGACGCCTGCTGGATGCCGATCGGATCGGAAGTAGACGACGTGGTCGCCCGTCGGACTAAGCACAGGGGCGTTCTCTCCACCTCCTGCCGGCCTGGCGAGCTCAATCTCCCCGCCGCTGATAAGATCGCGGCGAATGACACACGTGGGCTCGATAGGTTGACACGTGGCGACATCGACGTTGGCCCCGTAGATCAAAGTCCTTCCATCTGGATGGAGCGACCCTCCGCGCACGAAAAACCGGGGTCTAACCGGTGTTAGGACAATGGTTTCAGCAGGCTGCTCCAAGTCAATGCGGCAGAGCCAGGCACGTTCATCTCCATCGTCCTCACGTTCGATCAGAACCGAGCGGCTGTCCGCTGACCACGACACGACGCGGGCCGCCAGGCCGATCCCCCCCAAACGAAACGGCGGTGTTCTTCCGTCAGTCGAGGCAACGTACACCTCGTCGCTATCCCCTGTTCCCGACCAGGTCCAGGCGACCCACTGCGCATCAGGCGAAACGCAGGGTGACGACATCCGAGGTACGTGAATCAGCCGTGTCAATTGCTCGATTCGGTCTGTCATGTCCCTCCTAACGCCGGCAGCTTTGGAGCCCGGCGTTTGGCGCGATGTTGAACGCGCTGGTATCGTTTCACGTTCCTCTCCTTAGCCTTGGGTCGAGGATGTCGCGCAACGCGTCGCCCACTAGATTCCAGCTGAGCACGAACAGCACAAGTGCGCCAGCCGGATAAACGAGCGTGTACCAGTATTGGAACGGGTTGTTTCCGCTCGAGATAATCCAGTTACGCGAGAAGCTGATGACTTGTCCCCAATCGGCATACCCTTCGGGAGCACCGACACCGAGGAAACTGAGCGTCGATGCCCAGACGACCATGGAGCCGATTTGCATCGTTGACTGCACGAGGACCGGGAAGATGCAATTGGGGAGGATGTGCCGAATGAGGATACTGAACGGATGCGTGCCGATCGCCCGGGCGGCGGTGACGAACTCCTTTTCGCGGACGGCCATAATGTCACCGCGGATCAGGCGGGCGTATCCCATCCATCCGAATGCCACCATGGCAATCATTACCTTGTCGAGCCCTTTGCCAAGGAGCGTTGCGAGGACCATCGCCGCAACGATGAACGGAAAGGCCAAGAAGATATCGACAATCCGCATCAGGATCTCGTCCAACCACCCGCCGCCCATCGCGGCCAGAGAGCCGATGGCGATTCCAACCACCACGGAAATACCCGTAACGATAAGGCCTATTCGTAAAGCAGTTCTCGTCCCCCATATCATCGCATAGTAGATGTCGTACTGGCCCTCGGTGGTGCCGAACGGGTGCTCTTCGCTGGGTGCCTTCGGCTCAACCTTGAATCCGGATCGTGGGATCCGATACGGTTCCGCCGGCCGCGGCGGTGGAGCAAGGACAGGCGCAAGCACGGCGACGAGGATAAAGGCTATGAGCAGCAACGTACCAACAAGCGAAAGAGGGTTCTTGAAGAGTTTCTTGAGTACGGTCATGAAAGTCGGATCCTCGGATCGACGACGACGTAGAGAATGTCGACCAGCAAATTGACGGTAACAAGCATCATCGCATTGAACAACGCAAACCCAATAATCGCAGGGAAGTCGAACTGTCGGGCCGCCTCGGTTGCCCACCAACCGATCCCCTTGTAGTTGAACACCGTCTCCACAACGACCTCACCTCCGATCATGCTGGCCATGAGAAGACCGCTCGCAGTGATCACGGGAATCAGCGCGTTGCGGAGCGCATGACGACGAACGACGACTCGTTCCGTCAGACCCTTGGAGCGGGCAGTGGTGATGTAATCCTGCCGAAGCGTCTCTAGCATGCTCGATCGGGTGATCCGCAGGATCAGCGCCCAACTAACGAAGCTGACCGTCGCCACGGGTGCGATCAGATGGCGAATAACGTCCAGCAGAACGCCGAACTCCCCGTTGAGGATCGTATCGATCGTGTAGATCCCGGTGAATTGCTTCATCTCGTGGATGATCGGCAGCGCCCATACGCTAACGCGTCCGGGAGGGAACCAGTCAAGCAGGCCATAGAAGATGGCCAGGGCCAACAGGCCGGCGACAAACGTCGGCAACGACCAGCCGGTGATCGCCATCACCCGCACCACATGGTCAGTCGCACGGTTGTGCCTGCGCGCTGCGAGCGCGCCCAGCCAGATGCCTCCGAGGATCACCGGAATGACCGAATACAAGACCAACTCAAGCGTGGCCGGGAAGTACAGGGCAATTGCCTCTGTGACAGGAAGTGAGACAGTGCTCGAGAATCCCAGATTCCCGTGGACAATATTGTTGAGCCATCGGGAGTACTGTACGAGGAGGGGATCGTTCAGCCCATACATCTCAATCAATGCTTCCCTGCTCTCTCCCCGCAGCTTTGTCGGATCACTGACAAAGGCCATGAGGCGCTGCGTCGGCGTCAAGAACTGCATCATGAGAAAGATCAGCAAGCTCAAGCCAAGAAGAACGATGGGCAGGAGTAATATTCGTCTGGCGATGTAGTTGATCATGGTTTAGAGGACGGGGAGGGGACAACATCCCTCCCTGTCGGTTTCTCCTACTCTATAGTTTAGGGGACAGGGAGGGGACAACATCCCTCCCTGTCGGTTTCTCCTACTCTATAGTTTAGGGGACAGGGAGGGGACAAACATCCCTCCCTGTCAGTTCTTCCTACTCTTCTGACTTACTTAGCGGGTAGTAGTACTCGATGCTCCATTGCGGAATGAACGGGTACCAACCACGGACCCACTCGCGCGATACATGCCACGAGGTCGGCTGTGCATAGAAAATCGACAGCGCGTCATCATGGCAAATCTGCTGGAGCTGCTTGTAGAGTGCCTCTCGCTCTGGACCGTCGGCCATGGCTCCGCCTTGCTCGATCAAATCGTCGTAGCCAGTGATGTTCTGGCTGTCGGAATAGAAGCCGGCGCTGTGCATGAACGGCTGCGTGAAGTTGTGCGGATCGAGGTAATCGGCAGTCCAAGACCAGATAAACACCGGGAGGCGGCCGGCCATGAACTCGTCCATGAACGTCGCAAGCGGCATCGGCTGAAGCTCGACCTGGAACTTGCTGTTGAGCGACTCAAGGCCCAGTTCAAGGATCTCGGCAGCCGACTTGGCTTCAGCCTCGCCCGATACAAAGGCGACTGTTAGGGTGAAGCCCTCCTCCCACAGCTGGCCGTCGAGGGCAGACTTCAAGTACTGCTCGGCGAGAACCTCGTCATACGAGTACGGCTCGAGGTCCGGGTCGAAATAGGCCATGCCGTACGGGACGCACGAGGCGGGGTGCAGGGCGTCTCCTCCGTACACATCCTCGATGAAGGCATCGGCGTCAAACGCGTAGTTGAAGCCCTTGCGGACGTCGAGCGAATTGAAGAAGTCAACGGGAACACCGTCTCCGAGTTCGCCGGTGCCGACAAAAGTGTTGTCGATCATGTCGATGTCTTGAGTCAGGAAGACCGCCGCGATTGAATAAAGCGGGAGGTCGCGGGTAACTCGAATGCCATCCGTCGCCTCCATCTGATCCAGATACTGGCGCGGAACATCGACGATATCGGCGTCTCCGTTCTCAAGCATCAGGCGGCGCGTCGTCCACTCGTCGATCCGATACAGGAGCACGCGCTCAAGCTGGGCTGGCTCGCGCCAGTAATTGTCGTTACGAACGAAGATGGCTTCGACGCCCGGTGTCCAGCTCTCAAGCAGGAAGGGTCCTGTTCCGACGATGTTCTTCGTGAGAACGGAGTCCTCGAGCGGCTGGTCCGCGTAGTCTTGCCACGTCTCTGCGGTTCCAGGCCATCCGCCAAGTCCAACCGTTGTCTCCTTGTCGACGACGGCGCAGAAAGTCAGCGCGATGATCTTAAGGAAGAACGTGGAGGGATTGCGCAGGTGGAAGACGATCATATTGCCTTCGACTTCGATCGCGCTATCAATCTCCTCAAACGATTCGGCGGTGTAATCGGGAAGAAGGACCTCAGTAAGCATCCAGATCGGGCCGCCACTGGGATTGATGACCAGAGCGCGCTCGAAACTGTACTCGACGTCCTCCACGGTCAGGGCACTCCCATTGGTGAAGGTAATCCCTTCGCGAATCGGGAACTTGTAGGTGAGCCCGTCCTCAGAGATGAGTCCGTTCTCGGTCGAGGGCACATCCGTCGAGAGAATAGCGATAAAGTCATCGGCAGCCCCCTCGTTGTACCCGATCAGCGTCTCGAGCGACTGAGCAATTAGTTCTATCGTATAGCCATCGTAGGCATAGGCTGGATCGAGCGAGCCTGCCTTGCCCGGCACCACGCGTACGAGCGTGTTCGGGTTCTTCACCGCATCCGCCCCGAGCGTGCTGGCCGACGCAAGAAGCAGAACCAATACCAATACTGCGAAAACATACCCATGTTTCACGTTGCTTCGCCTCCCTGTATATTGCCTTCTTTGCTCCATTCGCACGTCATCACGGGAACAACTCCTCTTGGCTATCCAACCACCTCCCTTCCGAAACCTCTTGTTCACTCATGGAGCGCCGGTTTCGCCGTTACAGCTGGACCAATGCATCCGCAAGTTGGCCACTGTGGCTTCGATGTGCTTTTCGACAACACGGCGCGCGGTGGATCCATCGCCCTGTTCAAGCGCTTCAAGCAATTGCGCGTGCTCACACAGCTCACGCTTGCTGACCGTGGCCAGCGTCTTGGCGTCCTCTTCCCCTCCGTACTGAGTGAACATGAGTTGCCAAAGCTGTGTGAGAAGTCTGATCAGATGGGGTTTGTGCGACGCGTGAATCACGATCATGTGGAACTGCCGGTTCGCTTCGTGCGTCTCCATGATCGAACGCGAAGGGGCGGTCGCTGTTGTCAACGGGAGCAGCTGCCTCATTCGCTCTGTCTGCTCCGGTTGGATACTCTTCGCTGCACTCTCGGCAGCGAACCCTTCGAGAAGACATCGGATCTGATAGATCTCCTCGAGTTCGTGAAACGGAAACGATGCCACACAGAAGCCCTTTCTCGGCTCATGGCGTACCAACCCTTCTGCCACGAGGCGCATCAGTGCTTCACGGATGGTTCGTTGGCTAACACCGAGACTGTCGGCAATCGGTATCTGTTTGATCTGCTGCCCCGGTTTGAGTTCGCCGGTGACGATCGCATTGTGGATACGCTCATACACATCTTCCACGAGCGTCAATGCTCTCGCCGTCTCGCCGATCCCCGTCTTGGTCATGTCGCGCGCTCCTCACGTTCTTGACATCTTTAAGCATTATGAATAATATAACTATACACGATTCGTCCCAAGAATCCAAACGCATCGTGCGAGGCCCTAGAGGTATCGAGCTTCTGGAGCTTCTCTCTGCTCAACCAGAGCGAAGAGTCCAAGATCGATGGGAGGAGCAATGAAAGATGACCGATTCGCGTTCCTCGAACGCTTGATGGAAACAATCTGCCCATCCGGGTACGAAGCCGACGCATCGCGAATCTGGCACACGGAGGCCGAGCGGTTCGCCGACCGGACGTGGGCCGATCAGCATGGCAATACATATGCCGGGATCAATGAGGGCGGACACCCGCGGGTAATGCTCGCAGGCCACATCGACGAGATCGGGTTGATGATTACCCGAATCGGCGACAAGGGCTTCCTCTCGTTCAGCAGAATCGGCATCTGGGACCCACAGATCCTCCCAGGCCAGCGCGTTCGAATACGGACCGAACAAGGCTTACTGCTCGGACTAGTTGGACGGAAGCCAATCCATCTTCTCGATGACGAGACACTGAAGCGTGGAGTCACGTTCGATGATCTTTGGATCGACATCGGGGCACGAGATCGAGCGGATGCTGAGAGCATTGTCTCGATCGGCGACGTCGCCGTCCTCGACTACGGCTTCGCTCACATGCGAAACGGCCTTGTGGTAGGACGTGGGTTGGATGATCGCATCGGCGCGTTTGTAGTACTCGAAGCCGCCCGCATGGCCGCACTCCGCGATCCCAAAGCCGAACTCATTGCCGTGGCAACGGTCCAGGAGGAGATCGGGTACCGGGGCGCTGTCACCAGTGCGTTCTCTCTCGAGCCAGATGTCGCTATCGTAGTCGACGTGGGACATGCCACCGACGTGCCTTCGACTAATCCTGGCAAGCAGCGAAGCGCAGATGTACATCTCGGCGCGGGGCCGGTGATCACTCGGGGACCGTACACGAATCATGCATTGACGCGTCTCCTCGTCGGCACGGCAAGAGTACAGGACATCCCGTTTCAACTGGACGCATCCTCCGGCGAGACAGGCACCGACACGGACGTTCTTCAGATCTCTCGAACCGGTGTCGCAACCGGTCTCGTCAGCATTCCCAACCGCTACATGCACTCGCCGTGCGAGATGCTCCACCTTGATGATCTGGCGAATGCCGCACGTCTCATCGCAGAAGTGATCGTGGCCATGACTCCAGAGACCGCTTTCGTGTAGCTGCAAGAGATGTCATCGTGTCAATCTGAAGTCCTGCATCTCGTGCACCTCTATACATCTCGATGGGTGGACAACCGAATCTGGCGTGGCTCCGTCGCCGCACTTGAGGGAAACGTTAAGGTAGCACCGGCAATTGCCTGATGGCTCCACGGGTTACGTGGGGCCTCGTGCCAGGATTTTTGTTACTCAGGGCAGTCAGAGTGGAACAGAGATTCAGTGGGCCAGGTTTCTTGAGATTGATGAGCCCCCGCGGCGGACATCAATCACCACAAGGCAATGCACCGATGCGTTCTACATTCAGTCTCCCAGGCTCCACATGGCTCTATTCATGCGATTCATGAATCGCGCTCCAGAGTTCTTTCTTTGCTTAAGACACAGATCTAGCTCAGGCCGCAGTTTAGGTATCTCTTCTCTTTGAAGAACGTTTGCCCCCTATTTCTGCCACTTGACCACAGTGATTGATTCCTGCTATTGTCTCTCCAAGGGGGAAGTATGAAAACGGTAGCTCTGGCGATGGTCATGTTGGTTCTGTACTCGATTTCGCTTCTTGCTTGCGAGTACTTGATGAATGATACGTCAGCAAGCGAGTACGGGCTACGTGTAGTCTTCTCCGAGCGAGTACCGATCACCGCGTTCGGCGATGAGCTCGTGTCCGTGATGCCATCCGGCGAGTTCGCCGAATTCATCTTCTCAGGTGTGGAGAGCTTGCCACATGGGGAGGGCATCGCGGGGCAGCTGAGGATGAACGGAACGGCTACTAGCAGCATGTTCACGGATCCGTGTCCACCACGATTCCCATCAGCCATTCACCTCGCAGATCTGCCAAGTGACAGTGAGGCGCACAATGGAACGCAGTGAACGCGACCGGCTTCTTGCAGATGTCGTTCGGTGGAAGACCTTTCGTGCTTGGCATCCAGATGAGTATCGCGTCATTCTTGAGACTGCCAGTCGAGGGCTCGATTCCGCTGGGACAGAGCTACCGACTGACGTTGCGCGAATAGCCACCTCACATGGGATCGAACAGACAAACGCTGCATCGGTGGTAGCGCTATCAAAACGAAGTGCCACTCAGGCATGGTTGCTGGCGTACGTCGAGAATTACCTGGCTCCTGCTGCTGAAGATCCAAGGCAGTTCTGCAGCGCCATCTTGGAGCTTGCCAAGACAGCGGAGGTGCTCCCGAGGCTTGAGGCCTACCGTTTCTCTCTTGCAGCACTGGACGCTATCTACGGGAGAAGCCTGCTAGCGATCCTGCCTATGCTTCATGCAGGCAATTCATGTGCGTGGGAAGTCCTCCCTGTCTTCTGGGACCTGCTGCCTGGTCTTGATGCGGACGCCGAAACACTGATCCAGCATCTTCCGCGCATACATGACATCGTGGGAGAAGACTTGACAGCAGGTGCGTTCCACGGTTCCGTTCGGGAGTTTGGCGAGTCTCATCCAGAGACAGCGGAACTTGCTTGCGTTGGCCTGCTCGACGAAGGCACACAGTCAGCGGCGGCTATGGCGAGCTGTTTGATGGTCGGTGCCGCGAAGGCGCGGCCGCGCCACATGTACGATCTGGCTCTTGAGCTAACAGGATCAAATTGCGCCACGACAGCGTCAGCAGCTGTCGTCGCTCTGAGTAACATGGACTACAGCGATCTGGAGCTTGCAGGTCACGTGGGGCAAGTCATCGAGAAGTATGGAGCGCTTGAATGCAATGAGCATCTAGTGGGCGCAGTGTCGCTTGCTTACTGTAACCTTGCCAGGCAGGGTCACGAGCTTGGAGACAAGCTGGTTCAGCTATCTCAGCACACAGATCCTGTTGCTCGACACCACCTAAGCAGTCTTCTTCTCAGCTGGCCTCAGAAGCCAGCTGATGAGCAATGGACCACGATCTGCCTTATGCACTTGGCCAGGACGACTGACTCCAGCCATGCAAGAACACTGAAGAACCTTGATGTAACACTTGCCGGGCTGGTCAAGTCGGACACCTCCGTGGCCAATCGCTTCCTGACCCGCTGGGCTCTCGATCATTCCGTAGGACTGGAACAACACCCGATTCACGAGGCCTTCAGAAGCACCTTTCTGCAGCTCCTTGGACTGCGGGAACCATTGGAGTTCCTTGTGACCGCCTGGTTGAATACGGACCTCCTGCCTCTTCATCGAGCAGCTGCGCAAATGCTTCGCGAGGCCTCTCTAGTATTCTCCGTCCGCGGAGACCCACCGCCGGTGCTTTCTGCGCAAGTGCTGACCCGCACTAGCAGCATCAACAGGGCCTTCATCTTGCGTAAAGTCCTTGGCTGGACATACGACATCGACAACATATCGCTCTTCAGTCTTGCAGTCTCCGTGCTACAAGGTGTCAACAGCAACCCGGTTCTGGAGGGATTGGTAGCAGCAGCATTTGGTGACGCACTTGGCTACGATTATCCCAGTTCATGCGAGGAGTTCCTGAAGGGTCTTGGTGGATCGGAGAGTAGCATCATTCAGCGCGTGGCGACTGCAGCTCTGATCAAAATGGAGGCGTACCGCAAGGCACGTGCGGGGAGGCCATACCTCAAGGAACTTGTTCCTCCCTCTGACAGGCTTGCGCAGTACGACAGAGAGGTTACAAAGGCGATGGCTCGTGGCTACAAGCAAGCTAGAGAGGAGAAACCAGGCTTGTTGCAGCTTGCATCGAGACAGATGCTCAAATTCAAGTGCCCGTACGTTTTCAGGGGGCCTGATGGAGAGTTACGTCGAGGAGAGTTGCACGCTTACTCTGAGACAATGGAGCTTCCGAGGGGCGATAGCATTGCCCCGATCGGCCACGCTGTAATGCTTGCCAAATTCAGGGCGGAGACTAAAGCTGAGGTTCAAAGTTGGCTAGAAGAGCGGGAGGAATGACCAGCGCATGCGACTAGCGATTCGCGAGTACCTTGCGGGGCTGCGGGAATCGGAAGAGCTCGATGCACTTCTTCCGGACCTCTTGCTGTCAATGGGAATGCGTCCAGTGGAGACGCCGAAGCGTGGTGTGAAGCAGCACGGAGTTGATGTTGCCGCCGTTGGCCAGCTGCCCGATGAGGGTGCGCCGCGGTCACTGTTCTTATTCGTGATCAAGTCAGGCGACATCCGCCAGGCTGACTGGGCCGGTTCCCGCCAGGCTGTCAGACCATCTCTAGATGATGTGCGCTACAACTATGTGCGAAACTGCATTTCTCCTGAATTTCTAGATCTCCCCGTGGTTGTCGTGGTTTGCTGTGGCGGCACGATTGAGCAGGATGTCTGTCATGAGCTTGCCGCCTTCGAGGACAGCTTTCAGGCAAGCAGCATTCGCCTCACCAAGTGGGATGGCAGCTACCTCTCGATCTTGATAGAGCGCCACATGATGGAGGAACCTACGTTCCCGAGCGTCTCTCAACATAGGCTGCGGAGAGCTCTTGCGCTGATAGACCTCAATGAGTATAGGCTCGACGATTACTACGCTCTCCTCGCCGATACCCTGTCCGAGGGGCAGAACATGCTAACCGCCAAGCAGAGATGCCACCGCATGCGGCAAGCGAATCTCTGTCTGCGAATACTCGCCAAGTGGGCGGAGGAGGCTGATAATCTTCGCCAGGCTCTTATCGCAGCCGAGAGGACGATTCTGAACAGCTGGGATTGGATGCGCCAGCTTGGATTCCCTCCATCCCTATGGCCTGAGTTCGGAAAGGTCTACCGAACTTACGACATGCTGCAAAGCCGATACTTCGAGAAGCTGCGACCTGCGTTGGGTGTGAAAGATGGACTGTTTGGGTACGGGGGTGATCGTATCGAGTATCCGATCCGTGTGTTCGAGACAATCGGGTTCTTGTCTACGCTTGGATTCGAGGCTCTCGCGGCTATCGGCATCTCACGTTTCCGACCGAACCTCGCTGAAGTCACTGATGGACTTGCCTCTCTGATCGCGCTCAATCCGGCTTCAAAGACACCCTGTTTTGATGAACACTCAATTGAAATCGCTCTTGGCCTACTTCTGCTCTATCGGTCAGGACACCAGAACGATGCGCGGGACTGGGTAATTGGCTTGTCTCGACACGTCATAAATGCGTGCCGCCTCGGCAGGCAGTACCCGCTGTCATCGGATTCCTATGATCAGCTGGTCGATATGGAAGCGGAAAACTGGGACAGTCCTGAGGAAGGAATGGATCTCTCCACGATTCTGCCCGTCGTTGGTGACTGGCTTCTCATCCTAGATTTAGGTGACGAATACAAGCGGTTTCGGCAGGCCGCTGACGCCTTATTTACCAAGACAACCCTGCAGTACTGGTACCCAAGCACAGAAACTGAGGATCACATCTATGCACGCAAGGGTGCGAACGAGTCAGGGACCACCTACATCATCACCGGTCTACCAGACGATCGAATTGCAGCACAGACAGCGTTCCGTGAGGTACAGACAGAATTTCCCGGACCACATGTGTTCTCGTGTTACACCAAGGGTATCCCGCAGCTCCTGTTCGTGGCAGCTAGACACTTTCGAACACCATTGCATCCATACTACTGGCAGACATACCTCTAGTGCGTTGTTTCGCGAACGTCTTGACGAATGATGTCCAACACCGATGTTGCACAGACAGTAGCGTTCAGCCATCCGACGGTGATTGAGTGGCGTAAGCGGTTCGTTACCGAAGGAGTAGAGACACTAACAAAGATCCGGCTAGGACGTGGAACCAAGCCCAAGCACAAGAAAGAGAAGATACAACAGATCGTGGAAGCGACTCTCCATACGAAACCAAGGAACGCCACCCATTGGAGCTGTCGGACGATGGCCAAGGAGCAAGGTGTGAGTGCTTCTACCGTTCGCCGGATCTGGAAAGCATATGGGCTGCAACTGCACCGGGTGGAGACGTTCAAGCTCTCGCATGATCCGAAGTTTGTGGAGAAGCTAATGGATATCACTGGTTTGTATATAGATCCACTTGAAAAAGTGGTTGTGTTGTGTATGGACGAGCCTCTAGTATCAGACCTTCATTCTTGATTCCTCTTCGCCTCGTCAACACGTTTCGCAATGACACTGACTGTCGAAAAATGTGACCCTAGCAAATCTCCCACTTCTCTGAGCGTGTAGTGATGAACTCGCACGCCTTGATGAATCCGCTCATTGCGTGTTGCCACATCGGAGATACCCGAGAACAGATCTTCCAGGCTCGACCTAGCCGCAGTGAGAGAGGAGAGGGTAGGCGCCCTTTCCGTTCTGCGTTTTGCGCATCGTTCCTCCAGTTTTTCCTACTTTCCCACGGCGATGTAGAGGTCAAAGACCCACTTGTCGGGGTCGGGTTCGGCGGGGGTCTGGAGGGACTCGAGCCAGCACTGGATAGTGCACGGCGGCGTGTTGCCGTGATGGTCCTCGAACCAGGCGGAAAACTGCCTCCAGACGCGGCCGATGTTCGAAAGGCCGGTGAATCGCGTAACGGCGTATCGCACGCCGGGCACCTGCTTGATCTTGATCGGCGGTTCGGGCTTAGTGTCCGGATCGACGCGGCTCCACAGCTCGTAGCCATAGTTCGGGCTTCCAGAGGACGGATTCGGGTTGTTGAAGCCGTACAATGGATGATCGGGTGACCCGGGCGTGAACCCGAGCTTCCGGGTGAATGTGTCCATCATCTTTGCGGCCTCGTGTTCGGGCTCCTTGCCGAATCCGAGCGCACTGGCCACGGTCATGTCGGGCAGATCGACGTAACGGACTTCCAACTCCACGCTCATGTGAACCTCCTGTTCTGTACTTCGGGGCTCCGGGTGCGGCTTTGTAGGCTGATCGGCCGATGGACAGGGGCAACGCCGACTGGGGTCGCAAGGGTCGTCTCCAGGGCCTCGGCCTTCAGGTCGACGAGATGGGCCAGACCGGGCGGGCGCTCTCGCGGACATCTTGGCTTCGTGCGGCGCATGCTACACCTCCTTATCTCTGATCCGAGTATGGGTCCTATTTGCGACATCTCATGTCTCATTTGTACAATGGTCTGGAAGACGGAAAGGGAGGCTGTCATGCGAGCCGATCGATTGTTGTCACTTCTGATGCTCCTGCAGAACCGCGGTCGAACGAAGACTGATCGTCTGGCCGAGGAGCTTGAGGTCTCGCGGCGAACCGTGATCCGCGATCTGTATGCGCTGCGCGTTGCCGGCTTCCCGGTGTACACGGAGCGGGGTCCCTACGGTGGGGTCTATCTGCACGAGGACTTCAGGGTGAAACTGACCGACCTGACGCAAGGCGAGCTAGCGGCGCTGTTTACGCTTGGCGTCCCGGCGCCATTGGCGGATCTCGGAATGGGCACCGAAGTGAAAGGGGCCCTGCTCAAGCTGGCTGCAGCGGTTCCCGCGGGACGACAAGACGTAGAACGAGACGTCCGCAGCCGACTCTATCTTGATCCCAATCCGTGGCATGCCTCGCGCGAGACGATCCCCGCTCTGTCTGTATTACGTCAAGCGGTGTGGGAGGATCGCTGGGTTCGTGCGACGCTCCTTCGTATGCGGCAGATTCCGGTTAAACACGAGATCGCGCCGTACGCTCTGGTTGCCAAGGGACGGACGTGGTACGTCGTCTGGCAGCGGCACGACGGCGCACTGCACGTGGACCGTGCATCGAACGTGATCAAGGCTGAGATGTTGGAGGAAAGATTCGACCGCCCACCCGGGTTCGACCTCGCCTCGTACTGGAAGGCGTGGGCAACGGCGCATGAGGCGAGCCAATGGTTCTTTTCCGTGAGCCTTGTTGTGTCAAGCGAGGCGTTGCCGCACCTCGAACGCGACCTTGGGCGGCGTATTCAGCAAACCGGCGAGATCGAGCGAGGATCCTCACGTGTGGCAGTGCGGATAGAGTTCGACCATTTCGAACACGCGCGAGCGACGCTGCTCGCCTACGGCGGAGCGGTCGAGGTGATTGAACCCGA
>Ga0307428_1000399_pt1 | contig 29640 bp, 24 predicted proteins | sample SalMarWE160240MG_FD_202161 | JGI IMG/M metagenome (GOLD analysis project Ga0307428, IMG submission 202161) | Salt marsh sediment microbial communities from the Plum Island Ecosystem LTER, Massachusetts, United States - WE1603-240 | ecosystem: Environmental > Aquatic > Marine > Intertidal zone >...
ATGGTTTTGCTGGAGAATGTTCAATCCTATGTAGGGGACGATGTTCCAGCTAAGCACCTCTCGGGTTCTAGGCGAGTATGGCTCTTTTTACCAGTGTTTTGGTTATCTCGACTTTGTATGCGTTCATGGCGAGTGGTATTGCACCTGTGATCGCTGCCTTCGCTGCCGATTCTGCCGTTGCGGCATTGATGGCCTTTCCCTTGATTGCCTGTTCCACCATAGTTGCCCGGATTGGTGCTGGGGCGACTGCTCCCATGACTACCCTCGCGTCCCGGCAAACTCCGCCGTCCATAGTGATGACCGATGCGATGCTGACGATGGGGAAATCAACGGACTCCCGCAGTCTGAATTTGGAGAATGTTTGCTTGGCTCCATCTGGCGGCTGAGGAACTTGGATTTCGGTTACCATCTCATCCGCTTCAAGGGCATTCCTCAAGGAACCGAAGAAGTTCTCAATTGGGATTGTCCTGGTGCCTCCTGGTCCGGCAATCTTTACCTGTGCCCCCAAAGCTACGAGCACTACACCCATATCCGACGGGTGCACCGAAACACAGCCGCAATTGAAGCAGCGATTTGCCTCTCCTTCAATCTCACCCGAACTCAGACCCAAGGCATCCTCAACATCTATGGTCCTCTCGGCTACCGGCCGCTTGGGCATCTCCACCCGGCTTGTCTTTTTGAGGTAGTCACTGTTGAACTTAAGGAAAGGCTGGGGCTTTTTCTCAGCCTCTTCTTTGGGTTTTCCTTTTAGATAGATATCCATAGTGGTGGCTGCCCTTCTCCCGGCGGCAATCGCCTCTATGACTGTAGCCGGGCCATGCGTTACTGCGCCACCAGCGAAGACGCCTGGAATGCTGGTGGCCTGAGTTTCCGGGTCAACCTTTATCAGACCTCCCTCCACCTTCAGGGCACTGCTGGGCTGGATGAAACTAAAGTCAGCGGCATAGCCCACCGCCATCATTATCTGGTCGGCCTCCACCGTGTCCTTAACCCCACTATCGTAGGTGGGAGCAAAGCAGCCCTGTTTGTCAAAGACTGAGGTGCACCGGACCAGCTCCATTCCCTTTACCTTGCCATCGGACTTGAGCACCCGGTGGGGCCCCCAGCAGTTCATTACCTTGACTCCCTGCTCCAGCGCCTGTTCAATCTCCCAAGGAAGGGCTGGCATCTCCTCCCGGGACTCCAGACAGACCATGGTCGCTTCCTCAGCCCCCAGGCGCAGGGCGCTGACAGCCACATCAATGGCGGCATTACCCCCGCCTATTACCAGGACCTTCTTCCCGGGAACCTCTCTAACCCCGAGGTTGATATTGGTCAGAAAGTCCATGCCGAATCTGGTGGACTCCTCGCCCTCCAGCCCTATGGATATCGGGTTCCAAAGTCCGTTGGCGATGAAAACGCTGTCAAAGTCTTGCTTAAGCTCATCCAGAGTTACGTCCTTGCCGACATCAATATTGCATTTTAATTCAATCCCTGTATTTTCAATCGTTTTTACTACCCGCCTCACAATATCCTTGGGTAGCCTGTAAGGGGGTATCACGTAGGCCAGCATCCCCCCGGCTTCTTTCATCCGCTCAAACACGGTGACATGGTGTCCCGACATTCTAAGATAGTACGCCGCTGAGAGACCGGCTGGTCCCGAGCCTATAATGGCCACTTTTTTGCCGCTGTCGGTTCCTGGAGCTTGGATGACTTCGCCTGCATTCTCAAGGATATAGTCACCCATGAAACGCTCAATGTCCCTTATCGATACCGATTCATCGAAATCACCCCGGTTACACTCCTGCTCGCAAAAATGGGGGCACACCCGCCCCGTTACCGAAGGAATCGGATTGGTTTCGAGTAGTACTATGGCTGCGCTCGTCAGGTCACCCTCCCTGATTTTGCTCAAGTATACCGGTATATTCACGCCTCCCGGGCAGGCTGCAGTGCAGGGCGTAGGAGCATCTCTCCAACCACCGAATATGGAGTGGTACTGGTTCTCTCTGGTCAGAGCGTAGCAGCCCTTGCCCCCCTTCAGGTAACAAAATATTCGTCCCCCTACGCTGTGGGGATAGCGGTAGTACCAGCAACGAACGTCCTGACACAAGTTGCCGCCGATAGTCCCCATTCGTCGAACCTGTGGTGTAGCTACGGCTTCAGCGGCCTGGGCCAGTAGCTGGTATTTCTCCTTAATTAGGGGAGACTGGGCTATTGCCTCCATCTTGGCCAGGGCTCCTATCTTGAGTCCTCCGCCGTCCTCACTGATGTGATCCAGATTCGGGATGGTCTTGATGTTGATGACAGTTTCAGGGTAAGCAGGCAGAATTTTATCTTTAAGGGTGCTGAGCAAGTCAGTTCCGCCGGCAATCAGCTTGGCCCTGCCCTGGTTACTTTTGAGCAGTTCGACAGCTTCAGTTACGGTTTCGGCATTAATATGGTTGAAAGATTTCATCGCTCTTAGTCTCCTCTATATTTTGCCCAGGGCCTTGAGGATCTTGTCAGGGGTTGCTGGATAGTCCATTATTCTCTTGCCAATTGCATTGGAGATTGCCATGAGGACCGCACTGGGACCGGGGGCGGGGGATATTTCACCCACCCCTATCGCCTTGAAGCGATGAGTGGGAAAGGGGGTCTCCAGAATCACGTTCTGGAACTCCGGGAGGTCAATAAAGGTGCGCCACTTGTAGTCAATCATATTACAATTCAGTATATGGCCCGTATCTTTGTCCAGAACCGTTCCCTCGAATAAGGCGGTGTCTATACCCGCCGACCCTATGGAGCCGTGAAGCTGGCCTGCCAGAACCAGGGGGTCGATGATTTGGCCGCAATCGGTAGCAGCCACCACGCGTCGCAAGTCTGTTTTTCCTGTCTCGATATCAACCTCAACCTCGGCAAATATAATCATGCAGTTGCATAAGGAATAGTCGGTCTCAAAGCGCCCCTGGCCGGTCAGGGTACGGGTTACACCCATGGCCTTATGCCAGGGAATAGCTGTATCCTCTCTACCCTTGACGTATATCTTCCCGTCTTGAGTTTCCATGTCTTCTGGCTTGGCACCGAGCACCGGGGCAGCCAGGGCAAAGAGTTTCCGCTTGGCATCTTCGGCAGCTTCTATTACCGCTGAGCCCACGGTATAGGTTCCCCGGGAGCCAACCAATCCGAATTCAAACGGGTTCACCATTGTATCGGGGGCCGTTATCTCGACCTGCTCAAGAGGTATGTTCAATACCTCGGCGACCATTTTGCACAGCGCCGACCTCTCCCCCATCCCGGACTCGGATACGCAGGCATGGAGCACGGCCCTGCCGTCAGGGTTTATTTTCACATAGGCCTCTGATTCATCCTCACCGACATCGGCGTTACCGTGTACTCCCATGCCGACGCCTATCCTTTTGCTGCCGTTAACCGCTGTAGGCTTGCACCATCCCTTCCATTTATCCTTCCAGCCAAAGGCCTCAGCACCTTTCTGCATTGCCTTGGAAAAGTCTATGCCCCGGTAGTCCCACCAGAGCCCGTCCCGCCAGAAATAACCGTCGCCAGGCTTGACGTAGTTCTTCTTAAAGAACTCCAGCGGGTCAAGGTTTACCTTCTCCATTGCTATTGCCATAAGCGGCAGGAGTGAGCTCTTGAGCTCCTGACCGCCAAAACCCCTGACGACTCCTGCAGGGCTGTGGTTTGTACATACCAGCTTAGGTTGAAGATTCCAGTTACTACACCTCAGCGCCAGCTGCGCTTCACCGCAGCCAACGGCAACCTGAACTTGCGCCATCTCGGAAGCGGCGCCGGTATCGACCAACCACTCGCCCTCCAGAGCCGTTATCGTGCCATCCTTCTTGATACCCACCCTGGCGTGAATGCGCGAGCCCAGTCGCAATGAGTAGGCATTGAAATGCTCTTCCTTACTAAAATACACCTTGACTGGTCTTCTCGCTGCTTTAGCCAGCGCCGCGGCGTAGACCATAGGTATCATATTGGCGTTTTTGGTCCCGTAACTGCCACCACATTGGGCGCCGATAACCCGCATGTCAACCATCTTCAGAAGGGGTTGATGGAAATTACGGTTCATGGGTGCCGATTGCGATGCTGTATATATAGTCAGGTGCTCCGGGTCTTCCCAGGTGGCTATCACTCCCGGAGGCTCAGGTGGCAGAGGGTTGGGGATATTCTCGTAACCGCAGGTTCCCTCGGTGATAAAGTCGGCCTCTTTGAAGCCCTTATCCACGTCGCCCATAACGATTTCCTGCAGGGCTTTCTCTCCGATTGGACGGAAACCACGGGGAAAAACATTGCCCGGGATCCTTTCGTGGAGTTGGGGTGCACCGGGCCTGGTAGCTTTTTCCATGTCATAGACGGCCGGCAGTTGCTCGTATTCTACTTCTATCAACTCCAGGGCCTCCTCGGCGCTCCCAGCGGTCTCGGCTGCTACCAGGGCTACCGCATCTCCCACGAAACGCATGGTGCTGTCCAGGACAGGGCGGTGGTGGGGTATCCCACCTATCCATGGGGGGACATTCTTGTAGGTGAGTACCGCCTTAACCCCCGGGTGTGCCTCTGCCTTACTTGTGTCGATATGCTTTATACGGGCATGGGGATATGGACTACGCAAAACCCTCCCCTCCAGCATCCCCGGAAGCTTGATATCATCAATATACTTGGCACTGCCGGTGACGATTGCCCGAGCGTCTTTGCGATGGGTTGCCTTGCCTATATGTCTGTATTTCTCGCCCATTGACGTCACCCGCCTTTCTCGGCTACCGACTGGATTGCCTTGATGACCAGATAGTGACTGATGCAGCGGCAGTAGTGTCCTGCCAGCTCTCGCTTTATTTCCTCTTCCGTCGGCGAAGGGTTTTTATCCAGCAGTGCTTTGGCGCTCAGGATTATGCCAGGCGTGCAGAACCCGCACTGAAAGGCGGTGTAATCGATAAAGGCCTGCTGGAGTGGGTGTAACTCGCCGGATTCTCTATTTTCCAGGCCCTCAATGGTGGTTAAATCCTTACCATCGCACTCAACAGTCAGGATCGTGCAGGACAGAACTGCCTCCCCGTCCATAAGAACGGTGCAGGATCCGCAGGACCCGTGGTCACAACCTATCTTTACTCCGGTGTAGCCCAGCGTTTCCCTCAGGGTATAAGCCAGCGTATGGTCGGGGTTGACATCTTTGCCCACCATAAGCTGGTACAGCTTCCCATTCACTGTGAGACTGATATTCTTCTCGGCGGTTCTGCTCTTGGTTGCTGCACTTTGGCTGGTTCTCCTCCTTGTCTGCCCTTCATCTCTATTCACCTTTTTCATTGCTATCTCCCAACTTGAGGTTTTAAGCCTTGCCTGGGTAATCGGTTACTTCGCTCAGCAACTCAAGAAAGCTACAATCGTATATCTTAGCATACCCGAGATAAGGCGGTAAAGCCTGTTTAGTACTTCAGTGGTTTCGAACAAATCGATGGTGCCAAAATGATATACTCCCTCGATTTTTGGCAAGTCATCCCATCTGTTCACGTACCTTTAAATTCTGGTCGATGCGCGCCTAGGATGAAAAATCAGGTAGATTGCCAATCAGGGATGAGCATATCTTACGGGGTAACCGGTCACGAGTGCTAATAGTTGTCTCAAAGATTGAAGGGTTGTCGCCTAACTGAGTCAAAAAGGCGGGGAGAAGCTCTTTCCGGATAACCAGAATAGAGTTTTTGACTCTTCCTGTCTTGACCAACTCCAGGCTCTTGGCAAACCCCTCACCATTCAGTTCTAGATGCCCGAGTTCATCTATAATAAGAACGTCCGAATCAATAGCTTTGTTTATTGCCCTGATGCCGAATTTGATAGCCTCAGGATTGAATGAATATCTGGGAGTTCGCGGGCCGTCGAATGTATTATCAGTACTGGCCAGAATCGTCTTTTCTCCAGTTTGAATATCTAAAGCGATAAGGCTTTCATGCGCTGCTTTATGTGTTAGAATGCCACCACACGAATAGCCTGAACTGCGGACTATCTTTATCACCTTTTCGCAGACCGTAGTCTTACCAATACCTATGGTGCCGGTGATAATAATGACCATATTCTGGTTAAAGCCCGGCCCGCACGGCTACTGCACTGATTACCAGGCAAACACAGACGATGGCCGCTGATGTAGCGTAGTAATAAAGAGGTCTGCGTAAAAACACCGGAGAAGTAGCCGCCAGCTTCTTACCTACCAGATAACCTAGAGGCGCCAGCATACCAAAGAAAACTGCCTGTATCACGCCGTGGCTGGCGATAAATTCGGGAACACCGCTGACTCCCATACGTTCAAAGAGGGGGGCATGCATTATGAATACACTGAAATAGCCATAGGCAGTGACGCCTATAAGGCCAGCCAGAAATGCAGCCCAGGCGCCAACGTAGACATTTTTATCTATCCGGTACATCAAGAAAGTTACCACCAGGCTAAATGCCAGAGATTCCAGAAAGATGGCCATAGCCGGGTTGATAATATGTATAGCGCTAATCGGTACGAACAGAAGCCAGGAATTGAGCCACTTAAACGAGGCAGCAACAATACCTATGCCCGGCAGCATAGCTGGCTTCCGATAGATAGCCAGCGCCGCACCCATAATAGCCATACCGATGCCGCCCATTATGGCGCCCTTGTTGGGGAATATAATCATATTGAGAAAGCCGCCCAGCGTAGCCTCAAGCAATCCCCAGATAGCGCCAAATACCAGAATCCCAATGATGATTCGAGTCCAACTCTGCCACTCAGCATAATTGCTTTTGCTATCTTTCTCCATATCTCTCCTTTCTTATGCTTTTCTCCGGGTTCAATTTTATCATTGAAGTATAATTTTCCGCGGTATCAATGTCAAGCAAGATGCCTTCACAGTTGACTGTCACTTCAAGCACGTCGTCTGGGTGACGCTTGATTATTTCCCTGCCACCAATGTCTCCCTTTAGATTCAAGAGTTCGTCTTTATACTTGATAGCCAAGATAACGGGATTTCCCCTTCTGTCCTGATATACCGGGACAATAATTCCTCTCTTACTAGCTATAAATGCTTCTACCAGGCTATTGATGGTCTGGCTGTCAACAAAAGGCTGATCACCCAGGGCAATAAGCACTGCCCGGGCTTTTTTATTAACCTGTTTTAATCCAGCGATTATGGAGGTACTCATCCCTTGCTGGTAATCTGGATTTATTGCTATCTTAACCGGTTTGCCAGCTATAGTTTTTCGTACCTCTTCATCTCTGTATCCCAGCACCACTATAGTCTTGCTTACTGCAGAATTCAAAAGATTGTCAATGGTTTTTTCCAAAATGGTACTCTGGCCAAAAGGCATCAGTTGCTTTGGCTGACCCATGCGATTTGATTCACCGGCAGCTAGGAGTATTGCTGATATCATCGCGGTACAATCATTGGTAGTGTATCAAAGAGCCGACATTTTCTCCGGATTTCTATGGCCTTGTTGCAGACAGTTTAGTTGCCTTTACTGAGTGTGTCAATATGCCAGCCCTGGAATTTTTGGGTTCAGTATACTCGTGGTTGATACCACCGCAAGGTGGTAAAATATGGGTATACCAAAACCCACGATGCTTGACAACGGCTGGTCAAGTTAGGTAAAATACGTCGGTTATCGTGGTATTCCCAAGGGTTATATATTTTAAATTGCTGTCTGAAGGTCATAGCTCTAGCTCCTGCCCTTCTCCGCATTAAAGGCCACAGTGTAATCTGCCACTAGAGGAAGTTACAGACGTGACTGTAAAAACGGAACTTTCGAAGATAGTCAGGCCCGAGAATTTTTTTGACGATCCTGAAGTCCTTAATAGCTATTCCCGAGATTTCAGCCTGGTGCCGCCCGGTGTGCCTAACTACGTAGTCAAGCCCAAAACAGTCGAAGAGGTGCAGAAGGTTATCCAGCTGGCCAATAAAAATTTGTTACCGGTGGTGCCTGTAAGCTCATCGGTGCACTTTCACGGGGCGGCCATTCCCAAGCAGGGCGGTATCATTGTTGACCTGCCCCGGATGAACCGTATTCTGGAAATTGACGAGTTTAACCGGCGGGTGCGGCTGGAGGTGGGGGTGACGTGGGAGCATGCCACTAAGACCCTGGCTAAAAAAGGCTTTAGGCTGATGATGCCGCTGGCGCCTCACCCGATGCGCTCGGTGGTTACCGATCACCTGGAGAGGGAGGTCATCACCAACACCGTCTATGACTACGGGGAACCGCTACAGAGCATGGAGGTGGTCTGGCCTACCGGCGAAATCTTCCGTACTGGCTCGGCTAGCGTTGCCGGCTACCCCGACTCGCCATCTAAAGGAGCCAACCCTTCGGGGCCAGGCCTGGATTTCTACCGTTTCCTCCAGGGCGCCCAAGGGACGATGGGAATAGTAACCTGGGCCAACCTTAAGATTGAATACCTGCCGGCTATGGATCGGGTGCTACTAGCGCCGGTTGACGACTTGGGATACACCATTGATTTTCTGCACCGGATACTCAAGGTCAGGATAGGCCAGGAGTGCATGCTGCTGAATAATACAGACATGGCGGCGTTGGTCGCTCGGAAATGGCCTGATGATTTTGAGAATCTAAGGGCAAGCCTGCCCCCTTGGAGTCTTATCCTAATCTTAAGCGGCATGGCCCGGCGTCCTGAAGAAAAGCTCAAATATGAACAGAATGTGCTTGATGACATCATCAGGAACGGGTTCTCCGAAGTTAAGTTAGCCGATAACCTGCCTGGCTTCCCAGGTATTGGTAAAAAACTCTTAGCTCTTCTGCGCCAGCCCTGGCCCAAGGATAAGCCTTACTGGAAGCACCGCTATCTAGGTGGCTGCCAGAGTATTTTCTTCATCACTCGGCCGGCGATGGCACCCCAGTTCATCGAGCTGATGGAGGCAGTCGCTGCCCAGTACGGCTACCCCGTGGATGATATAGGTAGCTATATCCAGCCTATCGAGCATAACCGCGCCTGCCAGATGCAGTTCGACATTTTCTATGACCCCACCAGCGAGTTTGATGTTGAGCTGGTGCGCAGCCTCTACCACGACGCTATCACTACCCTGGCTAAGGAGGGCGCACTCTTTACCCGGCCCTATGGGGAGCTGGCTAGCCTAGTCTATGAGAGGGCCACCGGCTACGCCGCTGCACTGAGGAGGGTGAAGAAGGTCTTTGACCCCAACAATATCATGAACCCCGGGACTTTGTGCTTCTAGGGAGGATAAATATGCTCAAAGGCAAACTAAGCCTAGATGTAACCAACTTGGATAATTTTGAATATGATATGAGTAAGTGTATCAAGTGCAAGGGGTGCTACTGGGTAGACCATATCTATATGCCCGGAGTGACCTTCAGCACCCGCTGCCCCAGCGCCACCCGCTACATGTTCGATTCCTACGGTGCCTACGGCAAGATGAGAATCGGGCTGGCCATGCTGGAGGGGCGAATGGACTATTCCGACGAACTATTGAAGACGCTTTACGCCTGCCCTCTCTGCGGTGCCTGCGACGTCGGATGCAAGCGTAACCTGGATTTAGAGATAGAGCTTACCCTGGAGGCGCTGCGGATAAAGGCGGTCAAGGACGGCAAGGGGCCCATGCCCGCCCATAAGAAGGTAGCCAAAAAGATAGATGAAAAGCACAACCGTTTCGGCTCGCCGCACGAAAACCGAAAAAAGTGGCTCACCAAGGATATCAAGGTTGCCGCCAAGGCCGATGTGCTCTACTTCGTCGGCTGCTCGGCGGCCTACACCAGCCCGGAAATTGCCCGCGCCACCGCCAAGATATTAAACGCTGCCGGTACCCCCTTTATGCTCATGCCCGACGAGTGGTGCTGCGGCAATATTCTCTATTCCGTCGGCATGATTGACGAGGCCAAAGAGCTGGCCAAGCGTAACGTTGAGGCGGTAAGAAAGACCGGCGCCAAGACCCTGCTGGTCAGCTGCGCCGAAGGCTACCGCATGTGGAAGGTGGACTACCCCAAGATGCTGGGTATCCCAACCTCCGAACTGGGCTTTGAGGTGGTGCACCTGACCGAGATGGCGGCGGAGCTAATCAAGAAGGGGGCGCTCAAATTTACTAAGCCGCTTGATATGCGCCTGACCTACCACGATTCCTGCAGCCTGAGCCGCCTGAGCGAGCCCTGGACCCCCTGGAATGGGGAGCGGGGTGAGTGGGGTATGGTCAGCCCCGGCCTGGAGCGCCGGCGTGGTACTAACGGCGTCTATCAGGCGCCAAGGGACATCTTGGAAGCTATCCCCGGTCTGGAGCTGGTGGAGATGATACGGATGAAGGAAAACGCCTTCTGCTGCGGGGCGGGGCGGGGCACTCAGGAGGCCTTCCCTGACTTTGCTGCCTGGGCTGCCGAACAGAGGCTGTTTGAGGCCAAGGCGGTGGGTGCCGAGGGCATAGTGGCCACCTGCCCGATGTGCAAGGACAATTTTGTCAGGGTGGCCCGGCAGAACGGCGAGGATTTAAAGATATACGATATTTCCGAGCTTATCCTGGCGGCACTCTAGACAAGGCTTGTGGAGGTGAGTTATGGCTATATCTAAAGAAGCGTACAGGGTCCTGGAAGCTATCGTGGGTGAGGACTATATCTCGTCCGACCCGGTGGTCTGTGAGGGTTACCGCTCTGGGCCTGCCGGCTATGAGGCCGGCCTGGGCTACGAAAGGGTAATGACCAAGGTACCCGGCTGCGTTATCATGCCCCTGACCACCGAGGAAGTCCAGAAGATAGTCAAAGTCTGCAACCGCTATAAAATCCCCTATGTCCCCTACAGCACTGGCTGGTATGGCCCTCGCTCTCACTGCCACGTGGAAGACGAACTGCTGGTTGACCTGAAGCGGATGGACGACTTTGAGATTGACGAAAAGCACCTCTACGCCTTGGTGGGGTCGGGGGTGATTTACTCCCAGCTTCAGGAGGAGGCGATGAGGCGGGGCTGTTATATTGTTGTCGGCGGGGGTGGCTCGCAGTGCTCTGCCATCGCTAACATGCTGGGCGATGGCTGGTCGCCCTTAAGCTACCGCATCGGCCTGCCCCACCGCCGCATACTGGGTACCGAGCTGGTCCTGCCCGACGGCGAGCTGGTGAAGTTAGGCTCGCTGGCGGTGGGAGACGACCCATTCTGGGGGGACGGCTTCGGGCCCGACCTGCGCGGCCTGCTGCGGGGCTTTACCGGCCTGCGGGGGTGCCTGGGTATCGTCACCAGGATGGCTATAAAGCTTTTGCCCTTCCAGCCGGAAAAACTGGAGCCTACCGGGATTTCACCCAATACCACCCTCCAGCTTCCCCCCAAGCGGGTCAAGTGGATAAACTTTACCATGCCCAATAAAGAAGCCATGAAGGAGGCCATGTTTGAGATGGCCCGGGCCGAGATAGGCGCCGGCGTCACCAAGGTGCCTATATTCTGGCGGGCTATTGCCAAGGCCAGATGCAAGGAAGAATTTTGGGATATCTGGTCCAAGGAGAACGAGGAGACCATAAGCAGCTTTCACCTGCTGCGGGTGTTGCTGGTAGGCTTCGGCTCCGAAGAGCAGTTGGAATACGAAGAAAGGGTGCTAAACGAGATCATCGCCGAGCTGGGCGGCGAGGCCCGCCGCACCCGGCCTACCGACGAGTCCTGGTTCAAGAACGCCGACTCCGCCGGTATGTGGCTGATGTGCGGCGGCTATGTCTCGGTGGACTATGTCATTGAAACGCTGGAGCACGCCATCCCTCACGGGGAAAACTATGCCGAACTCAAGCGCAAATTCACCCCGCCGCTTATGCCGGACTACGGCGACCCCGGCTGGTTCCAGAGTTTCGAGCTGGGACATCAAGGCTATTCCGAGTTCCTGGTTTACTGGGACCCCGACGTAAATACCGATGGCGTTGACCAATTCTACTTGGAGACGTCCAAAGAGAATATCAGGAAGCGTTTCTATACTTCGCTTTTGGGGCCGCATCAGCCGCTTTACCTGACCGGCCCAGCCTACGGGCCCAACTACCACAAGTGGCTACTCAAGATCAAGGACGAGTTTGATCCCAGCTTCCTCTCTCACCCGCCGGTGCCTTTAGCCCACGACCACTTTGTTGAGCGGGCGGAGTGGATGAGGCCAATGAAGGACTGGGAGAGCCCTAAATTTGCCCCTTAACCATAATTTTGCTAAGGATAACGAAGACAGGATCTTGGCAGTGAGTTGGTTATAACGGGCGGAGGCATTTATGGCTAGAGAATATTCCGGGTTTCTCAACTTTTTTTAGGAAGGATGAATCTCCATGGTGGCGGAGGGAGAGGGATTCGAACCCTCGACCCCGATAACTCGGAGTAAGCGCTTAGCAGGCGCCCGCACTAGACCACTATGCGATCCCTCCGCTTTCTGTAAGGCTTAATTCATTATGCCATATGGCAGGTGAATCAACAAACTTTGAAATCTTTGCACAAGCAAAGCTGACAAGGATTAATGTAGCTTAAGTCCAGTCTTCCTAATTTGTACCCGGTATGTCTTTGATGTTACTGCGGGCTTACTGTCCTTCTGTTGAGAGAGCCGAAATGTCTTCAATGTGGCAGCAAAAGGTACCGGCAGGAGCAACCACTTCAACTGTTTGCCCCTTTTCTTTATCCAGGATTGCTTTACCCAGGGGGGACGCAACAGAAAGTTTACCCTTGGCTGGATTTGCCTCTCGGGGATCAACTAAAGTATAGCTGGACTCTTTACCTGAGGATAAGTCACGAAGCACTACCGTGTCTCCGAATTTTGCCCTGGATGTGTCCTGGCCTTCCCCCACTAGCTTCGCCTGATTTAGGGTTGACTCTATCTCCTTAATTCTTCCTTCCAGATGTGCCTTACGCTCTCTAGCTGCTGCCAGGGGAGCATTTTCTCGAAAGTCCTTGTCAGCGGCTGCCTTTTGCATCTCCTCAATAACCTGGGAGCGCTGATTTTTCAGGTTAGCTAATTCCTTCTCTAATTTTGCGTAGCCTTGTGCAGTTAAGGTAGCCTGGACCTGAGCACGTCGCCAAACGGCGACAGTTTTTGAAGAAGTTTTTTTTGCCTTGAGGTGAGGAGCTAAATTTATGCTGTTGATTTTCTTTTTCCGGATGTACGTAAGAAAAGACTTGAGGGGTTTGGCTGCCGACGGGGTAATCTGTTCACCATAGCTAGCCACGTCCACAGGTCTAACGTCCTTTACTTGTCTGGATAAGCCAAGCCACCTGGCGAATTTAGATATCTCTGCCTGTGTTTTTACCCTTTCTTCCGGCGGTAAATTTGATAGGAAAGCGTCAGCTACTTCAGCAAGTGTCGGATTGTGCTCGGTGGTATTTTCCACTAAGAAGTAGATAATAGCCCAGAAAAATGAGAGATGTCAATTTACGTCGGGACTCATACTGCGCCTTGAGTCTTTGAGTTGATGGAGATATAATATATCTTTCCGGAATAATTGTGGAGGTGGCTGGAGTGCCTACTCGAGATACTCAAGCAATCCAAGGGCTGAAAAGTGCTATTGCTGAAGGCAAGAATTGGTATGTAGCCGTGCTTGAAGCCATTCGTCTCTGGCGTAGTTCTGAAGAGGACTACGAGGGGCTACATTATCAGTATCTTGTTGACAACGAAGCTTTCGATTGGCTAGTTCTGGCGGAGAGGTTATGTGAAGAACTCGATGGGCTTATTCCAGAAAAGGAGCGGGTAAATCTTCTCTTCTTCGGTATACCACCTGTAGAATCACCTAAAGACGAGTTTAAGAATATAATTGGTGACTTTAAATATCAGGCTCACCTTAACTATTTCTATGGCATTCTTGTGGAAAACTTACTCATTTTGGCTGTAACTGAAGAGATACGAAAGAAAAAGAGAGTTTTAGGTTTGAACAACGATAGCGGAGTAGTCGACGAAGCCTACCAACGCATTTATGGTGCCACTCAATTTGCCCTTTTAAAGCAGTTCAGAAAAGAGAGACATTATCCTCAGCTCAGGTCTATAAGCCTGAGCGGGCTTAATGAATTTACCTATTGGCTATTTAAATATCGTATAAAAAGGCGTGATAAATCCTGCGTGGCTAGCGATACCAAAAAAGCCCTGACAAAGTTGCATGAGATATTGGAACTCAAAGCTAGGCCACTTCGCCCTTCCACCCCTGAAGGCTGAGAGTTGTCAGCTATCAGCCGATGATGAGCTTAGTTGAGATAATTCCTGGTGTAACCTTTTCAATTTATCTTCGAGCATAGCAAGCTTTTGTTTCTCTCTTTCAATAACCTGAGATGGCGCTTTGCTTAAAAAGGCGTTATCTCTTAGCCTGGCTTCAAGTTGGGCAATTCTTCCTTTGATTTCCTCGCTTTCCTTCACCAGTCGTTGTTCTTCAGCAAGCCGGTCCACCATGCCTGCCAAAGGCAAAACTACCTCAGCCTCTTTCAACACCAAAACCAGGGCTTTATCTTTAGCGGGTTCCCTTTTCTGACGGCCGAGTATTGTTAAGGGCTGGACTTTAGCCAGTGTTTCTATTATATTCGCTTGTGTGACAAGACCCGAAAGAAGCTCATCAGCGTAAACTCGGGCATCAATCCATCTGGTTGGTTTTACCTTATATTGAGCCCGAACGTTACGGATGGAGCGGATAATCTCTATTACGGAATCCATCACCCGTTCTGCTTCTGGAGCAAAGGCTTTATCGTCAGCGGAGGGATAAGGAGCTATCATTATGGAAGCCGGCATTTGGTCCTTGTCAGGTAGGCGTTGCCTTAAATTTTGCCACAATTCCTCGGTAACGAAGGGCATGGAAGGATGCAGAAGGCGCAGTGATTTTTCCAATGTATTGACCAGGAAGGGCAAAGGTGAAGGGGTTAATTGGCTGTGAAGTCGTATTTTAGCAATTTCAATATACCAATCGCAGAACTTCGACCAGACAAAATCGTAAACCTGCTGCTCTGCTTCACCAAATTGGAAATCTTCCATCAGCCCGGTAACATTTTTAACAAGCCTGTTGAGCTGGCTATCAATCCATTGGTCTTCTATTCTCTGCGGTTGGAGCTCGGTTGCCTGAGTTTCTAGCCTTTCAGCGTCCAGGCTCCGAAGGATAAATCTGGTGGCATTCCACGATTTATTAACAAAATTGCGGCTGGATTCCAATTTACTTTTGCCCAGATTTATATCATTCCCTGGTGAAGTCCCGGTAGTTAGAGCAAATCGGAGAGCGTCAACACTATACTTGCTTATAGCTTCGGCAGGGTTTATAACGTTCCCTCGCAATTTGCTCATTTTTTCTCCGCTTTCATCACGAATCAGGCCATGGAGGTAAACAGTGTGGAAAGGTATCTCACCGGTATCCTCCAGTCCCATCATAATCATTCTGGCGACCCAGAAGAAAAGGATGTCATAACCTGTTTCCATTACCGAGCCGGGATAGAAATAGTGGAGGTCATCCGTGTCATCTGGCCAGCCTAGAGTAGAATGTGGCCATAGCGCTGAGCTGAACCAGGTGTCAAGGACATCAGGGTCCTGGATGATTTGTTTCGAACCACAATGAGTACAAGCTGAGGGTTCATCTACCGATACGGTCAACTTGTCACAGTCCTGGCAATACCATACTGGGATGCGATGTCCCCACCATAGTTGTCGGCTGATACACCAATCCCTGATATTTACCATCCAGTCAAAATATATCTTGGCAAAACGTTCCGGAAGTATAGTGACCCTGCCATCTTTAACAGCCGCGATAGCAGCTTTAGCTAATGGCTGTGTTTGGACGAACCATTGCAGGCTGACCTTGGGTTCAATCATCGTCTGGCAACGACCGCAATGTCCTACCGAATGAGAGTAGGGCTCGATTTTCTCCAGAAGTTTTTTGTCTTCTAGGTCGGCTAATACCTTATCTCGACAGGCAAACCTTTCCAGTCCTTGATACGGTCCAGCATTCTCGTTCATAGTAGCATCGGGGTTCATGATATTTACCAATGGCAAATTATGTCTCTGGGCTACTTCGAAGTCCGTGGGGTCATGGGCTGGAGTTATCTTCAATGCTCCGGTGCCGAACGAAGTATCAACAGCATCATCAGCGATTATTGGGATTTCCTTATTGATGATAGGGAGGGTAACACTCTTGCCTATGAGGTTTTTGTAGCGCTTATCTTCGGGATTCACCGCCACAGCCGTGTCGCCGAGGAAAGTTTCCGGTCGGGTAGTAGCTACGGTGACGAAGCCCTTGTTTTCGGTTAAAGGATAACGAACATAGTAAAGGTGTCCGACAATATCTTTATGTTCTACCTCGAGGTCGGAGAGGGCAGTCTGGCAGCGGGGACACCAGTTTATCATCCGCTCTCCACGATAGATTAACCCCTTGTTGTACAAACGGACAAAAGCGGTACGGACTGCTTTGCTTGGGCCTTCATCCAGGGTAAACCTCTCCCTTGTCCAATCACAGGAAGCCCCCAGTAGCTGATGCTGATACCTGATATTCTCCCGGCTCTTGTTAGCCCATTCCCAGGTTAACTTAGTGAAATTCTCTCTGCCTATCTCCTCCTTAGTTTGCCCTTGTTTAGCGAGTTGCTGCTCCACAACTACTTGCGTGGCTATGCCGGCGTGGTCGGTCCCCGGTAGCCACAAGGTGGGGCTACCTTTCATTCTGTGCCACCTGGCCATGATATCCTCCAGTGTCGCGGTCAGAGCATGCCCCAGGTGGAGCTCACCGGTAACATTAGGAGGGGGCATAATAATGACAAAGGGCTTCTTCTTGGGGTCTATTTTAGGAGAAAAGTAACCTTGCTTGAGCCAGAAATCATACCACTTTTTTTCTATCTTACCTGACTCGTAGGCTTTAGGTATTTCGGACATTAACTCTAAACCTATCTTAGTTATCGGACATCAACTGAAAGAAATCTTGATATCTGAACAAATTCCAAATTCAAAGCTTGTTTGGTCGTCTGGATTTTGGCTTTGGGAGGAGCTTCACCACCCTATCCAAAATCTTGTCAGCCACCTCTCGTTTAGCCAGGAGAGCCAAGCTATCAACCTTGCCCTCTCGGTCAATTATGGTTACTCGATTGGTGTCGGCGCCAAACCCACTATCGGTGGCCGTAATATCATTGGCTACGATAAGGTCAAGCCCCTTTTGCTTTAGCTTCCGCTTGGCATTTTCCACCAGGTTGCTGCTTTCAGCAGCGAAGCCTACTTTAATGAAATTTCCTTTGACACTTCCTAGAATGTCCGGTGTGCATTCCAGTTCTAAGGTCAACCTTGCCTCTCCTTTTTTGATCTTATCTTTAGCCGCTTTTATCGGACGATAATCAGCTACGGCGGCTGCCATGACCAGAGCGTCAACTCGGGGAGTTACATTCTCTACTGCTTGGCGCATTTCCTGAGCAGTGTTGACTTTTACCACGTCAACGCCTATGGGCTCGGGTAAAGAGGTGGGTGCTGTAATCAATGTTACTTTAGCTCCCCGGTCACGGGCTGCTTCAGCCAGAGCATAGCCCATTTTCCCTGAGGAGCGGTTGCTTATGTAGCGAACCGGGTCGATAGGCTCTTGGGTACCACCTGCGGTAACCAAGATATGTTTGCCGACCAGGTCCCCACCCCTACCCAGTACCTGGCAGATGCTGCCTATAATATCAGTGATATCGGCGAGTCGCCCCGGACCTTCTTTACCCGAGGCTAACCGGCCCGTGGCTGGAGCAATAATCATGAAGTTGCGAGCTTTAAGCTCGGATAAATTATCCTGGGTGGCTGGATTATTATACATATTGGTTTCCATAGCCGGGGCAATAAGCACCGGCGCCTTGGTAGCCAGAACCGTGCAGCATAGCATGTCGTCAGCAATGCCAGCAGCCAGTTTGGCAATGATATTAGCTGTAGCAGGGGCAATGACTACTATATCAGCAGCTTTCGCCAAAGAGATATGTTCAATGCTGGATTCTGAAGCCAAATCAAACATTTTGGTAACTACGGGTCTATCTGTAATGGCCCAAAAGGTAAAAGGTGATATGAACTCGATGGCTTCTTTGGTCATAATTACATTCACCTTCGCCCCTGCCTGAGTTAGCTGGCTGGCAATCTCTGCTGCTTTGTAGGCAGCAATGCTCCCTGTTATCCCTAAAATTATGGTTTTGTTGCTAAGCATTACTGTTCCTTGTTCATTTCATAAATGAGGTGCAGTCCAATTAAGGTTAAATCGGGATTTATTACGTCTATGGCTGCTATCTCTTCGGCAAAAGGGTAAGCCTGGCCGCCGGTAGCTATCACCTTTGCTTTGCTTCCCAATTCCTGTTGTATTCGACGAATCATGCCTTCAATAAGCTCAATATAACCGAATATTATACCTGATTGCATAGCAGAGATAGTATTTCTGCCGATGACTTGCTTGGGATGGATTAGTTCTATTCGAGGGAGTGCAGCAGTATGAGTGAATAAAGCTTCAGTGGCTATGATAATGCCCGGGGCAATAGCCCCGCCAAGATAATCACCCTCCTTTGAAACAACGTCGAAAGTGGTAGCAGTGCCAAGGTCAATAATTATTAACGGTTTTCCGTAGAGGTTCTGGGCAGCCACGGCGTTGACCACGCGGTCAGGACCAACCTCACGAGGATTATCCAGGCGGATGCGCATGCCCGTCTTGACACCAGCTTCGACTACTAAGGGTTCAGTATTTAAATATTTCTTACACAGTTCCACGAATGTATACAGCAGCGGCGGCACGACACCGCATAATGCTACTCCGGTAATCTTTGAAGGCAAGACCTTTTTTCGCTCCATAAGGTTGAGCACTACTCCACCATACTCGTCTGAAGTGCAATGAATGCCGGTAGCTAAATTCCAGGTGGCTTTTAGCCTATCGCCATCAAATATACCCAGCTTAATGTTGGTGTTCCCGATATCAATTGCTAATAGCATAGGTGCTTAGCCTTATCCTTATTCTCCTGGCATTACGGGCTGAGTATAGCATTACTAGCTAATCCATGCTACCATCGAAGCCCTAGGTTAAGAAGCTGGGCATTAGCTAGAAGTATGCTTTTCGCCACTTCCTCTTTGCAAGTCTTGTAACTTCTTGACCATTGCCTGCCAATGTGTACCCTGCCAGTAGATGCGATGACAGGCGGGGCATTCCGTATATTGGGTTTGAGTTTCAAAAACGTGAGCGGGGATCAGGTTTTGCACCTCTTCCTTATTCCGAGCTATTAATGCTTGATTACATTCGAGACAAAGCGAGAAAGGTTTGAAATGATAATTTAAATTCAAAGGTTTCACCACTTCCTGCACCTGGAGTTTAGGGTCATCCTGTTTAACGAGTATAGCTTTGAGTTTGCCATTTGTGACCAGGCGTCTTTCCATAAATTGAGTATCTTTAGTCAAAATCACCCTATCCTCACTAAGAGCTGTTTTAATCATTTGACCATCGTTTTTTTGCTTAAACAGCAGAGTATCATAGCCAATCAGCCTTAACCATCGAGCCAGTTTGCCCACATTGTTATCTGCAATGAATTTGATTTCCATGGCTTGTCCAGAACAGGGCAATTGATTTGGATGGATGGCTTAAAGGCCTCCCTGATGGCAGATGTAAAAAAATATGCTCACGAATAACAAATTTTATCTATTTTAGCATTAATTTCGTGGCTAAAGTAGCTATTATCACTTAACTCATTAGACTGTTCATATCGAGTCTGCGTGATTTAAATTATTGACAGAAGGTGGATTTTCACGTATCCTTTGAGGCTGCAAAAATCTTTAAGGAGGTTAGGGAATGTCAGTTAATATGATTGTCTGCTGCAAGCAAGTACCTGATCCTGAGGCGCCACCGGCTGTGTTTAAGGTGGTAGACAACAAAATGACCTTGCCGCCAGACGTAAAACCTGTAATCGGTCAGTACGAGGAATTCGCCTTGGAAGCTGCCCTCAAAATCAAAGATACCGTGGGGGGCAAAATTACTGCGCTCAGCTTGGGTAATAACTTCGTTCGCGATGTGATTAAGAAGGCGTTAGCTGTGGGGGGCGATGAACTTATTCTTATGGAAGACGAAGCTTTTGAGGGGGGCGATAGCTGGTCAACTGCCAACGCCTTGGCTATGGCAATAAAGAAAATAGGGGAACATGACATTATTTTCTGCGGTAGGCAATCCTCTGACTGGGATGCCGGGCAGGTGGGGCTAGGAATTGCTGAGATTTTAGGAATCCCGGCTGTAACTTTAGCTCGTAAGGTAGAGGTCACCGATGGGAAAGCGAAGGTTGAGCGAGTTATCCCCGACGGCTACCAGGTTGTCGAAGTGACACTTCCTGCCCTAATTATAGTAACCAGCGGGATAGGAGCGCTTCGTTATCCCAACTTGAAAGGAATCATGGCAGCGGGTAAAAAACAACCTGTCATTTGGAAGCCAGCCGATATCGGGCTTGAGCCTTCACAAGTTGGCGCTGCTGGAAGGCGTAGCAAGTTAGATAAACTCTTCCAGCCAGTCAAGGAAGCCAAATGTGAAATCATCGAAGGAGAGACGCCCGCAGAGGCGGGCGCTAATCTGGCCGCAAGGCTCAAGGAAGCCAAATTGCTTTAAAGTTAAGGAGGAAATAATGGCTGAAAACAAAGGTATATTAGTTTGTGGTGAGCTAGCAAACGGGAAGTTAGCCTCCATTACTACTGAGTTGCTAGGATGTGGTAGGAAGCTTGCTGATGACCTGAAGGAAGACTTATCTTGCCTGCTGGCCAGCGATTCAGTTGGTGGGGCCTCTAAAGAAGCGATTGCCTTCGGAGCAGACAAGGTTTATGCTGTAGAACACCCCGCACTCAAAGAATATCAAGCAGATTCCTATATGCAAGCCGTGGAAAAATCGGTCAACGAAATTTCACCTCGGGCAATACTTATAGGACAAACTTCTATGGGTAGAGACTTGGCTCCTCGCCTTGCCTTCAAACTAGGTACCAGCTTGACGACTGATTGTCTCGACTTAAGCATAGACCCGGCAACGAAGCTGCTGATACAAACGCGGCCTGTTTATGGTGGCAATGCTCAGGCCATATTCACCAGTGAGCTTGTGCCTCAGGTGGTTACTGTCAGGACTAAGGCAATGTCGCCGTTGGAGCGCGATGACTCAAGGAAAGGAGAAGTCGTGCCCACCAAGATTGACATAGATACGTCGAAAGTAAGGGCCAAGATATTGGAAACTGTTAAGGAAGAGGCGGTCGGCATTAAGCTTGAGGATGCTCCTGTGATTGTCTGTGGAGGCAGGGGGATGGGTGGTCCTGAGCCCTTCCAAACTATATTGAAAGAGCTAGCTGATTTGCTGCATGGCGCGGTAGGTGCCTCACGTCCTCCTGCTGATAACGGCTGGGTGCCAGAGGCGCTACATATCGGGCTTACTGGAAAGATTGTTGCCCCTGATATTTACATCGCTATAGCAGTTTCGGGTGCCAGCCAGCACACAGCGGGATGTTCGGGTTCCAAGCACATCATAGCCATCAATAAGGACCCTGAGGCTAATATATTCAGGGAGGCGGAGTTTGGAGTGGTGGGTAAATATGAAGAAGTGATGCCGGCCTTCACTAACAAGCTAAAGGAGCTATTAGCTGGCTAAATAATATAAAAGCTGCCAGGCGCTCTCATTCGCCCTTGCCTGCCTTCTTCTTGTCAGCGGTGATTTTCTGAGTGAGATGAGCTGGCACCTCGTCATAATGGTCAAACTCCATTGCAAAGCTAGCGCGCCCTTGTGTCATTGACCTTAAATCTATGGCATAACGAAGCAGTTCTGCGTAGGGTGCCTGGGCTTCAATGACATTGATGCCATCACTGGGATTCATCCCAAGCACGCGTCCCCTCTTAGTATTAAGATCGCTAGCAATATCCCCAGTATACATTTCGGGCACGGTTATAGTAAGATTCATTATAGGCTCAAGCAATACCGGCTCTCCCTGAGATAATCCCTTTTTTAAGGCCTGTGCTCCCGCAATCTTAAAAGCAATGTCCGAAGAATCTACTGAATGGAAGCTGCCATCGTAAAGGGTTACCTTCATGTCCACTACGGGATAACCAGCTAAAACCCCCTCCTGTTTCGCCTCATTGACTCCCTTTTCCACAGAGGGGATATAGTTCTGGGGTATTGCCCCCCCAAAGATTTTCTTAGCAAATTCAAATCCCCCATTCCGGGACAAAGGTTCCAACTCCAGAAGGACATGTCCATATTGACCATGTCCTCCACTCTGCTTTTTATGTTTATACTCCGCCTTGGTTGACATAGTAATAGTTTCTTTGTAAGGAATCTTTGGCAGGTCTAATTTCACCTCTACTCCAAACTTGCGACGTATTTTCTCCTTGACTATCTCCAGGTGGCTGTCACCAACCCCGGAAATAATAAACTCACTAGTATCAACCTCTCGACGTGTTTGCAGAGAAGGGTCCTCCTCACAAATCCTGGGCAACACTGTGCTCATCTTATCTAAATCGCTTTTCGTCTGAGGTTGGATTGACATGCTGAAATTCGCTTTGGGGAATTCGATACCGGGGAATATAACAAGGTGTTCGCGAGCACAGAGGGTATCCCCCGTGGTGGTTAAACTTAACTTCGCCACTGCCCCGATATCTCCGGCAGCGACCTGTGGCACTGGCTGTTGATTTTTGCCCAGCATGGTGAAGAGCTGGCCAATCCGTTCCATGCTATTCTTGTTGGCATTCCAGACCTGGGAATTACTGGAAATAACGCCTGAGTAAACCCGAAAGTAACTGAGCTTGCCGACATAGGGGTCAGCGCTGGTTTTGAAAACAAGACCGGACAGGGGAGACTCCGAATTAGGGCTGACCTCCTCTTGATTACCGGTGGAAACATTTTTGGCGACAAAGGCATCCTTTTCCTCCGGCGAAGGCGAGTAGTGGCAAATACCATTGAGAACTTGCTGGGTGCCGATGCCCTGCAAAGCAGAGCCAACAAAAACAGGCACCAGCTTGCCAGCGAGGGTAGACTTTTTTATGGCAGCAAAAATTTCCTCGTTGTTTATGGGCTCGCCCTCCAAATACTTGTTAATGAGCTCGTCGTCAATTTCCACGACAGCCTCTACTAACTTCTCACGGCTAGCTTCTGCTTGTTCCTGAAGTGTCGAAGGTACTTCTGCTTCCTGCGAGGTAGCGCCAGTATAAGCTTTCATAGTCACCAAATCTACAATGCCTTGAAAATCACTTTGTGAACCTATGGGTAATTGAAGAGGCAAACATCTTGGTGACAACTTAGCCTGAATTCCTTTCAAGGTAGAGAAGAAATCGGCATTATCGCGGTCCATTTTATTAACAAATATTAACCGCGGCAAATTTGCTTTTTCAGCATCGCCCCACATCTGTTCTGTGCCTACCTCCACACCTGAAGCGGCGCATATTACAACTATTGCTCCCTCGGTTACCCTCAATCCCGATCTTACCTCACCGATAAAATCGGCATATCCCGGAGTATCAATTAGATTCAGCTTCACCCCCTGCCACTCAAATGGAAGCAGAGACAGGTTGATGCCCATATGACGTTCCACCTCGAGCGGGTCATAATCTGAGGTAGCAGTGCCGTCTTCCACGCTACCTAAACGCTGAATAGCGCCTGAGGTAAAGAGCATGGACTCGGTAAGCGTGGTTTTACCTGCCCCTTGATGAGACAACAAGACAAGGTTTCGGACTTGCACGGTTCTACATTATAATCTTGCTCCTGAAGATAAGCAACTGCTGTTGCATTATAAAGTGTGATGCTGTAATGTGATAATCAGGCGAGATGAAACTGAGTTACGACCAGGTAAGGCATATCGCTTGGCTTGCTCGCTTGGGCTTAAGCGAGGAGGAGGTGGAGAGATTTAGCCTCCAGTTATCTAATATTCTGGAGAACTTCGAAATACTCAAGCAAGTAGATACAGCCAACGTGCCACCAGCGACTCATACTATCCCGCTACAAAATGTCTTCAGGAAAGACGATGTAGCTGAGTCATATTCTCAGGCTGAGATTTTATCAAACGCAACAAAACAAGCCGAAAAATGTTTTAAGGTTCAAGCGATACTAGAGTAAGCCCATCAGTCAAATGATTAGCGACATAGTTATTGCCATCGTGATTGGCTATCTCCTTGGCTCTATCCCTTCAGCATATCTTGCCGGTCGCCTGAGAAAAGGGATAGACATACGAGAAGTCGGCAGCAAAAACATGGGCGCTATGAATGTTTTTTATCGGGTCGGGCCGATGGACGCCGTCCTAGTAACACTGGCTGACCTGGGCAAAGGCGTAGGGGCCATTCTTCTGGTACGGTGGTTGGTAGGCATTCCTCTGATTTCACCGTTCGATTTTGGGACCGGGCTTATCGCCACAGCTGCCATAATCGGTCATATCTTTCCCATCTTCCTTAAATTCCGCGGCGGCAAAGGAGCAGCTACCGCCATCGGGATTCTCATCTTCTTGATGCCCTGGGCAGTTCCGTTTCTCTTTGTTGTTTTTGCAATAGCTTTACGTATTACTCGTAATGCCACCTTTAGTTATAGCCTGCTCCTTATTGTTTTCCCGTTTGTTGCGGGGTTTATTTACGTTGACCGCTATGGCGAGCCTTTGGCTTTGGTATTCTACTCCATAGGCTTGGGGGTATTCCTGGGCATACAGTACATCCCCAGGCTTAAAGAGATGCATGATAAAACTGGCGGCGACTGGAGCAAAGTTATCAGGCGTCGCAGTCTCAGGGAAAGGTTTTAAATATGCCGGCGAATGAACTACACCAGCTAACTATTCATGAAGCACACGAGCTTCTTAAACAAAGGAAAATTTCCTCGACGGAACTGACAAAATCCGTGCTGAAGCGTATCGCTGAGATCGAAAGGAAAGTTCACGCCTGTGTCACTATTGTTGAGGAAATCGCTCTGGAAGAGGCAGGGAAAGTCGATAATTACATCAAAACCGCCCGTGAAATTACCCCTTTAACCGGCATCCCTACCTTAATCAAAGATGTCATATGTACCAGGGGGGTAAGAACTACCTGCAGTTCAAAGATGCTGGAAAACTTCGTCCCTCCCTACGATGCTACGGTAATAGAGAAACTGAAGGCACAAAAGGCGGTGATAGTGGGGAAAACGAATATGGATGAGTTTGCCATGGGCTCTTCTACGGAGCACTCCGCCTTTTTCCCCACCCATAATCCCTGGGATTTAAGTCGGGTCCCCGGCGGTAGCAGCGGTGGCTCAGCAGTTGCTGTGTCCACAGGTGAGGCTATCTATGCTCTGGGCTCTGATACCGGGGGCAGCATACGTCAACCAGCGGGATTTTGCAACGTGGTGGGGCTTAAACCAACATATGGTCGGGTCAGCCGCTTCGGCCTGGTTGCTTTTGCCAGCTCTCTCGACCAAATTGGGCCGATGACCAAGGATGTCACTGACTGCGCCTTAGTGATGAATGATATTGCCGGGTATGACTCCAGAGACTCAACCTCAGTGCCTTATCCTGTCCCGGACTATACCCAGCAGCTAATTCCAGACATCAAAGGACTAAAGATTGGCATTCCCAGGGAATATCTTGTCGAGGGCGTGCAGGACCAGGTACAAGTGGCTTTGCGAGCAGCTATAAATAAACTCCAGGAACTCGGTGCGGAAATAGATTGGGAAGTATCTCTACCTCATACTAAATACGCTCTGGCTGCTTACTATATACTTGCTCCGTCCGAAGCTTCAGCGAATCTGGCTCGCTACGATGGAGTAAGATACGGCTTTTCCGAGCGAGATGCCGGTAATGTAATCGAGACAACTGAGAGGACGCGGCAATTTGGCTTCGGGCCTGAGGTTAAAAGGCGTATAATGCTGGGCACTTATGCTTTATCCGCAGGTTATTACGACGCTTATTATGTTAAAGCACAGAAGGTGCGCGCACTGATAAAACAGGAATTTGACCGGGCCTTTGAAAAATATGATGCCCTGATTACCCCGACTTCGCCGATAGTGCCTTTTAAGCTGGGTGAAAAGTTAGAAGACCCCATGCAGATGTATCTAAGTGATGTGTGCACCTTGCCCATAAACATAGCTGGAATCCCGGCCATCTCCATACCCGCCGGCTTCGCCGACAACCTGCCTATAGGCATGCAAATCATGGGCAAGCCTTTCAGCGAGGAAATGCTGCTGCGTATCGCCTTTGCCTATGAGCAAGCAACCGATTGGCATAAGAGAAAACCAAAAATCAGATAAGCAAACATACGCCTAAACTATGTGAAGAAGTTCGAGAAGAGCCCCGTGGTAACCTCTGGCTCTCATTTCAAAGGCTTAGAGGACGTGATTTACTTGGAAGCGTAAGGTAAGTGGCCAGACATCAGTGAACGAAATGGCTTTTTGTTATTCCACACTAAGATGGAATGTGTAAGCTGAACTTTCTGGCTATTGTGTAGTAACCATGTGCTCTGTTAAGTGAACCACATCTATGTGGACTGTTTCTCTATCCCAAACCTTCCGCGCCCTTTTTTTCATTGTAAGGCCAGGATTTAGCACAAGTTCATGATTAGTCTGCATCCGATTTAGGAGCCGTTAGCGCGACATACACCACCGGTGGTTTTCTCGATGTATCTCGTTTGAGCGTAAATGTTTCTGGATATTTTTTAATGAGAGACTGTAATCGTTGGTGACCGTAAGTACGGGGATCAAATGCTGGATCCAATTGCCGAAGAACGATGCCTAATGTCGCCAGATGAATCCATTCCTCTTCTTTCGCAGCCAGATTGAATCCTTCGAGAAGGAGGTTTAAAGGGTCAGATACATCAGGCCTCTCTTCCTTTGCTGCTTTCCTGCTTATTTCCTTGGGTCCAATTAGATTTTCACAGTAGATGAACTGGTTGCAGGCGTTGGTGAAAGCTTCTGGAGTCTTTTTCTCTCCCACTCCAATAACGAAAAGGCCTGCCTCTCTTATTCTTGTTGCCAGTCGTGTATAGTCGCTGTCGCTGGCGACAAGACAGAAGCCGCCTACATTGTTACTGTGGAGCAGATCCATCGCGTCAATTATCATCGCACTATCTGTGGAATTCTTGCCAACCGTATACCTGAACTGCTGCATGGGCTGAATTGCATGTTTATGAAGCGAAGGTTTCCAGCTATTCATGTTTGTAGTGGTCCAGTCTCCGTATATCCGCTTGACCGTTATCAGCCCGACTTTACTAACCTCTGCCAGGATTTGAGGAAGAAGAGACGCCTGAGCATTGTCACCATCAATCAGTACTGCAAACCTCAGTTGTTCAGATTGTTCGTCCATTGTGCACCTTTTTGGTTATCGATTGACGCCAAACCATATAGAGATAGAGTCCATGTCGGTTCTCAAGTTAATTAACCACGTATTTATAGAATTTTACTCCGTATGTACCTCAAATAGCAAGAGGCAACAAAATGATGATTTGGGTAGCGCGTGAATTAGGATAGCAATTCGGTATTTCAGCCATTTTAACGATAAGCCCTAGTCTATTGCTTTACGCTTCGCCTGGAAGAAGACCTGTCCTTCGATCGTTGCGCCTGGGTGAGTAACCTTTTCCTCAGCCTGATATTCCCAGGAGTTACCTCAACTAGTTCATCATCATTTATAAAATCAATTGCTTGCTCCAGGCTCAACTGCACGGGAGGAGCCAGTTTTATGGCAATATCGGATGTAGACGAACGTACATTGGTCTTCTTCTTTTCTTTGCACACGTTGATGGCTATGTCCTTCGGCTGTGAATTCAGCCCTATTACCATACCCTCATAGACTAGCGTGCCTGGTTCAATAAAGGTGCATCCTCGCCCCTGGGCATTATTTAAACCATAGGTAACAGCTATACCCTGTTCTGATGCTACCAGTGCTCCATTACGAGTCGAAATTATATCTCCATGATAAGGTTCATAGCCAAGAAAAGTGGTATTCATGATGCTTTCACCATGCGTGGCGGTAGAGAAAACAGTGCGGAAGCCAATGAGTCCTTTTGTAGGCACATGGAATACCAAGCGCACATCATCATGGCCATCATTGCGCATATCCGTAAGCTGAGCTTGCCGCTTGCTCAGCATCTCGGTTAAAACTCCAAGATATTCATCTTTGGTATCAATGGTAAGAACCTCCACAGGTTCTACAAGGTTACCGTCAACTATGTTGGTGATAGCTTTTGGTTTGGAGACCTCAAATTCATAGCCCTCCCGGCGCATGGTCTCAATCAGTATAGCCAGATGCAGTTCTCCCCTCCCTTTTACCAGAAAGGTGTCTGGACTATCTGTATCCTGTACTCGGAGACTGAGATTAGTTTCCAGCTCCCTGTAGAGTCGTGCCCGCAACTGGCGTGTGGTGCAGAAGCTCCCCTCGCGGCCGGCAAAAGGCGATGTATTTACTCCAAAGGTCATCTCTACCGTCGGTTCGCCAATCTCTATGCGTGGGAGAGCTTCAGGCTGCTCTGGGCTGGCAATGGTATCTCCAATGTTGACTTTGTCGAGACCGGTCACAGCTACTATGTCACCCGCCTCGACTTCCTCCACCTTTAAGTGTTTGAGACCGAGATAGGTAAACACTTCACTAATCTCATAATAAGTTACACTTCCATCAGCACCCACACTGACTACCGGGTCGTGTGGAGCAACCTTTCCTCTCCAGATTCTACCAATAGCTATCTTACCTTTGTGGCTGTCATAGTCTAGGTTAGAAACCAGCATTTGAAATGGCCCACTTTCAATTTTCGGTGGTGGTACTTTTCCCAATATGCATTCGAAGAGGGGAGTGACATCTTGGCCTTTCATGCCCAATTCAGCTACGGTAGTGCCTTCCCGTGCACTAGCATACAGCACCGGGAAGTCAAGCTGGTCAGCACTGATAGCTAATTCTAAGAACAGGTCCTCGGTAAGTTTTAGCACCTCTGCTATCCGCGAATTTCGCCTGTCTACTTTGTTGATAACCACAATGGGTTTTAGACCCATTTCCATTGCCAGTCGAAGCACAAACTTAGTCTGGGGCATGGGACCTTCTATAGAGTCCACCAGGAGCAGACACCCATCAGCCATACTTACGACACGCTCTACCTCCCCGCTGAAATCAGCGTGTCCCGGTGTATCAATAATATTGATTTTGACACCCTGGTAAACTACGGCCGTATTTTTAGCCATGATGGTAATCCCCTTTTCTCGCTCAAGCGCATTCTGGTCCATTATTAATTCGCCAACCATCTGGTTATTCCGGAAAACCTTGCTTTGTTTGAGCATGGCATCTACCAGGGTAGTCTTACCATGGTCAACATGAGCAATAATAACTATGTTTCTTATGTCGCTGCGATAATTCATATTATGTTCGCGAAATCCTACACCTTAATTACTACAATTGGCATTATTATGATGTCCAGGAAGTTCAAATGCCAATTCATACTCTTCATGAGGAAGGTATGTTTAAGCGACATATCTTACTTCGATGTTGATAGCTATGGCAATGTGGCAAGTGAGACTTTATTGCTCCTAGTCTCCATCAAGCAAGACAGCGTTTCGCCTCGTTTAGGTAACAGTTACCTTTTTGTTACCACCCCGCTCATTTCGTATTGCACGCTGTCGTAATTGCTGTGAAGAGCGAATGTATCTATTAGCTGGTACAGGCATTGCGTAATCAAAGTTTTGCAGCCTCCGGTGCTCCAGTGGCGTTTTGAGAAGGTGCTCAAGAGCGCGCACCATGGGCGTATCTTCACTTGTCACGAATGTAAATGCGGTGCCTGTTTTGCCAATTCGTCCGGTGCGGCCGATACGATTAATGTAGGCGTCCGTACTGTCAG
>Ga0307428_1000404_pt1 | contig 29181 bp, 21 predicted proteins | sample SalMarWE160240MG_FD_202161 | JGI IMG/M metagenome (GOLD analysis project Ga0307428, IMG submission 202161) | Salt marsh sediment microbial communities from the Plum Island Ecosystem LTER, Massachusetts, United States - WE1603-240 | ecosystem: Environmental > Aquatic > Marine > Intertidal zone >...
TTCTATTCACCCTTTTTTTAATTAATTGAATAAGCTCAGAGAGCGTAATGGAATTGAAAGGAGTGTTTAATTCTCCGGCTAAGCATTGGACTAAGAATTTTTTTCCTGGTCCTACTAAAAAAACTTCTTTCAGTTGCATGCTGCTATCTTTTAGTTGTTCTATTCCCGATGGTATAGAACCATAATAGTGACTAAAATTTTCTCTCGGAATTTTATTTCCTATTTTTGAGGCGCCTTTTTTTTCTAGATTCTTTTTTTTATTTTTTGTTGCATATTTGTATAAACCGATACTTCCTAACAAACCAATTAATGTTGTACTAAATTTCGAAAGATATGAATTATTTTTTGTATAATTCATAAGTCGCGTTAAAGAAGAAACTCTTGGTTTAATAGATTTATTTGGCACTATTGGGGTACTACAGGGTTGTTTTTCTTTTAAGAAAGATATTTCTTTTTGTAAAAATTCAATAAAAGAGTTGGTAATTTTGTATTTCTCACTTTGTAGTTCTAGCAACTTGCTTTTTAAATCTTCTAATTGTTTTATAGCTGGCTCATTTTGATGATTATCAAGAAAAAAATCATTAATAATTTTTAAGATTTCTTGCTCTTCTTCTCCTTGTTTAATTTTTTCTGTATTTTGTTGCATAGTTAATTGAACAACTAACTTTTCATTCCGAGTAATAATTTCAGATAGTTTATCAACAGGAAAAATAAAAAATGGTACAGTATTAGTAAGAGATGACTCTACTTCATCGATAAAAGTAGAAAAAAAGGAAATAAGTTCTTTTTGTGTAAAGTCTATTTTGTGTAAAAGTTGTTCAGTTTTTTGTAAAAATGCATAATTATTTTTGTTGCTAGTATTTTTAAGTTTTTGATTTATTTCTACAAGAGATTGCGTTGTTTTTTGCAAATCTTGTTCATATTTTATACGACTTTGTGTAAGCGATTCTAATTGAATTTTTTTTTCATTAATTATATTGGTAGTTGCTTTGTTGGAGGTACTTAATGGGTTAATACTATCAGTTGAAAATTTATTTTTTGCTGTTGCAAAAGTAGCTATCAATAAAAAAGGGTAAAAATAATGTTTCATAATTGTCATAAAAAACTAAAAAAATATACTATTAAAGTGGTTAAATGGAAAATTATAGTTTTACTAGTAAACAATAAAGTATTTTTAAATAAGCATTATCGTAGTTAGTTAAATAGGTTAGCCGTTAGATAACTATAGATAATATAGAAAAATAATAGTAAACAGTCAAAATTAGTTATTAAAAAATATTTTATAATTAAAAAAAATAAAAAAGGCAAAAACTGTTTAAAGTTAAATAATTTATTAAAAAAAACAATGATATTTTTTTTAGCTGTTACATATTACTTGACAAGGCTATTATACCTTGGTAGCATTTACCAAAAATTAATTATAATGTCCCTAACTGAACAATACATCTATAAAGTATTGTTCACCCCCCTAACCCTTCAGCTTGTTCCAAGTTGAAGGGGTTTAATTTTTATTGTATAAAGCAATAGTGAATATAATTGTTAATTGAAAAGAGTCATCATCTATTTTTTTAATTAATAAATAATCAGAACCAATTAAGCAATTTATTTTGCTTAATTGATTTAAAAAATTCATTATTGGAGATAATTTTCCAGTAAAAATAAAGTCAGCATTTGTTTGGGTAACCCATTGCTTAGTTTTTGTTTTATTCATTGTGTATTGCTTTAATAAGAGTTCATTTTTTTTTGCTTGTTCTAGTATAAGTAGTAAATTTGATTGAAAAGAGTTTTGGGGTATTTTTTCTAATGCATTAATTTGAGTTTTAGTAAATTGCAATGAGTGTTGTAGTTTTTGGCAATTTTTTTTTGTTCTTTCAATTTGTTGGCATTGTTTACGCAACTGAATAAGTTTTGCAAACGAATTGTCAATATATGCAGTAAGTGGTAAATATATAAAAAAAAACCACAACAAAAAAATCAAAATAAGTAAAGACAAAGTTATTAAGTAACGATAAAAAGACGAAATATGCGCAATAAAAGAATAGAATTTATTATTGCGCGGAATAAAATACATTGGCCTATTTCCTTACAAACAATCAAAATGTTGTTTTAGTCCATTGCATTGGATCAATTGGAATATTATTAATTCTCATTTCCCAATGTAAATGATAGCCAGTAGCATAACCTGTTTTACCAATTGTACCGATCGGATTTCCTTTTGTAATCTTTTCATTAACTGCTATATTAGCGAAGTCATCCAAATGACAAAATAATGAAATAATGCCCCATCCATGATCTATAATAACGGTATTCCCTCCCGATGCAAATCTCTCTTTTACCACAACAATACCATCTTGTGGTGCCCATATAACACTTTTTGGTGTATTGATGACATCGAGTGCTTTGTGAGCATAACGGCCTTTATGTTGTGTAGTACGGATAGTGCCAAATTCGCATGAAATTCGTTCAATATCAATAGGAGTACAAAATGCGCCACGCCATAACTTTTTTTGCGGCGAATTTTTACTTATTTCTTTAATTGTTTCTTCAAATTTTTTATTATCAATCCCTAACTCTTCTTCTTTTTTTATTTTTTCAGCATTTACTTGCAGAGTGTGTTTTTTAAAGGGATATATAACTACCTGAAATTTGTTATCTAGGTGCAATGTATTGCCGACGTTGTCAGTAATATCAACAGAAAAAAGGTATTCATTAGGTTGCTCTTCGCAGGAAATAGGAATAAAACATTCATATATTAATGAATTTTTTGACTCAGGAAAGCAGGTATATTCATTTGCGAGTGCTTTGACTACTGCTGACTTAATTTCTTTATTTGTTTGCAACTGCATGTGTAGTGTTCGTCCTTGAAATACTTTATAAGAGGTATCAGGTTTTATTAATGCTGCTTGTAATGGCCTATTGTCAACGTAAAAAACGTACTCAGCAAGAGCTTTATTTTTATTAAATGTGGTATCAACCAGTTCTGTTTTTAATTGATGCTGACCATTGGGGATTGTTTTGGTAGGAATAACAAAAGGATATTCTTGTTGATTTGCTTTAAATTTAAATTTATTTATTAGTGGTTGATTATCAAGCCAGATAGAAATATCGCCAGTTTTATTACTTGAAATTAAGCATTGAATATCTCCACAATAATAGCTGTCATTCTTTAATCCTTCAATTTTTAATGTTGGTATAGCAGTGTCAAAAAAGTGGGCGTAGGTAACCCAAACTAGCCAGCCAATAATAATGCTTAAAATCAAAGCAGAAATATATCTCATTTTTATCATTACATACCTTGTTAGATCAAATGGGAGAGTCAATAATTAATGCCAGTATAGCTATTTTTGTTGCTAAGGTAAAATATGAAAAATGATATTAATAGAAAGTTATGAGTTACTACTTTAATCGTTAAATTTGACGTTTTTGTCCAACAGTAACTTTTGTACCATCAAATCTTGTGAAGGTGTAACCACTAAAATTTTCATTAAAAAGAAAAGATTGATTATTTAATACATTAATTGCTACTTCTTCACCTAGATTCATTCCTTCTGCGCCGTCACTGCGATAATGAACACCTGCATGATCTCTGCCAAGAGAAATATTAGCTGCTAATTTATTAAGTTCTCCTCCTACTGTTAATTCCATATCAAGGGGAATAAGTGCATCATTATTTTCGTTTGGTGCTACGGGATTGGGGATAACAAAATTTTCGTTGAATAATGCTTTTAAAATAGTGACACCAGCCCCAATAAAAGTAGCATGACCAGCCGGATAAGCTGGATGGGTAGGACTTCCTTCTGGATAAGCAACTGGTAAAAAGAAAGTCTCATCATAATTGTCGGCAATAAGAGGTAATACAGGAGAGTTAATTAATTGTTCATTAATTCCTAAATTCATTTCTCCACTTTTTTGTAATTGAACATAAAAACCATATTCTTCTGGCCGTAAGCGACGGTTAACTATCCATTTTTGATACCAAGCAGCTTTTAATCCTTCTTCAACAGCTACGCGTATTAAATAAAGAATATCTGCAACGCCAAAAGTTACAAAACCATATTGCGTTGGATTATTAAAATAAGGACACGTAGGGTTAAGTGCTTCTTCCCCAAAAAAATTTAAAATTAATGCGGCATTTAAAATCTCCTGTCCAGGAGTATCTTGGTGGACATATTCGGTCAGGTCTCTTGGTGTCCGTAGAAAATGTTTTTCGTCATCATAGGTTATTATGTTACCAGTATCACCACCATCAATTGTTGTAAACCAGTCAGCAAAGGTAGTATTAAAATCGTTAACTGGTCCTTGCAGAGGTACTCGTTGTTCAGGAGGGATTTCTGTTGAGCCATAAGGAATAGTAAGGTAAAGAAATTGTGAAATATAGGGACCAACTAAATCACCCGGTGTGTTGCCACGTAAAAAAGTTTGGGGTGTTACTTGTCCATTAATTTTTGGTCCTCTAAAATCAGTTAATGTATTTAAGTCTGCAATTGCAGCAAGGGTTATTGGATTAGTAGAAAATTCATTAAAGGGGATATCACGAGCTAATGCTGTCCAATATACTTCTACCATTTCTCCAGCTGTTTGTGCTGAGGTAAAAGATGGCGCAGGTGGAATTATATTAATCCAACCGTCATTTCCTCCCAAAGAATAAACTAATGATCCTTGTGGATTGACAAGTTTTCGGCCTTCTCCAAGTTGGATTTGATTGAAAGCTTGAAATGATTCGGATTGCAACGCAAAAACAAGGGAGTTAAATGCTGCTGGTATAATAAAACCAGTAGAAAAGTGATTAAGTGCTTTTCCAAAAGAGCCGCGAAGATCTGAAAATCTTTGCTCGTCACCATTTCTTCCCTGTATTTTTATGGGTTTGCTTTCATCAAATTCAGCAACGGCACTTTTGATTGTGTGCGCATTTACTGGTCGCTGTGAACGCTGTAAAGTAAAAAAAGTATTCTCACTTGTAAAAATATTAAAACTAACAAGAGCAAAAATTAAAATAAATTTCATTTTCCCCTCTTTAAAAACAATAACCAAATAAAAGACGTAAACCTAAGTCCCAGCGGGTTAATTTTGGAATAGCAAAAGGGATACAATTTGCTAATTTTTTTGTTGTTTTTCCAAATCTGTTCCAATCAAAAAAGGGAATTAAGCGAAATGAAAAATTGTCATATTTAAATTGAAAAGGAAGTTGTATGCGAGCAGCTAATTTTTTTTCTGCGTTAAAATTTTTTTTAATTACTCTGATGCGACTCCAAACATCGGGTCTTACTTCGCCTTGAAGGCTCATTGCAAAGTGGGAAGAAATATTCCAATAAAATTGTACACCAACAGGGAGAATTAATTTTTTAAAACGGTAAGTAAGATCTGCTGTGCGAGGATCTTGTGTATTTTTAAAAAGATTGTAGCCAAAGCCTAGGTAGAGCGCAAAAAAACTATAACGATATTTAAATGCCCCAAAAACAAGTTGTTCACTTACTTTACTTTCTTGGCAAGGATTCCCACGTAGATTAGGAGCAGACCAATATCCTTCGTAATTTGCAAAAATTGAAAAATCATTAAATTTATAACCAGTATTTACTGTTAATCCAGTCAAAAAACCATCAAGTTTTTGTGGATTATTAAATTTCATACGGGTATAGTTGTGATGAGGCCCTACATTGAGATAAAAAGTTGCTGTAGCTGTTAAAGGGAAGATAAGCAAAAAAACTAAAAAAAAGGAACTAATTAAGCGCAATTTACTACTCATTAATTTTGTTTTTATAGCATTCTGCTTGAACTGCTTAGTTAAATCCTAGTTAGCCTAAATTCATTTGTCAAATTTTATTCGTTCTCATCTGGAAATGTAATATTTAATCAATAATAAATATCTATTTGAATTTTATTTATTTTTGTATTATAATAATAATCAATTGTAGTTTTTGTAAAAGGTTAACCAATATTCTTATAACTGAATGAAAAAACAAGTAATTAAGAAACATAACAAAACATTTCCGAAATTGTCTGGTATTTACTTATTTAGAGATAAAATTGGGCAAATACTCTATATTGGTAAAGCTAAGTCACTATATCAGCGAATAAATTCTTATTTTCAAAAATATAATAGTGATTGGAAAGTTGCATTGCTTTTGGATGAGTATGTGGATATAGAGTATATTTTGACTAAAAATGAGACAGAAGCGTTATTATTAGAAGCTCAGTTAATACGTGATTACAAGCCAAAATATAATGCGTTGCTTAAAGAAGGGCAGCCTTTTTTATATATATTGTTTACCCAAGAAGAATTGCCAAAAATAAAATTAGTACGCAATAAAAAAGAAAAAGGAAAGTATTTTGGACCATTTTTACAAAAAATGGTAGTACGCAAAGCATATCATTTTCTTACAAAAATTTTTCAACTTAACCTTTGCAGTAAGAAAATTGGTCATGGTTGTCTTGAGTATCATTTAGGTAATTGTGCTGGAAGTTGTAAACCAAACTTTGATCAACAAGATTATCTTTTTCGCCTTAACCTTGCAATGGATACATTAAAAAATAATACTGAAGGATTTATAAATAAAATAGAGCAACAAATTGACTACTATAATAGCAAGATGGCATTTGAACAAGCTAAAAACTTATATGGCTATTTGGAAAATGTGGACATTATTTTTAAGACAATGCAGACGCATTTTCGTGAATCAAAATTTTCAACCGATGTTTTTGTAGCAACGATGCCTATTCCTTCCATTCCAACAATAGAAAATAATCTGCAGGAACAACTCAAGGAATTTTTAGGGGTGCCGACACCAATTCAACGTATTGATTGTTTTGATATTTCACATTTTCAGGGAAAACAAATTGTTGGTTCTTGTATTCGATTCACTAATGGTAGACCTGAAAAAAGCAAATTTAGGCGATTTAAAATAAAAAGCTTAACTGAACAAAATGATTATGCTGCATTACAGGAAATTGTTTCTCGTCGGTATAAAGATTTACAGGATTTACCTGACCTTATTCTTATTGATGGTGGGAAGGGACAGCTTAATGCAATTCAATCCTTGCTTCCTCAAGTAACCTGCGCAAGCCTTGCGAAAAAAGAAGAACGTTTTTATAGTAAAAAATTTCCTACTGGTATACTTCTTGATCTTACAACTGATGTAGGTAAATTATTAATTGCGTTACGGGATTATGCTCATCATTTTGCAATTGGGTATCATCGACTTCGACGTAAGAAAATCTTTATAAAAGCTTAAATTGGTTATTCAGTGTTTTTAAAGTTTTGCAATTAAAGTTTGCATTGCCTATACCATTGCGGTATAAATACAAGCATATGAAAATGATAAAAATAAAAATGGTGAGTGATGCCGTCTCTTTTTGTTGCAAATTGGAAAATGATGATGCCACTTACAAAAGCAATAAGTTTTTGTAAGGATAATAAAAATACTCTTATTGTCCTTAGCAATTCATCCCAGCTTATCATTTGTCCATCATTTCCAATACTTAAATTGTTAACTACTATTTTTGAAAATACTCAAGTTGCTATTGGTGCACAAAATTGTTCGCGTTATAAAGAAGGCGCTTATACCGGTGAAGTTTCCAGTGAGATGCTTGCAGCAATGGGTTGCCTTTATTGCATTATTGGCCATAGTGAGCGGCGTCGCTATTTTGGTGAAACAAATGAAGATGTTGCAGAAAAAGCAAAACAACTTCTTGCTTGCAATATACAACCAATTATTTGCATTGGAGAAACAAAGCAGGAGTATGAAAATCAAGAAACTTTTCGAGTGTTAACCGAACAACTTGCACCTATTTGTCATACAATTAAAAAAGAAAAATCAATTATTATTGCTTATGAACCAGTATGGTCAATTGGTACTGGTATTATACCGAGTCAACGTTATTTAACAATGATTTTTTCTTGGCTTTTTGACCATATGAAACAGGTAGTAAATAACCCTATTTTTTTGTATGGGGGAAGTGTAATGGAAAATAATGTTGCTTTGATTAAACAAATTCCTTTTGTGAGTGGCTTTTTAATTGGTAGTGCAAGTACTGATTTTCAAATGTTTGAAAAAATAGTATTATTAGGAAGATAAGAATTATGATTATATTAAATAATTTTGTGGAATTGTTATGTTATATGGATTTTTAGTAACACTATATACTATTTCTAGTTTGTTTCTTATGCTTATTGTTATGGTACAAAAAGGAAAAGGAAGCATGGGACTTGGTGGCCTTGGCGGTGGTACGCAACTGTTATTTGGGGGTAGTGGTGGACAGGATATTTTTCAAAAAATTACTTGGATATTGGGTACTATTTTTATTAGTGGTTCGTTAATTCTCTCCTTAATGAAATCACGAGAAAGCAGAACGCTTAAATATATAAAAAAAGATATAGCTGTGCAACAGCCGGTGCAGCAATTACCTGAGCCATCAGCTAAAACAGAAAAATAGAAAAATATTCATTTTATTAATGAAAACATTTAACAAAAAAGAGGTTTTGCGTGGTAGTTAGATTTGTTGATTTTATCGGAAATACCACGCTTAGGTTATGTAATCAACTTGGTAAATTTACTTTATTTTTTATTCAAAGTTTTCGCATACTTGTTACTACCCGACTAAAAATTAAAAAATTATTTTATCAAATGAATCGTATTGGTGTTGAGTCGTTTAATATTATGGTATTAACGGGTTCTTTTGCTGGTATGGTTTTTGCTATGCAAAGTTACATTGGATTTCAGCGGGTTGGCGGAGAACAATTTATTGGGACTATTGTTGCTCTTGGTATGATTCGTGAATTAGGACCAGTACTTACTGGGTTGATGGTAGCCGGAAGAGCCGGGTCAGCAATTACCGCTGAAATTGGAACAATGCGTATTACTGAACAAATTGATGCACTGAGAACATTACGCATTAATACGTTTCAATATTTGGTAGTTCCGCGTATTTTAGCTGGAATTATTATTTTGCCTTTCTTAAGTATTTTTGCAATGATTTGTGGCATTATAGGTGGTTATTTTATTAACACGTATGTTCTTGAGTTAAGCCCAGAAGATTATATCAATGGTATTAAAAGCTTTGTTGAAATGAAAGACATTACTGGTGGGCTAACAAAAGCAGGAGTTTTTGGACTAATTTTGACTTGGGTTGCCACCTATAAAGGATTTTTTACTCGTGGGGGTGCTCGAGGCGTTGGTATTGCAACAACAGAAAGTGTTGTTGCTAGCTCAGTGTTAATTCTTATTGCCAACTACTTCTTAACTAAAATGCTTGAACATTTATAGATCTACTGAAAAGGAATAGCTTGGCCGATAAAATCAAAATAGTTGACTTAAAAAAAGATTTTGATGGAAAATGGGTAACCAAGGGAGTTAATCTTGCTATTCCCGCTGAAGAAATGACAATTATTATTGGTCGATCTGGTGAGGGAAAATCGGTTCTTTTAAAACAGATTGTTGGCTTAATTAAGCCAACATCAGGAAAAATAATTGTTGATGGCATTAATGTAACGAAACTAACTGATCGTGAACTTAATCAATACTTTAAAAAGGTTGGTTATGTTTTTCAATTTGCTGCCCTATTAGATTCACTCAATGTTTTTGAAAATATTGGTATAACGTTATTAGAAGCTGGTGAATCCAGAAAAAAAATTTTACCTATTGTAAAAGAAAAACTTGCAATGGTACAACTGGAAGAAGATACATTGCACAAATATCCATCAGAACTTTCTGGTGGTATGCGTAAACGAGTTGGTCTTGCACGAACGTTGGTTACTAATCCAGAAATTATCCTTTATGATGAACCAACAACAGGATTAGATCCAATTACTGAGCGAATTATTCATGAACTTATGCATGATATGCAAAAGCAGTTAAAAGTAACTTCTGTAGTTATTTCTCATTCAGTGGAATCATTTAAATATGCAGATAAAGTAGCATTGCTATACGATGGCGTTATTAAATTTTATGGCGATGCAAAAACAATTTGGGAATCAAAAAATCCCTACATATACCAATTTATTCGTGGACTTTCTGAAGGACCAATTAAGACGGACCTTGCTTATTCAAGGGATAAATTTTAATTTTCCCCACAAAATTAAAAAGTCTTACAAAAAGTCTTTGTATAGTAAACTTGGTTGTATGCCCTTATTATTTTGATATTTATTACTTTTGTAGCGAGTAAAATCGCCTTCAATGGTGTGATAAAAAATTTGACAAATTTCTACTCCCGGGTAAATTTTGACTGATTGTACACAAAATATTTCTAACGTCCAATAACCGCTAAAGCCCACATCGCCAAATCCAGCAGTAATGTGAATAAACAAACCAAGTCGCCCGATAGAGGATCGTCCTTCAAGCATAGGAACGAGTTGATCGGTTTTGGTGTATTCGATTGTTCTTCCTAAATATAGCTTTCCTGGTTCAAGAACAAATCCTTTTTCTGGAATAATTATTTTTTTTAATGTGTGTTCTTTTTTCATATCAAGAATTGATTCATTGTATATTAAAAGCTCATTATGCAAGCGAAGATTATAGCTATTAGGGCCAATTTGCAGCGGGTTAAATGGTTTGATGGTAATATCTTTTCCAAGCCTTCTTTTAATTTCTTTTCCTGAAAGAATCATGAACATTCCTTGTTATTCGACACCATTGTAAGATTCATGTAGTATGATAAAATAGTGATTGTTAGTTAAATTAATATTATTAATAATAGTATAATAATGATGAATATAACACCAACTCCAACTATTAAAGAACAAATTAGGGAAGAAAGCACTCGTTTTCACGGGCTTGATATAGAAATTAGTAAAGTTATAATTGGACAAAAAAATATTATAGATTTTATTATTAATGCAATACTTTGTAATGGACATATTCTATTAGAAGGAGTACCAGGAGTTGCGAAAACAACCATGATTAAATCGGCAGCAAATGCACTGGGGCTAACATTTAATAGAATTCAATTTACTCCTGATTTATTACCAGCCGATTTAATTGGTACATTAATTTATAATCCTAAAACGCAAGAATTTGAAACTAAAAAAGGGCCAATTTTTGCTCATTTAATCTTAGCTGATGAAATTAATCGGGCACCAGCAAAAGTACAATCAGCATTGCTGCAAGCAATGCAAGAGCGGCAAGTAACAATTGGTTCACAAACATTTAAGCTTGATAAACCTTTCTTGGTTTTCGCTACACAAAACCCAATTGAACAAGAAGGAACTTATCGGCTTCCAGAAGCACAGCTAGATCGTTTTATGTTTAAGATAAATGTTGGTTATCCAAATCAGCAAGAAGAAAGAGAATTATTAAAACGAAAATTAGATACTGATATTGTGCAACAAGTGTTACAAAAAGATGCAATTTTTGCAGCACAAAAATTAGTTACGGATATTTATATTGAGGAAAGAATTATTGATTATATTATCAATATTATTTTTGCAACCCGTAACCCAACTAGTCAATTAAAGGAAATAGCGGGTTACATCCGTTATGGTGTATCTCCTCGTGCAACACTTGCTCTTTACCATGCAGCAAAGGCACATGCTTTTTTGAAAAAAAGACATTTTGTAATTCCTGATGATGTAAAAGAAGTTGCTCCAGCAGTATTGCGTCATCGGTTAATATTGAGCTATGAAGCAGAAGCAGACAATATGACTTCTGATCAGCTTATTGAAAAAATATTGGCAAGTGTCGTTTCTCCATAAAGGGTAAGAATAAAAATGCCTTTTATTTAGCAGTTTTTAGTATCTTTTTTCTCCGAATGTATACTTGACAAACAGGCTGCAAGAAGGGTATTGTTGAAGGGTAAAAAACCGATGCAAAGGAACATTGGATGAAACATCCTTTTTGGATTGTAAACAGCTTACTTCTTTTTCTTGTTATTTTTGTAATTATATTTATGTATTTTTCTCGAGTAAAAATACCTGAGCGGGAAAGTATTGAGCCAGCATATGTTCCACCAAAAAAAGATCGAAAACTTGATATTAATATTCGCAAAATATATGAGGATGATCTTTTTGGTACATACAAAAAAGAGTTAAAGCCAATAAAACAGGATTTGACAATGCCATTTCCTGAGCCACCTTTACCACAAGAAACAACAATGCCGACAGAAGCGGTACCAGAATTTTTAGAACCACTGGATATAACGCTGAAAGGAATTGTTGTAATAAGCACAAATGATACTAAAAATAGGGCTATAATTGCCAATAATAAAACTAAACGAGAAGATATGTATAAGGTTGGTGATATTATTGAAGATGCTCAATTAATTAGAATTTTTCGAAATAAAATTATTTTTATACGATCGAATGGACAGCAAGAAGTGTTGTATTTAAGAGAACAAGATGCAAAATTTGATCCAGCATTTGCTATACTTGACGACTGGGATAATGTGATTAGAAAAATAAGCAATAATAATTATTTAGTGGATCCAAAAGAATTTGCTTTTCGTATCACAAATTTAGCACAATTTATTGATACGCTCGGTCTTACAACTGCATATCAGAAGGGGGAAAGCATAGGATGTCGAGTGGGAATGTTAGTGCAAAAATCGTTAGGCATTTATCTTGGTCTACAACCAGGAGATATAATATTATCGGTTAATGGAGTCCCAGCAACTAATACAGCAAATCGCCTTAAGATTTATAATGAAGTTATTGAATTGCCGTTACAGGGGGTTATTACTGTAGAATTAGTAAGGAATAGACAGAAAGAAATATTTAAATATACCTTGCAGGAATTGGGTATTGATGGCCAAGATTACACGAAAAAAATGACATCTATCCAAGTACCATCAATAGTAAGACCGTTGCAAAAAGAACAAAAAGAAGAAATCTTAAAACAGAAACATAAATTTGCACCGACTATGAAAGAAATACGTGCACGGGATCGGGCTAATATGTTTGAGAAGGGAAAGGCGCTTGAGTAGGCGCTTGCCTATTGAGTTATATCATGAATAGGAACAAGTTATATTTTTTGTTAAGTTTTGTATTGGTAGGAACATTTGGATCATTGCAGCCGCGAGGGATAAAGCGGTATAAAAAAAACAAAGCTAAGGATAAACAGGGAGCGATGGTTAGTCCCTTAGTGCTAAATGATACACAAAAATCTAATCCTATTGTTAGCGATAATGATAAAAAGTCCGCAATGACTGTTGTGCAAGAAGAACTTGTAAACAAAAAGGATGAAAATCAACAAATACAACCGATTATAAAAAAAGAGAAAGAAGACAAAGCACCACTAATACCAGCTGTTGATGTAATTGCTAATAAACAAGTTGATGATACAAAGCAAAAACAAATAGCAGAAGGGAACAAAGAAGAAGAAATTATTGAACTTAATTTTGAGAATGCAGATTTGCAAAATTTTATTAAGCAGGTTGAAGATATTTTTGAAGTAACGTTTATTCCTGATGATGCCATTCAGCCACTTGTTCAAGGTCGTAAACAAATTAAAGGGAATAAAATTTCATTTAAAACACAACAGCCATTAACGAAGAAAGAAGCATGGAATTTGTTTGTTACCTTCTTAGAAATTGCCGGCTTTGCTTTAGTGCCACAACCTGATCCGCGAATGTATCGAATTTCTACGATTCCGACTGCTCGTAAATCTCCGATATCAGCTTTTATTGGTGTTGATTACAATGAGCTTCCTGAAAACGATGAAATTATTCGCTATGTTTACTTTGTTCAAAATAGCTCAATTGACGCAATTAAAAATATCATTGATCCATTGCGTAGCAGCGCATCATCATTAGTTATGCTTAAGGAACACAAGGCATTTATTTTAACTGATAAAGCATATAACATTAGAACCTTAATGCAGATTGTGGTTGAGCTTGACAAAGCAAGTATGCCGCAATCAATGTCTATTTTAAAGCTCAAGCGAGCGGATGCAAAACAGGTAAAAGAGCTTTATGACAGCCTTATTCAACCAACTGATCAAGGAACATCCCGTTTTTTTAGTCGAAAACAGCCGACTTCTCTTTTTTTTCCTGAAAGTACTCGTATTATTGTGGAACCACGTACTAATGCATTAGTTCTTCTTGGTCCAGAGAATGCATTAAAGAGAATTGAAGATTTTATTATTAAGAATATTGATGTTGAACTTGATCAACCTTATTCACCATTATATACCTATCAACTTAAATATGCTGATGCAGTAACTGTTGCAGATATTATGAATAACGTTACTCAATATGGAAAAGACACAGAAGCTGGGAAAAGTGGGGGAGTTCGAGGAGTTGATAAATATTTAAGACCAATGTCTTTTGTACCGGAAAAAGAAACAAATCGTCTGATTATTAAAGCATATTATGAGGATTATCTGAAAGCAAAAGCAATTATAGAAAAATTAGATGAAGCACAACCACAGATTGCAATTGAAGTTCTTATTTTAGGAATTAATGCGACTGATACAAAGCAATTGGGTACGCAATTAAGAAGTAAAAAACCGAATGGAGTTGATGGCTTAATAGGTCAAAATGTTGAGTTTCAGACATCAGGGTTATTTGGTGGTACGTCAAAAATTGTAGAAAATGAATCAGCAACGCAAGGAGTAAACAGGCTTCTTGGCGATATTTTAAAAACAGTAGTTGGCGCAAGTGCTGGTAATACTATTTTGGCATTAGGTCAAGATGACTTTGGTGTTTGGGGGGTTTTTCAAGCATTGCAAACGTTTGCTGATGCAGAAGTTATTTCTAATCCTTTTCTTATTGCAACGAATAAGACTCCTGCGGTTGTTTATTTAGGTGAAGAGCGGCGAATACGTACCGCAACAATTGTTGGTACAAGTGAAGTTGAGTCATTCGGAAGTGATGAGGCAAAGCTTGAAGTTAAAATTACGCCACAAATTAATTCTGATGGTATGATTGTTTTGGATTTAATTATTACAGTAGATGATTTTATTGATTCAGTTAATTTAGAAAATGCAACGAAGAATATACGAGAAATAAAAACATCTACTATTGTAGCAAATAAAGAAGTACTTGCTTTAGGTGGGCTAATTAGGAATAGAATAACAAGAAATCAAACAAAGACTCCGCTATTGGGGGATGTACCAATTCTTGGCTGGCTTTTTAAAAATCAGTCTAAAATAGAGCAAAAACAGAACCTTCTTATTCTGGTATCAAGTCGTATTATAGAGCCAAGCTCTGAACGTGTAGCTCATGAATTTACAGAAGAACGAATTACGGATTACTATGGTACAATTGATTCTATGCGCCAAGAGCTACAACAACGTGATCCTATTCATAAACTCTTTTTTGAGGGTAATATAAGACATGAAAAAACAGCAGAAGACTTTCTCCTTAATCGTGAAGAAACAAGAAAAAACAACTATGGGAAAAATCAACGGTTATCAAATAACAAAAAACGAGGCCGTAAGAAGAAAAAAAGTGAAAATAGTACTTTCCACCAATCAGTATCAAAAGATAACAAGCAAGTAGCACAAATTGATATGGTAAAAAGTAACGATGATCAGAGATTGCGAGAAAAAATAAGAAATAAAAAACGAAGAAAGCTATCACTGACTGAATTTTTAACTAAAGATGAGTCATCTGCATGATTAAAGATATTTTTTTGCCTGAAAAAATTAATGATTACTATTTGTTTTCAAAACGAGTAGTTGGCGTTGATATTGGCAAAACACATGTAAGTGCTGCATTACTTTATATGCGTGGTAATACAATTACCATAGAACGGTGTATTGAAGAAAAAATAGAAAATGGGCCAGCTGTTACCCATGATGAGCGATCAGTTGCGGCGCTGCGTATTATTTTTGAGCAAATTAGTTCTTATGACGCTGTTTATGTAGCATTGTCAAGTTCATTGGTAGTTTTTAAAGAACTAAAGCTACCTTTTCTCAGTCGGGAAAAAATAGAAAAGGTAGTTAACTTTGAAGTTGAACCCTTGTTACCATTTTCATTACAAGATGCTGTTATTGATTTTATTATTACAAGACAAATTTCAGAAGAAAAAAGCTCTGAAATCTTAGTTGCAGCGGTTCAAAAAAAGCATATTCTTCATTGTTTAGAGATTTTTGGGCAAGCAGAAATTTTGGTTGATAAAATAATTGTTGATTTCTTTGCTTTGTATAGTTTTTATAAAAGAATTCCGGCCTATAATCAGCTAGCTGGTAGTATTGTTTTAATTGATTTTGGTTTGCAATCAACACGTATTGCTTATTTATTTGATGGGCAACTTAGATTAATACGTACGTTGAATCAGGGGGTTTCACATGTTGCAAAAAAAGTAAGTAGCACATTAGGTATTTCTGCTAATGAGGCAATGGAACATATTATTCGCTTTGGTCTTGAAAAAACAGACTGGCCTGAATATACTCAGGCATTAACGGAGTCATTAACTTCATTTTGGAGAACCGTTAATTTTACCCTCTCTTCTTTTATTACACAAACACCAGAAAGTAAGATTAACAAACTTCTTTTATTTGGTGGGGGTGGACAAATAAAAGGGTTATCTTCTTTTGTATCAACATTATTAGAAGTTCCTACAGAAATTTTTGACCCAAGTCTTATTCTGCAAGACAAGGAAATTAAATCTGCTAATAAGCATATGGTGATAAATGCTTGTGTTATTGCATTGAGTGTTGCATTACCATCTCCAATCATAAAATATTTTAATTTTCGTCGAAATGAGTTTAAAATTATTGACCATACACTATTAGTTAAGCAACTCATTATTACTTTTTTATTAACGAGTGCTTTATTGTTGATGTTAGTTAGTTTTTATATGGTACAAATTAAAAAACTTTCTCGTGAAGTACGGGGTTCAGAACAACAAGCAATTAGTACTTTAAAAAAGCAATTTAAAATACCAAGAGAAGAAGATGATCTAGAGGAAGTTATTACCATTGCGCAAGAGGAAGTTGCTAAAGAACAAGAAACTTGGTTTGCTTTTTCAGGAAAATCACGTTCCTCATTCTTACAATATTTGCTTGAACTTGCAAGTAATATAGATAGAAGGAGCCTTGATTTTACTATTGATAATCTTACTATTTCTGAAGGTACTCTTTTGTTGAAAGCAAAAGTGCGAGATCATGATGCGCTTAAATTATTGGAGCGCGAATTACGACAATCAAAATTATTTAGTTATGTTGAACCTCAAGATAATCCAAGTTTTACTATGAAAATTATTCTTGCACCAACTATTGAGGAGTAATAGTGGGGATGATAGAAAGAATTCGTACCTTTTTTGAAACTATAGAAACAAAGGATTTTTATAAATATATAACAATTTTTTTAGCAGTTATTACTTTTATTGCAAGTATTATTGTTTTTCAATATTATCGAAAAGTAAAGTATTGGAAAGGAAGAATTAAAATTATTAATGAACTCCGTGAAGACGATGTGAAAGTAATTCTTGAAAAAGCACAACAGGTACAACAGCAACAAGCAGAAGTAGATGCTATACTTGCAGAGGATGAAGATTTTAAAATAGGGGGCTATTTTAAAGAATTGCTTTTAAGGTTACAATTAGTTGATAAAGAAATTGCTGAAGAAACAACACAAATTGACCGAGAAGATAATTATAGGGAAAGTGAGTTAGACGCAAAATTTGAAGATATGAATATGAAGCAATTGACAGAATTATTACAGGAAATAGAGAAAAATAAAAGAATTTTTACTAAAAAATTAGAGATAACAAAGTCTAAAAAAAGTCCAGGGACAATTGAAGCACAAATAACTATAGCAACATTATTGCCGGCGGAAAAAGAGCTAACAGAATAACTTGGGATGTGCTCTATGAGTCAAGTGAATAAATTGAAGCATGTAGTGCATGCAAAAAAAATTTTGGTAATTTTATTGTTTTTTTTACCATTAATAACAATTAATAAAGCTCAGCAAGAGCATAATTTGTCAGTGACAACTTTTAATGAATCACCAGAACAAGTATTTATATTTGATTATACTAATGAAGATTTAATAAATGTGATTAATGAGCTTGCAGCTGTAAAAGAGATAAATGTTATTTTACCGCAAGGGGTAAATGCTATTAATGCAAAATTAACATTGCATGTTTCTGAAAAGCTATCTATTGAGCAAGCATGGGAACTCTTATTAACAATATTAGACGTAGCAGGTTTTACCGTAGTTCCTAAAAATGGTTTAGTCGCAATTGTAAAAAACACGAATGCCATATCGCGAGAACCGTTGCCAACTTATATCGGGACAAATCCAGAGCAACTCCCTGATAATGACCAACGGATTCGGTATCTTTATTATTTGGCGAATATCCAAGTTTCTGATGAATCAGATAGTGAAATTAATGCAATACTTAAAGATTTATTGCCTGCAGATGCCTTATTTAAATTTGATAAAGCAACAAATGCTCTTGTTGTTGTTGCCAAAGCAAACATGGTTAAAAATGTAATTTCTATTATTAGAGAATTAGACCAGCCAGGATTCCAGGAAAAAATGATTATTGTGAGACTTCATCATACATCGGCTCGAATTGTTGCTGACCTTTTTAACAATAATATATTAAAATCTGCTAACGACATTAATCGTTACCGACTTGATACGCGTAAGCAAAGTGAAATGCCTTATTTTTCGACATTTACTAAAATTGTTCCAGAAGAGTGGACAAATTCACTAATTATTCTTGGCAGGAGCCAAGCAGTGGATCGTATTGAAAAATTTATTAGAGAATATATTGATGTTGAACTTGAGTCTGGTAAATCAATCTTACATGTTTATAAATTACAATACCTTGATGCTGAAAATTTTGGACCGGTCCTTGCCAAAATTGTAGAATCTTCACGAGTTGGTGGCCCTGAACAAGCAACTGCTGCAGGAAAGGAAGTTGGAGGAACAGAACGTTTTTTTGATGAAGTTATCATAAAAACAGACACGCCAACCGAAGGTGAAGGACAGGGATATTATGGGGGAAATAAATTGGTTGTTGCTGCACGGAATGAGGACTGGCAGCAAATTAAAAAATTAATTGAGGAGCTTGATACACCTCAGCCGCAAGTTTTTCTTGAGGTGTTGGTTGCCGATATGACAATTGACGATACAAGGCTATTGGGGAATATGGTTCGAAATCCTGAAAAAATACCAATATTAAATCAAATGCAATTTCAATCAGCACAATTAACGCCGGGTGTTGTAACTGATAGTGCAACGGAGCCTACTACTGTTGCTACTGATTTATTGAGAAAAGCATTTAATGCTGATGGAACTCCGACAGATGATGATCCAACAAGTACGATTGCAACTTTTACTTCTGCAGGATCAACAGTAGCATCCTTTAATGATAATAATGGAAAAACATGGGGAATTTTAGAAATACTTGACCTTTTTACGCATTCAAAAATTCTTTCTCACCCTCATATTATTGCAACAAATAATAAAAAAGCAGGAGTGAGTATTGGCGAAGAACGATATTTACGCGATGAGGTTTCTGGAAGCTTAGGTGGTACGACTGTGCGAAAATTTAAACCTATTCAGGCGGAGCTTAAAATAGATATTACGCCACGTATTAGCGCTGACAATACAGTTAATTTACAAGTAGCAGTTAATATTAATGATTTTATTACAGGATCAGATGCGCAAACAATAAGAAAGGTTGAAACAAATGCCAATATAAGAAGTGGCTCTATTTTTGCTCTTGGTGGTCTAGTAAGTCTTGCTACTGATCATAGTGCAAATCAGACACCATTGTTGGGTAAAGTACCAATATTAGGATGGTTATTTAAAAGAAGACAAGGACAAGTAGTTAAAAATAACTTGACGGTATTTATTTCCCCAACCATTATTCAACCACGGTTGCGTGAAGGGGCAAGTAAATTTACACAAGATTATATTGCGATTACAAAAAATGTTTTTAGAGATACCCAACTTTTTAGTTCATTAAAAGATCCAGTTTCAAGGTGGTTTTTCAAGCCATATACTGAAGTTGAAGAAGCAATAGATGAATTTAAATCAAAAGATGATTTAGGAGCGCCATACGAAGAAGTGGTAACAGAGGAAGTAGAAAAAGCACCAAAGAAAACCTATGTCCAAGAAAATGTAATTGATAAAAAGCAGAAAGCAGCAGAAATAAAAGAATTACTGCAAAAGGATGATAATAATCCTTTTTCAACAATAACTTAAAATAGCCTACTTCAGTTAGATAGAAGTATAGAAAGTATGTTATTCACTTTTCATGAACAATTGGTCTTCTATTTTAAGTAAGCGGTTGTATTTAGCTATTCGTTCTCCGCGTGAACAGCCACCTGCTTTAATTTGTTCTGCACTAACACCAACTGCTAAATCGGCGATAAAAGAATCATTTGTTTCACCCGATCGGTGAGAAACAATGACATCCCAATTATATTCCTTGCATAATTTAGCTGCTTGTAATGTTTCTGTAACTGTTCCTATTTGATTTGGTTTAATGAGTGCTCCTTGCGCAACATCCTGCTCAATACCATGCCAGATGCGTTCGGGATTAGTAGCAAAAATATCATCACCAATTATTTTTACATCAGAACCAATTAATTCATTTAGTTGCTCCCAACCGTTCCAATCAGTTTCAGTTAATCCATCTTCAATAAGATAAATAGGGTAATTACTAATTAAGTATTGATAATAATCAATTAACTCTTGCTTGGATATTTGTTTTCCCTGCCATGTATATTTTTCTGTTTTTTGATTATAAAAATGTGAGGCGGCAACATCAAGAGCAATCATAACAGGATTACCATCACCGTATTGCTCAATTGCTTCCATTATAAGATCAAGCGCTTGTTGAATATCATCAAAACAGGGGGCAAAGCCACCTTCATCACCCACAGTTATTGATTTACCTTGTTTATGTAATAATTTTTTTAATCCATGAAAGACAGTAAATCCTGCTTCTACTGCTGAGCGGAATGAAGGCTGATTCAATGGCATGATCATAATTTCTTGAACAGATAAATTATTATCCGCATGCAATCCACCATTAATTATGTTAAATAAGGGGCATGGTAATGCAACTGTTTCAAAACTGCAAAGATAGGCAATAAGTTCATAAAGCTGAAGTGATTCAGCAAGTGCTTGCGCTTTACATATTGCTATACTTACTGCCAATAATGTATTGGCGCCCAACCTTGATTTATCAGGTGTATCATCAAGCTCTAATAACATTACATCCATTTGTACAACATTTGGTTCTTTGCCGATGAGTGCCGGTGCAATTTTTTTTTCAATAACTTCTATTGCTTTTAATACACCAAGCCCTTCTAATCGCTTTCCACCATCACGTAGCTCTGTTGCTTCATGCATGCCGCGTGAAGTACCAGTTGGCACCGATGCACAAACGGAAAACTTATTTTCTAAAAAAAGTTCACAAGCGATTGTTGGTAAGCCACGGGAATCAAAAATTTCACGTGCTTGTATACCTGTTATTTTCACCTTATTCCTTATTCTGCAGTTAAAATTATTGTTATAGTATCATAGAATAAGAAAGAAGAAATATTAAAGAATTTTTTGTTTGATATTTTAAGTTATTTTTGTGTTGCTGCACCTAAACTAGCTGAAAGTAGAGTAATGATGCCCATATACCACCAAGGATGGTCCTGATGAAATTTTCGCCACCGAGATCTTGATTCTTTTTGAATAACCTTATCTATAAAATGATAAGCATCACATGTTTGTTTGTATGACTGTAGTGCTAAATTTCCAGAATAAGCCTCATGCTTTAATTCTTGAGAAGTTAGAGATAATAAAATAGAGGAAGTCGATATATTGTATTGTTTTAATTTTTTTCTGAATAATTGTTCATCTTGTTTCTCTGCGCATTCAGATGCTGTATATTTAATATAACTCTTTTGTTGTTCGGCATTACTAAGTTTATTTTTATGTTCATAAAATTGATTAAGTTTTTTTTGAGCATTGACGTCTGAAAACTTTTCTTTAAACTGCGCAAGGTTTTGATAAAATTCTGGTGTGTCTCCCCGCTCAAACAAATAATCTTTTAGTTTTTGCAATTCTTTTCCCCATGCCGGCTGATCATGGGGGAAAAGAAAACTTGAAGATAAAATAATGGCAAAATTAGCTGTTATATTATATTTCATAATAAAATATTTTTTATTTTGTTTAATTCCTGGAACCCTTGCTATTCCTTCTACTATTTCTTGCATAATCTAACATGATAATACCACCACCAGCTATTATACCACCTAGGCAAAAAGACATAGTAGAGTTCCAGTTTGGATGCTTTTCTCGAAATCCTTTGCTTTTTTCATAAGCATAAGCTTCTAAAAATTGTGCGGTCTTATTTTTTTTACAACGGTCGCTGGGGGAAAGGTTTAATTGTTCCTGCGCATCTTTTTCTAATATAGCAACTGCAGCTAGTGCACGATCTCTTGGTAGTTTATTCCCAAATCTTGATCGGTATTCTTGTTCAAATTTTTCTAACGCTTCTTTTGGTTGTTGTGGGTTAAAATTTTCAAACTTAGATGCGCTGCTTATAATTGATTCTATTTCATGTACTTTGTTCTCTTGAATATTTTCTTTTTTAGCAGTTAAAAAAGGGCAGTTTAAAAACATAATAAATAAGATAAAAAACCGATAATTCATGTAATGTCCTTTTCCTTTAATTCAACTTGTCATGTAACTGTCTCAAGAAAGTATACTGGATATAAAAAAAAATAATAGACTTATTTTTTATTGTTTATTATTCATTTATTTTTGCTTTAATTTCAAGCCATACTCATGCAATTGTTTTTCTTCGATTTTGGTTGGTGCTTCCATCATTAAATCATAACCACGTTGTGTTTTTGGAAAAGCAATAACATCGCGAATTGAAGGGGATTCTGTCAAAAGCATTAGTAAGCGATCAAGTCCAATTGCAATACCACCATGGGGTGGAAAACCAAGCTCTTGTGCTTCTAACAAAAAGCCAAATTTTTGTTGCACTTGCTCTTTTGATAAACCAATAAGTTCAAATATTTTTTCCTGTGTGCTTTTTTCATGAATTCGAATTGACCCACCACCTAATTCAATCCCATTTAAAACAATATCATAGGCGCGTGCTTTCATATCTGCTTGGTTTTGTTTTTCCCAGCCTTCTTGTGGTGAAGTAAATGGGTGATGTTCTGCGTGCCAGGTATTGGTTTTTTCATCATAAGCGAAGAGTGGAAAATCAGTAATCCATGCAAAATTAAAAACATTTTTTGGAATTAGTTTGAGTTCTTTTGCTAATGCTAGACGAATTCTTCCTAATGTTTCCCAGGTTTGTTTGTAGGGTCCTGCAACAAGAAAAAGAGTATTTGTTTTTGCAAGTGTAGGAAAAATTTCTTGTGCACGATCAAAAAAATCATCTGCTAGAAAGCGTGACACGGGAGATTCAAATTTATCTTCTTCTTTAAATCGTATCCATAGCATTCCTTTTGCCCCAAGCTTTTGTGCTTTTTCTACCCAACGGTTAAGCTCCGTATGTGAAAAATTGTGTCCACGTATATGGATTCCACCAATTTTTCCCCCATTATCAAGGACAGTTCTTAAGAATTTGAGTTCAGTATTTTTAAATAAAGGACTTGCATCATGAACTTCTAACCCAAACCGTAAGTCAGGTGCATCGGAGCCATATAAAGAAAATGCTTTATCGTAAGAGAGGCGTTTGAAGGGAGTTTGTATATCGATACCTAATGTTTTTTTAAATAATTGCTTAAATAATTGTTCAATAATGTCTTGAATATCTTTTTCTTGTACAAATGACATTTCTAAATCAAGTTGGGTGAACTCAGGTTGTCGGTCTGCTCGTAAATCTTCATCTCTAAAGCAACGAGCAATTTGAAAATATCGTTCAATGCCAGCAGCCATAAGTATTTGTTTATACAGCTGCGGGGATTGCGGTAATGCGTAAAAACTTCCTGGATGCATACGCGAAGGTACTAAAAATTCACGTGCTCCTTCGGGTGTATTTTTAGTTAATATTGGTGTTTCGATTTCATAAAATTTTTTAGCGTGAAGAAATTCTCTAATTGCAAAAATAACATTACTTCGCATAGCCAAATTATTGTGCATTGTTGCACGGCGCAAGTCTAAGTACCGGTACTTAAGTCGTAATTCTTCATCTACTATATCAGCTTCTTCAAGCATAAATGGTAAATTTTTTGCCTTATTAAGAATTTGTAATTGAGAAACTTTCATTTCCCATTTTCCTGTTTTTAATTCTGGATTTACTGTTTCTGAGGTGCGTTCAACAATAGTTCCACAGGCAGCTATAACGTATTCTGAGCGCAGACGGTGCGCTTTTTCGTGAATTTCTTTAGATTCTTCTGGATTGAAAACCAATTGCATAATACCAGTACGGTCACGCAGATCAATAAAAATTAAACCACCGTGGTCTCGGCGTCGTTGTACCCAACCAGTAAGACAGATAGATTTATTTAACAATTTTTCATTAATCATACCACACTCAATTGTGCGCTCAAAAGGGTGCATGCTTGTCCTTGAAAAAGAAGTCAGTAATTACAATACTTAGGAGTAGTATAGCATAATAATAGTGATAGTTATATGATCTTAAAGTAGCTTAAAACAATTGCTCTTTCTTTAAAATTCGTAAGTAAGGCCAAGGTTAAATGTATAAGCAATGTCATTGCCAAGGTCGGGAATGCGATCTTCTTCAAACCCAGTTCGATCAAGATTGTCAAGGTCATTTTCTTGCCGTTCAGAAATAGGAATGCCTTTACGATCGGCATAAAATGTACCGGGAAAGAAAATAGAACCAACAAAAAAGAATTCAAGTTGCTCAAATAAATAATAATTAAGAAAAATATTTGTTTCAGCTCCTAAGTAAGTTCGTGCATTACCTGTAGAACGTTCTTCCCAATAAGCTAAAATATTAGGTCTCACTTTAAGACCCTTTGGCCAGTTGGTTGGTTGCCATGTTGCACCACTTCCTAAGAATATTAAATTGGTAAATCCAGAAACATTTTGTGCAAATCTACTTGGTGCTTGAACGGTGTTTGGGCTGGAAAGTGGGCGTCTTAATTTACCGGCACCACCTAAAACAAATGCACTTTTTACTCGTTTTCCTGAATATATTTCTTGTAATGGAATAAATCCACTAAACTCGCCATCTTTTGTTTCAAAATTTGGATTATCATCGCCAGAAGCAACACCAGCAGTTGCAGCAAGTTTTAAATCTTGCTTATAAACCCAATAAGAGGCATCGAACACAAACATCCACCCCTCGTAACGATTGGTGAATGGGTTGCGAAAGCGATTATTTGTATTAAACAAATTACCAACTCCTTCAACAAAACCAATCTCTTTTCCGTTTTGTGATTCATTACGAAATGTTTCATCAATAATTTTTTGAACTTGTTTACCGGTTTTAGTTTTTGGCATATATAATGCTTTTGGTCCATTGTCTGGATTGTCAACTCGAACATTACTATTAACTAAAGCAACAAAACCGTCTATATTTTCTTCTTCAACTTGGTTCCGATCCCATCCTTTAACACGCTGTTGCCCTAAATTGAGTGCGTAATCAAAACCAGCTTCAAATTTGTCACCATAAAATTCACCAGCAAAACCGATGGTGCCTAATTTACTGCTTGCATCGCCAAGAAACTCAACCTGCTGCTCAGGGGCACTGTTAAATAGTGTGTATGGTTCTAAATTGAGTGTTCCAAGTTTATTATTAAACACTTCCCAATTTAATCGGCCAGCAATTAAAAAATTAATTTTTCCTGATCCGCGCTCTGGTCTTTTGAGATGGTCATATTCTTGCCCCAGAATTTTTTTGCCTGTTTCTGATAAGCTTGAACTTTTGTTTTGTAAAATTGATGCATATAAGTCATATGTTAAGTAATCAGCAAGAAGTATACCATTAAATTTAGCACCAAAAGCATATTGATCAATAATGGTATCAGTGTAAAAACCGAGTACTTCTGGGCCGACAGCAAATGCATCACCAAGAGAAATACCGCGTCCAAGCTGAAAAGGGAAGGAGCCGATAGTAAATGTGTGTTTATTTTTAAAAGGAAGATGAATTGCTTTACCTATGTCAAAAAGTAACCATCCTTCTCGCATCCAAAAAATGTGTCGTGGAATTGCATGGCGATGAGGTCTACCGACTGTTTCAAGTATTTTCGTTTCAGCCTCTGTGGTTCGGGCGATACTTTCTGGATTTCCCCATATTGATCTATTCCGAACAGTAAATGAAAACTCCGAAATAGTGTCTTTGTATGCTTTTTTGCCATAAAGAACATCAAATGTAAAATCTAACGTATGTCGAGAAAAATATATTCTATCAACATCATTATTATTATTAAGTAAGTTTATATTTTTCCCATAAAAGGTTTCTGGTTTAAAAAAACTTGAAAAATTATATTCAAAATCAAGCGGTGTGTTATTTCCCCGTGCAAGTGAAAAGACAAGACAATTGATTATGAGAAATAAAAAAAAATTCATATATTTTCGTAGTTGCATAAATGCCTTTTGTTGTAAATTTAAGATTTCCATTTTTTAGATCCCTAACGGGGATTGATGATAGATTGGAGTTGATAAAAATATGGACAATTTTTGTTAATTTGTCAAATTTATGGTACTTATTTATGAACAAAAACACTGTTGGTTTTCTTGCTTTTTTCATTACAAGTCATTGTTCAAAATCTTTAAGTAGCATTGTTCATTCTATGTGTATACTAGTTATATGATCAAACAAATAATTATTGCGCTATTTGCTAGTATAATCTCTATCTTTTTTATTGCACAATATGATCATTGGGTACAAGGTAAAATTGGTCATGCATTTAAAGAGATATTTGAACAATCATTTGATTGTTCAATTTCCTTTGTTGTTAAGGAAGTTAATTTTTTTTCTCCTCGGTTGGTACTTGAACAAGTAATTGTTACCCCACGTAATGGGCAAGAATGGCAATGGCATTGTAGTCGTTATGTAATGGCTTTTTCCTGGGGGCATCTTTTTAAACAGGGAAGTGTTGATTTAGCAGTGATCATAGATGATCTTGCAATGATGTCAGCGATAGCTAATAATTCATTGGCTATCGCACCGCATTTAGAAAAAATTATTCAAACAGCTTCATTACCAATACCTCTTTTTTTAAAATCACTTTTATTAAAAAGAGCAACATTGCAAGTAAAAGATAAATCAGGGATTACGAGCATTATCCAATGGCATAGTTCATCAGTTAAAATAGATAGTGTCTTTAAATCGATTGTGCATCTTATTAATGGTAAAATTATCGTAAATCATAAAACTATAGCTGAAGATTTCACTGGTAACTTAAAGATTGATATTAATGAAGCAAAAGATGCAAAAATAGTAATACATGTGGATAGTAGCTTTGAGTTAACACATTTAGGTGAACATACTACTTGTTACTTAACTGGCGTGTGGGACCATAATAATGGTCGATTTGCGTTGCGTAGTGCGCATGATTTATGTGCTATTGATCCAGTTATTATTACCAAACGTGAAAAAAATACGTATTTGCGATTAACAGCACGATTACCACTTTCTTATATTTGGCATCTTGGTATTAATAGTACTACAAATGATGATGTTGGGGGAAGCAGTTTTTTGTCATTACAGGCAATAGTTGGCAATCAATCGCGAATAAATGGACAATTAATTTTTGAAGATGTGTTATATAAGCAGCAATTACTATGTAACAATAGTAAAATATCTTTTACAAAACGAGATGAGATTTGGCATGGAGAAGTAAAATTTCGTTCTACAACAGCAGAGCTTGATGGTACATGGCATTGGTGTGGAGAAGAAAAAACTGGCGAACTCACCTTGAAAAATTTGAATACTATTTCAATACCATACTCAAAATGGTGGCAACTTTTGCCCAATGATTTTTTTGGAGAAATAAAAATTGATAAAGAAGGAGAAATTAATGGTTTATACAAAGCTACTGTTACAAATCAACTCCGTAATACGACTAATAAAATAGCGGGAGCTGTACGGATTAATAATGGTACTATTGGTTTAGAAGGTACTATCAATGAGCAACGGTATGAGGTAGAGGGAGAGTTTTTTCCAAAAGTTCGATTAAAAAAGTGTAGCTACTTCACAAGGAAAGGAATTCCACTTGTTTCATTAGCGAGCAAGCCGATGACGCAGCAAACTATTGAAGGATCAATAGAGTTTTCTTTTATTCGTTCTTTAATACAACAATTTACAGGATATGATTTACAAGGACAAGGAGTTGCTCAGTTACATGGAACATTCGATGAGAGTAATAAGCTATGTACAGATTTTCATTTTGCTGATACAACGATACGATTACCGCAGACATATAATTTCATTAATGGCCTGGATGGATCAATTAGTTATGATATGGGCAATCATAAATTATTATTAAATAATATTTATTGTTCTTTGTATGCGGGGACTATTCATTCAGCAAAAGCAGTTGTACTATTTGATTTAAAGGGTAATTGCCAATTTGCTTATGTCCCTCTTCTGTTTGATCATTGTTTATTGAATTTAAAAAAAGATTTGTTTGCTAGCATATCTGGCAACATGGTGCTTAATTATCTGAATAGCGAGCAATCTTTAATAAAAGGAAATTTTATTATTGATCGAGCGCAACTTAAAGAAAATTTATTTTCAGATAACTTTCAAAAGCAACTTATTAATTATACAAGTGGCATGTTTGGCCAATCCGGTGTTGATATGGCTTATGATGTTTCGATTGAAACAAAATCTCCCATTCGTGTTGATACTGATTTTTTAAAGGCTGATGCTAAAGTAGCATTAAAAATACAAAAGGAAATAGGTAATTCTGAAATTTCAGGTTCAATTGATTTACTTTCGGGAAGTCTTGCTTTCCCATATAAGCCACTTTACATTACGAAAGGAGGTATTTATTTTTTGTCAAATCAATTATATGATCCCCATATCGAACTTGTGGCAAAAAATAAAATAAAAAAATATAATATTGGCTTGCAGGTGACTGGTTCCTTACAATCACATCATATACTCTTTGATTCATCGCCGCCATTGACTGAAGAGCAAATAATTGGTTTATTATTGCTTGGCTCTGAACAAGATAGTATGCCAGCATTAAGTATTGTACAGAACGTACAACAAATTATTTTTGGTACTAATCAATCTTTCTTAGTACAGGAATATTTTAAACCATTTTTTGGGCCGTTTTCTTCAATAAGTTTAATACCTCGCTTTAGTGATCAAAGTGGTCGCGGAGGACTACGGGGAGCACTTGAAAT
>Ga0307428_1000409_pt1 | contig 28984 bp, 22 predicted proteins | sample SalMarWE160240MG_FD_202161 | JGI IMG/M metagenome (GOLD analysis project Ga0307428, IMG submission 202161) | Salt marsh sediment microbial communities from the Plum Island Ecosystem LTER, Massachusetts, United States - WE1603-240 | ecosystem: Environmental > Aquatic > Marine > Intertidal zone >...
GCAGGGCGGCGCCACCCGCCGCGCCGAGAAGAAGCTCGCGTCGATCGATCATGTCAGTCTCCATCCATGGCGTTGAAGCCGAAGGCGAGGCCAGCGCCTCGCGCGATCATGTCGCCGGCGGTGGTCACCGCGCTTTTCAACGAGACGCGCAAGGCTTCGAGCTTGGCGCGGAGGTCCTCGTCGTGCACGACCTCGGCGACAGGGGCGCTGATCGCGCTCATGACCTCGATGGCGTGATCAAGGTCGAACAGAATTGAGTCCTCGACCCCGGGCGATTCCTCATGAACCACCTGGGCGAGGCCCGACTTGGTGAAGAGGTCGCGCGTGCCCTCGAGGTTGCCGATCACGTCGGCAAAGGTGAGACCGCTCTCATAGAACGGCGCGAGCCGCGGACGCGCCCGCTCGGCGCTCGCGCCCAGCATCTTCGCGAGCTTCTGGTCCCGCACGGTCTCGATGCCGCCGGTGAAGGTCTTGAACAGGTCGAGCGTCACCTCTTTCGCCGTGTGGTAGGTCTGATTGGCAGGGCCCGGCGCGAGATAGGATTTGGAAGCGGCGCCACCATCCTGCCAATCGTTCGCGATCTCGCGGGTCAGCTGCGCGAGGCTCCCGGCAACGCTCGCCGCGAATTGGCAGCGGAACGGCGCCTGGCCGTTCGCCGTGGCGAGCGCGTCGGCGCCGTCGCCATAGAGCAGATATTGGAGCGGCGGCAGGCCCTGAAGCGCCACGCTCTTCGCCGCAAGTTCCTCCTCCTTAGTCACGCTTTGATCGAGCTTGGACAGCGCCTCGCGCACCTGCCGGGCGCCGATCCCTTTCGGGTCGGGCCAGAAGAAGATGCGCTCGTAGCGATGCTCGCGGGCGACCGGACCAAAGCGGATCGGCTCGACCTTGCTCCAGGCGGCGACCGTGACGGCGAAGGCGTCGCGGGCAAGCTTGAGCCCCTCCGCCGACGGGTCATGACAGAGCGTGTCGACCGACTGCTTCAGGGCTCCGGCGCTGTCAGCAAGCGCGGCGTAACCCGGCCTGATGTATTGCTCCAGCGCCGCCTTGGCGATTGCCGCGTGATCGGCCTCCGCGTGCGCCGCGACAGCGGCAGACAGCATCCCCAGGGCGAAGGCGCCCGATGCGAGGAGCCGCCTCACAGCGAATTGACGAAAGCGAGGAGCCGCTCCCGGTCCTCTTTGGAGAGTTTGGCGAATTTGTCGCGCGCGGCCTCGGCCTCACCGCCATGCCAAAGGATGGCTTCGGTGACGTTGCGGGCGCGGCCGTCGTGAAGAAACAGCGTATGGCCGTTGACGGTCTCGGTGAGGCCGATGCCCCAGAGCGGCGCCGTGCGCCATTCGCTGCCCGAGGCGTCGCCGTCGGGCCGATTGTCGGCAAGCCCCTCCCCCATGTCGTGCAACAGGAGATCCGCATAAGGCCAGATCAGTTGATGGGAGAGATGGGGTTGGTCGGGAACGTCACCGGTGACGAATTTCGGTTTGTGGCAAGAGGCGCACCCGATCCCGTAGAACAGCGCCTTGCCCTTCAGCACCTCGGGGTCATCGGCATTGCGCCTGACCGGCACGGCGAGGTTATGGGAATAGAACGCGACGAGCTTGAACAGTTCGTCGCTCAACTCGACATCGCCATATTTTGGCGAGTTGCCGTTCGGCGCGTCGAGGCAGTCCTTCTGCTTCTCGGTGCAGTCGCCTGACGGCTGCCGGATCATGGACGTCGACAGGCCGATGTCGCCGGCCGCCGCCTCGGCGGTCTGCTGGTTGATGGTCGGCTGGTTCGCCTTCCAGCCAAAACGGCCGAGCATCACCTTGTTGTCCGCACGGGACCACACCTGGTTCGGCTTGCCGGAGATGCCATCGTGATTGGCGTCGTCAGGATCGGCATTGGCGAGGATCTCGGATTCGGGAACGGCCTCAAGCAGGCCAAGGCCGATCATCGGCGGCGCCACCCTCGGGCTGATCATGGTGCCCTCGGCAAGCGGCCCATAGCCGAGATCGACGATGCTGTACTCAGGCACTCTCAGGTTAATGGTCTCGCCGCCGGCAAGGAGCACCGGCTTCTCCTTGTAGTCGATCTTGATCTGCCCCTCGGCCTTGTGCCCTTGGATCGAGAGGTCCTGGAGCTGGCCGCCATAGGTCGGCTCTGGGATCGAATTCACCTTGTGGTCGGCCAGCTTGGCCTCGTCCTCATCCGTTGTCGGAGGGACCGATAGACGCACCAGCATCGAGTGGGTGTCATCGTGAATGCCGGCGGTGAAAGGCGGATGGCCGCGGCCGTCCTTCAGATGGCAGTTCTGGCAGGCGCGCGAATTGAACAGTGGCCCAAGCCCGTCAGAGGCATCCGTCGAGGATGGCGCCGAGACCCAGTTCTTGCGGAAGATGGCGTTGCCGATCTTGAAGTCGAATTCGCGCTTGAAGTCCATGTTCCCGGAGGAATGGGAGAAGGCATTGGCGTTGTCGACGCTCGCGGGCGAGGTGGCGCCACCGCCAGGCTTATCCTCGCCGTCCTCGAGGCGCGAGAAGTCCGTCGTCGGCGCGGTGAGCGCGGGAACGGCGGCCTCGCCGCCGGCGCCATAGCTCTGCCAGACGCCGGCGCAGAGCGGCAGGCTGGCGCCAAGCGCGAGTGCCACGACCAGCGGCACCCCGCGCGTGTGGGACGGCCTCGACGATGTTCGGGTCAGAACTCGGACAGCGCGACAGCGAAACTTGTATTGGGGTGAGAGCACTCGTCCTTCGTCAGATTCTGACTGCGTTAAAACCCGATCGAGGTCCTTATCCCCACCACGGCTGCATTCGCCACGGCAGCGTTACCAGACTCGTTCGGCACATTGCCTCCGGGCTGCCAGATGTACTGGAAGTCCGGCTGTAGCGTCCAGCCATTGGCGACCTGCACGGTGTAGCAGATCTCAAGCAGGGCCTCGTAATCGCGGTCGATGGGCTCGCCGAGGTCGACATCGAAGCCGTGCACCTGGTCGGAAATGCCGGTATAGGCAAAGCCAATGGCGAAGGCATCGTCGGGCCGCCCGGGGATCATGCCGGAAAAGGTAAGGCCGCCATCGGCATAGAAATCGACGAGATTGCGGTCCGACGGCGCGCCGATGACGCGGCCGAACAGCGCCACGCCCTTAGGATCTGCGCTCCCCGGCAGGCGCCAGATCAGCTGATCGACGATGCCGTAGAGGCCCCAGTCATTGTCGAGCGGCCTACCAGGGTCACCGGTCACCGCGATCAGGGCGCCGCCGGAATCGAAGCGCTGGTGCTCGAAGGTGCCGAAGTGATTCCAGCCGCCGATCTTGACCGTGCCGGGTAGGCGTCCGCTCTGATTGTACTTGTAGGCGCCCTCGACCATCAGCAGCGGCGGATCATTGAGCTCGAAATCGAGGCCATTACTGTCGCAGACCTGCGGATCGTCGCTGGCGCAAGGCGGCGCCGGATCACCATTGTAGACGCCGGCGAGGAGCTGGAAATTATCGTTGGGGGTGACGGCGACGCGGACGCCGGGGGTGGCCAGCGGATAGGCGGGCCCGCCACTCGGCATGTCGGAGGCCATGATCGCCGCCCAGCCCCAGGTGCCGTTCAAGAAGAAGCCGCCCCCTTCGGTGATCACGAAATCGGCGTCGGCGGCGAGTTGGCCAAACCGGACCGCGAGCTTGTCGTTGAACATGTGCTGCTCGAGCCAAAGCTCGTTGAGCCGCGTCGCCGGCGTCGCTTCGAGATAGCTCACCGGCATCAGGCTGCCGATGTTGTCGGCGGTGATGCTCTGGCCATGGATCTGAAAACCATTGGTATGAAAGCAAAGACCCTTCCAGAAGCCGAGCCTGTGCATGTCGGCGTCCAGACTGAGTTCGAGCACGCCGTCATATTTGCCGCCTTGCTTGAAGCCGCCGCTATTGGCGAAGACCTCGCCGTAATAGGTCCCGCCAATTTCGATGCCAGAGCGCGCCAGGGCTTGGCGGACGCCACCCGGGTCGATCGCCAAGAACGCGTCCTCGGGGATGCCCTGGTGCGAAACGCCACAGTCGACTTCGGCAGCGGCAGGCGTTGCCACCGCTACCGCGAGCAAGGCGGCAACAGATAGGCCGAGACTTCTGCCTGCAACCCGTATCGGCCCGATCTTCAGTCCACTCAACATTCCTCAGTCCCCCGACCCACTTGCTCTGTTCGCTACCCCCAACGCCCGCGCCGAAGTTGCCCCTCCTCGATTGCGTTTGGCCTGCAGGCTGCTGTTACGTTATAACATAGGCACGTCTAAGCCTAGCCTCCTTCTCGCGAAAGATCATTGTGTATGATGTTTTAGCATAGAGGTATGATTTTTTTACTGCGCAGTGGGTGCCGCAGCTGCGGCGGCGGCGCTATCACCGTACCTTTTCGGGGCTGCCCAAGCTGTCGGAGCCCTGAAACTCGATCCCCTTGAGATCAAGGATGGCAACGGCGCGCTCGATCGCCTTGGTCTGATCGAGCAGGCGATCGACCACATGTTGCACCACGGTGTTGCCCTCGCCATTGCCCTCCCCGATCATCTGATCGTAGGACTCGACCATGATGCCACGGCTATACATGGTGCCCATGGCGTCCATCGTCGCAGCGAGCTTGGCGCGCATCTCCTGGTCGGTCTCGGGCGACTTCGCCTTGATCAGGTCCGACACGCTCGGCCCGGTGACCAGGCTGCCATCGACGCGGCGATAGCGGCCGAGATAGACGTTGCGCATGCCAAGCGCGTCGAAATAGTGCGACGCAAAGGTATTGTCGGAGAAGCAATCGTGCTCCTCCTCGGGATCGTGGATCATGAGGCCGAGCTTCATGCGCTCGCCGGCAAGCTCGCCATAGGAGAGACTGCCTAGTCCGGTCAGGATCGCGGTCAGGCCGGCCTCGTCGGTGCCGTCCATCAAGGTCTTTCGCGCGGCGCCGTCGGGGCCCCATTGCGGCACCATCCAGGCGAGGTCATCGACGAGGAGGTCGGTGGCGGCGCGGAGATAGTCGGCGCGGCGGTCGCAATGGCCGCCGGTACAGTTCTCGGTGTCGAAATCGCTCGCAGGACGATTGCCGGCGCCCGGCCCGGTGCCATTCAGGTCCTGCCCCCAGAGCAGGAACTCGATAGCGTGGTAGCCGGTGGCGACATTGGCCTCGACGCCGCCTGCCTCTTGCAGCCTGTCGGCAAGGAGCTCCTTGGTGATCTTCGAGGTGTCGATCTTCTTGCCGCCGATGGTCAGCGACACATTGGCGATGACGTCGGCAGCGTAGAGCTCGTTCTCCGGCGAGTCGGTGCCATAGGAGCCGGAGACATAGTCGATCAGCCCCTCGTCGAGCGGCCAGGAGTTCACCCGGCCCTCCCAGTCATCGACGATGGCATTGCCGAAACGGAAGGCCTCGGTCTGCATGTAGGGGACGCGCGCGGCGATCCAGGCGGCGCGGGCGGCAATCAAATTGTCCTCGGTCGGCTGCGCCAGCAGCTGATTGACGGCGAGCTGCAGCGTCCGCGCGGTGACGAGGGCGTCGGTGTAGCCGGCTTGGGCCATGTCGGCATAGGTCTTGAGCACGTCCTTCGCAGACGGCGCGCCCTGGCCGCTAGCGTCTTTGGCGGTTTCCGCGGCAGCCGCCGGCGACAATCCAAGGCAAGCACCGAGCGCGATGAGCGCGAGCAACCGGGCAAGCGACGGAAGGCGAGTCATGATCTTTATCTTTCCTCGATCGTACAGTCTTAACCCTGAAAGAGGGGCGACGGTCGCAGGGCCGAAACCCCTCGACCGCCGCAAAGGTTGAGAATGAGGAAGCGCTTCCGGGGGTCGCCTTCGGCACTTCAGGGACTACGGCCTGGCAGGGCCGTAATCCTTGCGTTGAGCCTAGCGCGAGGGCTAACATGCACGAAGTGAAATCTTTTCAGTAGAATTATTTGGCTTCATGCATCTCCGCGAAGTCGACGCCAATCTCCTCGTCATCCTCGACGCGCTCCTCGTCGATGCCAGCGTGACGAGGGCCGCTGAGCGCTTGGGGCGAAGCGCCTCTGCGATCAGCCATGCCCTTGCCAAGCTTCGCGAAATCTTCGCCGACGAGCTGTTCGTGCGGGCCGGCCAGCGGCTGGTGCCGACGGCGAAGGCGCTCGAGCTCGCCCCGACGGTTCACGTCATTCTCGCCGGCATGGAGAGCCTGCTCCGGCCGGCCAAGCCGTTCGATCCCGCCGAGGCCGAGCGTGACTTCGCAATGACCGCAAGCGAGGTCGGCGAACTGGTTCTGGTGCAGCCGCTCAGGCTGCGGCTCGAAGAGGTCGCGCCCTCGGTCCGCGTCGGCTGGATGCCGGGCCAGGGCCCTGACACCATCGAAGCGCTGCGCCAGGGACGCAGCCACTTCGCCATCGACATCGAGCAGATGACGGTCCCGGCGCCAGACATCCGGGTGCTCAAGCTTTACGACGACCGCCTCGCCACCCTCGCCCGGCGCGGCCATCCCTTGACGGCGCGCAAGCCTACGCCTGCGGCCTTTGCGGCAAGCGACCACATCGAAGTCAGTGGCCTGCCGACCATCGCGCTGATCGACCGGACGCTGGCGAAGTCGAGGCTCTCGGCCCACGTTTCGGCGCAAGTGCCATCGGTGCTCGCGGGCCTCTTGCTCGCGCTCAACAGCGATGCCCTCCTCACCTTGCCGACCTCGCTCGCCGAGATCCTCGAGGCGCAATTCTCGCTGGCGCGCCTCACCCCGCCGCTCGCTGACCTCTCCCTTCCGGTGCGCCTCCTTTGGCATTCGAGCTATGATCGCGACGAATGTCACAACTGGGTGCGGGACGAGATCGCGGCGCTCGCGCGGGAGCGCCGATCGCCCGCCTGAGCCTTGGAGCGATTGGGACCCGTCATGGAGATGTCGCGGCGCGCCGTCCTGCCCACCCTGATAGCCTTTGCCGCCGGCTTCATATCTAGGTCCGCGCGCGCTGCGGACCCCGCCGCGATCGAGATCGATCTTGCAGTCACCATCGACGGCGTCGAGAAACGGGTCGGCGTCGGCGAAGCGCTTCGCCTGCTCAAGGTGCCGTCAGCGAGCATCGCGCTGATCGATCGGGGTGAGATCGCCTTCGCGCGCGCCTACGGCGAGGGCGCGACGCCTGAAACGATCTACCAGGCCGCCTCGCTCTCAAAGTTCGTGGCTGCGGTTGGCGCCATGCGTCTCGTTGACCAAGGCAAGCTCAAGCTCGACGAGGACGTTAATGACCGCCTGACCTCCTGGCGCGTGCCCGCCAACAGCTTCGATGCAACGCGCAAAGTGACGCTGCGCGGATTGCTGAGCATGACCGGCGGCATCGGCGTCCCTGGCTTCGTTGGCTATGAACCTGGCGCGCTACTCCCGACCCTCACCGAGATTCTGAACGGAGCACCACCGGCCAACTCCCCACCGGTCACCGTGATCGCGGTGCCGGGCAGCGCCTATCACTATTCCGGCGGCGGCTACGAGATCACCGAAGCGCTGATGCAGGACGTAACGGGAAAGCCCTTCACCGCGCTAATGCAGGGGCTCGTGCTCGGCCTGGCGGAGATGACCTCGAGCAGCTTCGCCGAGCCCATCGCACCAGACCTCGGGCCCCGGGCCGTGAGCGGCCATTACGGCGACGGCGCCGAATTGCCGGGGCGCTGGCGCGTTATTCCCGAGCGTGCGGCGGCGGGGCTGTGGTCGACGCCAACCGACGTCGCCAAGCTTTTGAGTCAAATCGGCCGCGCCTGGCGCGGCGAGAGCCATTTGTTCCTCGCCCCGGACACCGTGCGCGAGATGCTTAACCAGCAGAACGGCGGCCCGTACGGGCTCGGCGCTGCGGTTTCCGGGGTCGGCGGCAATCTCGTCCTGATGAAGCGCGGCCAAAATGTCGGTTATCAAGGTTACCTGATCCTCTACCCCGCGACGGGCCAGGGCCTCGTGGTCATGACCAACTCCGACAATGGCTCGACGCTCGCCGCGGCGCTGATTTCCCGCGCCGCCAAGGCTTATGGCTGGCCGCCGGTACCGCCGCTTGCCGACTAGAGCGGCATCCCTCTCGCTTCCGTCACAAACCATCACTACATTAAGGCTACGTCCCGCCGCGCCGAGGGCGGGCCCGGGAGGAAGTCAATGCCTGCAGCTTTCCGCGCTGGCCTCATCGCCGCGCTGTTTGTGTTCGTCGCCGCTCCCCTCACCCCCGTTTTTCCCGCCGAAAAGACGTTTCAAAGCGCCGATCTCGACGACGCCGCGATCAAGCTTGAGGCCGATCTGAAGGATGAGGCGGGCACCGTCGAGAAGCCGGTCATTACGCTCAAGAAGGACGCCGACGCCGCGCTCAGAGCCGGCGACCTCAAAAGCGCTGCCGACATCTATACGCAGATCGTGAGCGTGGCGCCGAACGACGTTCAGGCGTGGCGCCGTCTTGGCAGTCTCTGGCTGAAGATGCCGACATCGGCCGAGGACGACGGCAGCGAGCGCTTTCAGAACGCGACCACCGCGGCCTATATCGCCTATCGAAGCGCCACCAATCCAACCGACGAGGCCAATGCCCTCATCCTGCTCGCCAGCACCTACGGCAAACGCAACGACTGGCGCCCGGCGCTGAACGCGCTCGCGCTTGCGCTCAAGCTGAACGAGACGCTTGAGCTCAAGACCACCTACGACCAGCTCCGCGCGAAATACGGATTCCGCGTCTCCAACTATAGCGTCGACTCGGATGCCGCGTCGCCCCGCGCCTGCTTCCAATTCACCGAGAGCCTGCCGAAGCGCACCGACTTCTCGCCCTATGTCGCCGTGGCCGGCATGGACAAGCCCGCACTCTCGGTCGATGACCAGCAGCTTTGCGTCGAAGGGCTGAAGCATGGCGAGAGCTACGCGATCACGCTCCGCGAAGGGCTGCCCTCGACCGTCGGCGAGGATCTGCTCAAGACGGCAGACTTCAGCATCTATGTGCGCGACAGGAGCCCCTTCGTCCGTCTTGCCGGCAAGGCCTATGTGTTGCCGAAGACCGGACAGCAGGGCATTCCCCTCGTCAGCGTCAATACCGACAAGATCAAGGTCACGATCTATCGGATCGGCGACCGCAATCTGATTGACTCCGTGCTCGGCGGCAACTTCGAGCGGAATCTCTACGGCTACAACCTCAACGACATCGCCGAGCAGAAGGGCAATGAGGTGTGGACCGGCGAGATGGCGGTCGACAAGGCTCCACTGAACGCCGAGGTCACCACCGACTTTCCAGTCACCGAGGCGGTGCCGGAGCTCGCGCCCGGCATCTATGTGCTCGCCGCGGTTTCGGGCAACGTTCCGCAGGAGGAGTACGGCGAGCGCGCGACGCAGTGGTTCATCGTCTCCGACCTCGGGCTCACCGCCTATTCCGGCAGCGACGGCGTCCACGCCTTCGTCAATTCGCTGGCGACGACGAAGCCGGTCGGCGGCGTCGAGCTCAGGCTGATCGCGCGCAACAACGAGGTGCTGGCAACCAAGACCACCGGCGGAGGCGGCAGCGTTGCCTTCGCGCCCGGGCTGTCGCGCGGCGAAGGCGGTCTCGAGCCGGCAATGCTGGTCGCCTCGACGGCCGCGGGCGACTACGCCTTTCTGAGCCTGAAGGGGTCGCCGTTCGACCTGACCGATCGCGGCGTTGGCGGGCGTGACGCGCCGCAAGGCCTCGACGCTTACGTGTTCACTGAGCGCGGCGTCTATCGCACCGGGGAGACGGTGCATGTCACGACGTTGCTCCGCGACGCCAACAGCATCGCCGTCGAAGATGTGCCACTCACCCTCGTCGTGACGCGCTCCGACGGCGTCGAATATCGCCGCAGCGTCGTTCCCGATCAGGGCATCGGCGGCCGCTTCCTCGATGTCGATATCGTCTCCGCGGCACCGACCGGAACCTGGCGCGTCGCCGCCTTCACCGATCCCAAGCGTCCAGCGATCGGCGAGGCGACATTCCTCGTCGAGGACTACGTTCCGGATCGGCTCGAGTTCGATCTCACCACCACTGCGACTAGCCTTTCGCCGCAGACCCCTGCGGAGATCACCGTCGACGGCCGTTTCCTCTATGGCGCGCCAGCAGCGGGGCTCGGTCTCGATGGCGAGATCCGCATCGCGCCGGCAACGGAGCGTCCGGGCTTCGCCGGCTATCAGTTCGGCTTCGACGAGGACAGCGAGGAGGGCGCGGGCTCAGACATCATCCCCCTCGCCGATCTGCCCAAGACCGATGCGCAAGGCAAGGTGAGCTTCGCGGCGGCTCTTACCAAGGTGCCGGCCTCGACGCGGCCGCTCGACGCCACGGTGGCGGTGCGCATGGCGGAGCCAGGAGGGCGCGCGGTCGAGCGCAGCCTCACCCTCCCCATCACGCCGCCACAAGCCATGATCGGCGTGAAGCCGCTCTTCACCGGCAAGTCGCTCGGCGACTCCGACACGGCGAGCTTCGACGTGGTCATGGTGGCGCCGGACGGCAAGGCGATCTCAAAGCAGGGCCTGCATTGGCAGCTGCTCCGTATCGACTCGAAATATCAGTGGTACCGCAGCGACGGCTATTGGCAGTACGAGCCGATCAAGGTGACGAAGCGCGTCGCCGACGGCACTATCAACGTCGCCGCGGATCAGCCGGGGCGGATCTCTGTGCCCGTGACCTGGGGCCGCTACCGGCTCGAAGTGACGAGCGGAGAGGCGCAAGGGCCGGAGACGACCGTCGGCTTCGACTCAGGCTGGTATGCCGAGGCGAGCGCCGACACGCCTGATCTGCTGGAGATCGCACTCGACAAGCCGGAATATAGGCCTGGCGACAGCATGACCGTCGCGGTGACCGCGCGCACCGCGGGCGAAGTCACGCTCGCGGTGATCGGCGACAAGCTGCTCGCGACCACCACAGCCCATGTCGAGGCGGGCACGGCGAAGCTCCCCCTCACCGTCGGCGCGGATTGGGGCACCGGCGCTTATGTGCTTGCCACCTTGCGGCGGCCGCTCGACGCGGACGCGAAGCGCATGCCTGGCCGCGCCATCGGTGTGCAATGGTTCTCAATCGACAAGGCCGCGCATACAGTCGGCGTCTCCCTTGATCTCCCGGACCGGATCCGGCCCGAGACCACGCTCACCGTGCCGGTCAAGCTCGCAGGCCTTGCGCTCGGCGAAGAGGCGCGGGTCGTCGTCTCCGCCGTCGATGTGGGCATCCTCAACCTCACCAACTACAAGCCGCCCGCCCCCGAGGACTACTATCTCGGCCAGCGCAAGCTCTCCGCCGAGGTCCGCGACCTTTACGGCCAGCTGATCGACGGCATGCAGGGCACCAAGGGGCAGATCCGCTCGGGTGGCGATTCCGGCGTGGGCGAATTGCAGGGAAGCCCGCCAAGCCAGGCTCCGCTTGCGCTCTATTCGGGCATCGTCACCGTCGGCCCCGACGGCAATGCCGACGTCTCCTTCGACATCCCGGCCTTCGCCGGCACGGTGCGCGTCATGGCGGTGGCGTGGACCGAGGACAAGGTCGGCCATGCATCGGGCGACGTCGTGGTGCGTGATCCCGTGGTGTTGACCGCGACCTTGCCGCGCTTCCTGCTCCATGGCGACCAGAGCACGATCAGGCTCGATCTCGACAATGTCGAGGGCGAGACCGGGAATTATCGCGTCGCGCTTGCGGCGGACGGTCCCTTCACCCTCGCCGAAACGCAAAAGTCGCTTAGCCTCGACGCCAAGAAGCGTGGCGCCGTGATCTTCCCGGTCACCGCGTCGGGCGTCGGCCAAGGCACCGTTACGGTCAGCGTCGCCGGTCCCGGCGACTTTTCGCTGGAGCGGCGCTTCGACCTCACTGTCAATCCTTCGACCGAGATCCTGGCGCGGCGCACGGTGAAGCCGCTTGCGCCGGGCGAAAGCCTGACCTTGTCGAGCGACGTGTTCGCCGATCTCGTCGCCGGCACCGGAACGCTCGCGCTATCGGTGACGCCGACCGCGGCGCTCGATGTCGCCAGCCTGTTGCAGGCGCTCGACCGTTATCCGCTCGGCTGCACCGAGCAGGTCGTGAGCCGCGCGCTGCCCTTGCTCTATGCCAACGAGCTTTCGGTGAATCTCCATCTCGCCACGGATTCGAGCATCGATGAGCGCATTGCCGGCGCCATAGCGACGGTGCTCGCGCGCCAGGGCTCCGAGGGCGCCTTCGGTCTCTGGTCGCAAGGGGGCGATGATCCTTGGCTCGATGCCTATGTCACTGACTTTCTGACACGCGCCCGGGCGCGAAACTTCTCGGTCCCGGACGATGCCTTCAAGCTCGCGCTCGACCGCTTGCGCAACTATGTGAGCACCGCGCCTGAGCCCTCGACCGACGGCGGGCTCGCGCTCGCTTATGCGCTCTATGTGCTGGCGCGGAACGGCGTGGCGCCGGTCGGCGATCTCCGCTACCTGGCCGACGCCAAGATCGACGACCTCAAGACGGCGACAGCGAAAGCCGAGGTCGGCGCGGCACTCGCCATGTTCGGCGACCGTATCCGCGCCGAGAAAGTCTTCGACGTGGCGCTGAACGCGCTGGCAAAAGAGCCCACGGTCTCGGTCGGCCGCAACGACTATGGCTCGCCGCTGCGCGATGCCGCCGTGGTGGTGACCCTCGCGGCGGAAGGCGACGCGGGCAAGCCGATCCTGGTCAGCGCCACCGAGCGCGTCGGCGCGGCGCGCAAGCTCGTGACCCGCACCTCGACGCAAGAGGATGCCTGGCTCGTGCTCGCGGCGCGGGCGCTGGGCAAGCAGAATGTCAGCCTCGACGTCGAGGAGAACACGCAGGTCGGCCCCTTCTACGCGACCTACTCGGAGGCCGACATCAAGGAGAGCGAGGTCACCATCACCAATACTGGCGACACGCCGGTTGATACCGTGGTGACGGTGAGCGGCGCGCCGACGACGCCGGAGCCGGCGACCGATCATGGCTTCGCGCTCGAGCGGAGCTTCCACACGCTTGACGGCGCCGACGCCGATCCCGCGCTCGCCAAGCAGAACGACCGCTTCGTCGTGGTGCTCAAGGTGACCGAGCCGCAGCCGCAATTCGCGCGGGTCGCGCTCACCGACTATGTGCCGGCGGGCTTCGAGATCGACAATCCGCGGCTTGCATCATCGGGCGATACGGGCACGCTCGCCTGGATCACCAATGCGGCGACGCCGGTGCATACGGAGTTCCGCGACGATCGCTTCACCGCGGCGTTCGACCGCAACACCGGCGACCCGTCGGTGTTCACCGTGGCCTATGTCGTGCGCGCGGTGTCGCCGGGCGACTATGTGCTGCCACAAGCCAATGTCGAGGACATGTACCGGCCCGACCGCTTCGGCCGCACCGGCACCGGGACCGTCAAGGTGCAGCCGGCGAAATGAACCAGCGCTCGAACTCTGGGCTCACCTCTCCCCGCCGTGGAGAGGTCGGCGCGTCCAGCGCGCCGGGTGAGGGTGACCAAGCGTTCCCGAGCCCCTCAGATCCCCCTCACCCCGGCCCTCTCCCCATAGGGGAGAGGGCGAAATGGACACGGTGGATGCGTTATGGGGCGGTCGGTCTCGGCGCACTCGCTTGCATCGCCATAGGCGCGCTGTGGGGGTTGATCGACTCGTTCGGCCCGGCGCCGCTCGGGCGCGACCTCGAACTGTCCAAGACCGTGCTCGACCGCAATGGCCGGCTGCTCCGGTCCTACACCACAAGCGAAGGCCGCTGGCGGCTGCCGGCGAGCCGCGCCGACGTCGATCCGCGGTTCCTCGAAGTGCTATTCGCCTATGAGGACAAGCGCTTCTGGCGCCATAACGGCGTCGACCCGCTGGCCATGGCACGCGCCGCAGTCCAGCTCGTGACCGAGGGAGAGATCGTCTCCGGCGGCTCGACGATTACCATGCAGGTGGCGCGGCTGCTCGAGCCAAGGGCCCGGCGGTCGCTTTACGTCAAGCTCAGGGAAATGGTGCGTGCGCTCGAGCTCGAGCGCACGCTCGGCAAGGACGAGATCCTCTCGCTCTATCTCACCCTCGCACCTTACGGCGGCAATCTCGAAGGCATCAGAGCCGCTTCGCTCGCTTATTTCGGCAAGGAGCCGCGGCGGCTGACGCTCGGTGAGGCGGCGCTGCTCGTGGCGCTGCCGCAATCGCCCGAGCTTCGCCGCCCTGATCGCTATCATGATGCGGCGCGGCGCGCCCGCAACCGCGTGCTCGACCGCATCGCCGGCAACAGTGTGTTCAGCGATGCCGAGATCGCCCGCGCCAAGCGGGAGCCGGTGCCGCATGCATGCAAGCGCATGCCAATGATCGCGCCGCACGCCGCCGCCGACGCCATGGCCACCGCGCCCCATCGCCGCGTGCACCGGCTCACCATCGATGCGCCGTTGCAGAGACATCTCGAGGAGCTCGCCCGCGAACGCGCGCGGTCGCTCGGCCCCGACATGTCGGTGGCAATCATGGTGGTCGACAACAGAAGCGGCGAAGTGCTCGCCCGCGTCGCCTCGCCCGACTATTTCGACGAGCGGCGCGCCGGCCAAGTCGATCTCACCAAGGCCGTCCGTTCGCCAGGCTCTGCGCTGAAACCGTTCATCTATGGCCTCGGCTTCGAGGACGGGCTGATCCACCCGGACACGCTGATCGAGGACCGCCCGGTGCGCTATGGCACCTATGCGCCTGAGAATTTCGACCTCACCTTTCAGGGCACGGTGACCGTCCGCCGGGCGCTGCAACAATCGCTGAACGTCCCTGCGGTCGCCGTGCTCGAAGAGGTTGGCCCAAGCCGCCTCGCCACCCGGCTCGGAGAGGCTGGCGCCGCGCTGGTGCTGCCACGAAGCGAAGCTCCCGGACTTGCGCTTGGGCTCGGCGGCGTCGGCATCAGGCTTCGCGACCTTACCATGCTCTATGCGGGCCTGGCGCGGCTCGGCACGGTCGAGCCCTTGAGGGAGGAGGTCGATGCGGCGCCGCGCGGCGCCAAGCGCCTGATGGAGCCAGTCGCCGCCTGGTATGTCGCCAAGATCCTGCAAGGCTCGCCGCCGCCCAAGAACGCCGCAGGTGGCCGCATCGCCTTCAAGACCGGAACCAGCTACGGATATCGCGATGCCTGGTCGGTCGGCTTCGACGGCGCCCACACCATCGGGGTTTGGGTTGGGAGGCCCGACGGGGCACCGGTCACCGGGCTTGCGGGGCGGACCTCGGCGGCGCCAATCCTGTTCGATGCCTTCGCACGGTTGCCGCAACCGCTCAAGCCGCTGCCGCCGGCGCCGGAAGGCGCTCTGATCGCGACCTCGGCGAAACTGCCGCCACCGCTGCAACGCTTCACACCGCGCGCAGTCGCAGCAATGAGCGTGACCAGGCCGGTACGGATCGTATTCCCCCCAAACGGCGCGAGCCTTGAATTGAGCTCAGGCGACGGCGACGAGCCGGACCGGCTACCGGTCAAGATCGCCGGCGGCACGCCGCCGCTCACGGTGCTGCTGAACGGCATGCCGCTCGCAGCGAAGCGAGGTGCCCGCACGCTGTTCTTCGATGCTGAGGGCCCTGGCTTTGTGCGCCTGACGGTGACCGACGCCACCGGCGCCGCCGATAGCGTGCTGGTGCGGCTGCAATAGCGGCGAGAGCCTAATTCCTTTTCGACTTCGAGACGTGCTCGGGCTTGCCCTTGCGCTTGGTCGATGCGAACTCGTCGAGCTCCTTCTCGGTCATCGACTCGTACATGCTCCGGGAAGCGCCCTTGAGCTTGCTCGGGCTGGTCTCGCCGCGCTTGGCGGCAAGGGCCGCGCCGGCTGCCTTTTGCTGCGCTGCTGATTTGGCTGGCATGATCGTCCACTCCGATTACTGGTTCCGACCGATCAACGCGGGGCGGTACGCCGTCGTTCCGAGCTCTAGCGATAGCCGTATCGCTCTCGCAGCGGCCAGGTCAGCGCCGCCGCCAGGTCACGCGTCGCGGGCGGCATGTCGCTCCGCCAGGCGCTGTCTTCCTTGATATCAGCGAGCGACAAGCGTCGCGCGCGCATGCGGTTGCCATAGAGCTGATGCCTGTTGGCGTTGTCGCCAATGCCCGTGGGGTTCCAGCTCACGCCTGGCAGCAGTTTGGCAACGAGACCTTGCATCACCTCGCTCGGCGCACGCACCAGATCCTCGTAGCGGATCCGGAGATATTGGTCGGGGTAGGCGCGGCCGAAGGCCTCGCAGGCAAGATTGGATGCGGTCCAGCCGAGCGCCGTGCCGCTCGCGCGGAGCGCCGTCAGCGGGCGGGTGCCCTGGCGCCCGGCCTTGGTCACCGCGGACCAGGAGACCGCGCGCGGATCGCGCGTGAGATGCAGCAGCACGAAATCCTCGCCGAGCGCGTGCCGCAGGTGAAACGGCGCGCGAAGCGCGTTCCACGGCGTCTTGGAGGAATCGACCATGGCGGCATATCGGCCTTCGCTCTCTTCCAGCAGCGCAAGCGCGAGGCGGTGATGGCTCCAGCCGTCGAGCGCCGCGGGATCTTGCTGCAACGGCCCCCACACCGGGCACGCCGCGGCGGGCTTGCCGCAGGTGCAGTCCGCCCTTCGCCCGCGCTCGCGCAGCACGCTCGACACTTCGCCGCAGGCCACAATCTCGGGGCTCGCCGCGAGCAGATATTCCAGGAGCGTGCTGCCGCTGTGGCCGTAGCCGCCGATATAGATGAGCTTGGTCACGTCGGTGGTTGGCGCGATCGCTGTGGCGAAAGGGGCAGCCGGCTTATGTCACTTTCGGCAGCAAAGCACGAGTCCCGGCCCCGCCGAGCGGCCCCTTTCCGCCATGCTTTTCCGTCACCTTGGCAATCCCATCCGGCTTGGCCTACAAGCTCAAACCTCACGTCGGGAACGAGGGTTTTGATGTCGTCGAGGGCTGCCGGTCGCATGAGCGAGGTCTCCCGCAGCGCCCCGTTAATCACCGCGCTGTTCTTCATCGGGCCCCTGGTGACGGCGGCGTCGCCGCGGACGTCGCCCTTCTTCCTCGGCGTCATCGGGCTAACGCTGATCGTTGCGGTGCTGCGGCGTGGTGTTAACTGGCGCGCGTTGCTCAAGCCGAACACGGCGTTGTTCGCGCTTCTTGCGGTTGCGTTCTACACCTGCCTCTCCGCTGCCTGGGCCGCGAATCCGGAAGGCGCGCTGTCCAAATCCTCGCTGCTCGCCGCGGCAACGCTCGTGGTGTTCGCTGCGAGCGCGGCAACCACCACGCTCAACGCGGAGGAAGCGCGGCGCGCCTCACACGCTCTGATAGCGGGTGCCCTCTGCGGCGCCGGCTTCCTCTTGGTGGAGCTCTTGAGCGACGGCGCCCTGACGCGCTTCGCCATGAACACCATCTCGGCTTTCAGGCCGGACCGCGCCAAGCACATCACCATCGCCAGCGGCCGCGTGACGAGGATCAACCTCTCCGAGTTCAACCAAAGCGCCGCTACGCTCGCCTTGCTGCTGTGGCCGGGATTGCTCGCTCTGCGTTCGGCCGTCGACGCACCACGGCGCCGCCTGCTCGCCGTGTTGTTCTTCGTGGCGCTCACGGTGCCGATCGGGATCTCCGAGCATGATTCCTCGCAAGTCGGTCTCGTGGCGTCCCTGTTGGTGCTCGCCCTCGCGCTGAGGTGGCCGCGCGCCACCATTCGCGGCCTCGCCGTGATGTGGTGCCTCGGCTTCGTGCTGGTGCTGCCGCTCGACTTCCTCGCCTACGACAGCGGCGTGCATCAGGCGAAATGGCTGCCGAGTTCGTTCCGCGCGCGGGTCATCATCTGGGAATATACTGCCGAGCGCGTACTTGAGCGGCCGTGGATCGGCATCGGCGCCGACTCAACGCCGGCGCTGAAGCCCAAGAACGGCACGTCCGACTGGCCCAAAGGCTTCGTTTATAAGCGCACCACCGGCCAGCATGCCCACAATCTCTTTCTGCAGTCCTGGTACGAGCTTGGGCTCGCCGGCGTGACCCTCATCGCGATCGCCGGCGCCGCGGTGGCACTACGCCTGCTCACCCTGCCGCTGGCGGCACAAGCCTATGGTGCCGCGAGCGTCACCTTGTTCGCGGTGATTGCGGCCTTCGCTTGGGGCATGTGGCAGGTGTGGCTGATGTGCGCCTTCGCTCTGCTGCCGCTCTATCTCGGCATGGCCGCGCAACCCTTGAGAGCGCATCATGGAGAAGACGAAGCGCAGGCCGGCGATCCCGCGTCTCGTTGAACAGGTTCACGGCTTCTGTGAACCCGCCGCGACCAGCCAGCGGCCGAATCAAAATTCCCTTGCTCACAGCGGCTCCCGGCTCTTGACGCGGGGCCCCGAGGTGTCACACCAAAGCTCATGGCGAACGCCTCCAAAAAGCTCCATATCAAGACCTATGGCTGTCAAATGAACGCCTACGACTCCGAGCGCATGACCGAGGCGCTCGCCGGCGAAGGCTATGTGGCGACCGACGACATCGGCGCGGCGGACCTCATCATTCTCAACACCTGCCATATCCGCGAGAAGGCGGCGGAAAAGGTCTATTCCGAACTCGGCCGCTTGCGGGCGATGAAGGCGCGGCGCGAGGCGCACGGCCTCTCTACCACGATCGCCGTGGCCGGCTGCGTCGCCCAGGCCGAGGGCCGCGAACTTCTGGAGCGGGCAGGCGTCGTCGATCTCGTCGTCGGGCCACAAAGCTATCACGCGCTGCCGGCACTGCTTCGCAACGCGCGGGACGGCGGCGACAAGATCGCCGCCGAGTTTCCGGCCGAGGACAAGTTTCTTGCCCTGCCGGAGCGTCCGCCGACGCGGGCGCAGCCTTCGGCATTCATCACCGTGCAGGAGGGCTGTGACAAGTTCTGTACGTTCTGCGTCGTGCCCTATACCCGCGGCGCCGAGTTCTCGCGGCCTGCCGCCGCTGTCGTCGCCGAAGCCGAACGGCTTGCGGCCGGCGGCGCGCGTGAGGTCACCTTGCTCGGGCAGAATGTGAACGCTTATCGCGGCGAAGGTCCTGACGGCGCCGACTGGTCGCTGGCGAAACTGCTTAGGCGGCTCGCCATGGTGCCGGGCATCGAACGGCTCCGTTACACCACGAGCCATCCCCGCGACATGGACGACGACTTGATCGGGCTGCACGGCGATGAGCCGAAGCTGATGCCTTATCTGCACCTCCCGTTCCAGGCGGGCTCCGACCGCATCCTCAAAGCGATGAACCGCAAGCACGGGGCCGAGGACTACGCGGCGCTCGTCGCCCGCATCAGGGCGGCACGGCCGGACATTGCGCTCTCCACCGACATCATCGTCGGCTTTCCCGGCGAGACCGACACCGATTTCGAAGACACCATGGCCCTCGTCCGCGACATCGGCTTTGCCCGCGCCTTCTCGTTCAAATATAGCGCCCGGCCCGGGACGCCAGCGGCGGAGTTGCCGAATCAGATTCCGGATCGCGTGGCGCGCGAGCGGCTCCATGCCTTGCAGGCGCTGATCGAGGCGCAAGCGCAAGCCTTCGACCGGGGACTTGTTGGCCGGCGGCTCGAGGTTTTGATCGAGCGCAAGGGCCGAAAACCGGGGCAAATTGCCGGGCGTTCACCCTATCTTCAGGCTGTTCACGGCGATGGGCCGGAGCATCTGATCGGCGACATCGTAGCGGTTGACATTGTCAGCGCGGGGCCGAACAGTCTCAACGGTGTCATCAAATCGGAGTTTGAATGGCGCGAACCAGTTCAGGCGGCCGTGTGAACAACAAGGCCAGCGGACGGAGACCGCCAGTGACGCGTGGCCGGGCGACCACGTCGAAAAAGCGCGCGACTGCCGCCTCGGCCACTGGCCACGAAGATTCCCTCCTCGTGTCGTTCGAAGACATCAGGCTCGTCCGTGACCTTCTCGGTGACTATGACGCCAATCTCGCCGTGCTCGAAGACCGCCTCGGTATCCAAGCCGTCGTCAACGGCAACGTGGTGTCGCTGCGCGGACCGGAGCCGTCGCGCGAGACCGCGAAGTCGGTGCTGGAGCAGCTCTATGGGCGGCTGGCGGCAGGCGAGATGATCGGGGTCGCCGAAGTCGTTGGTGCCATTCGCCACTCGCGAAGCTTCGAGCCAGGAGTCGAAACCGAACAGATCGCCGACACCGGACCGGCGCAGCAGATCAGGACGCGTAAGCGGCTGATTACCGCGCGCACCCCGGCGCAGAGCGCTTATCTCGCGGCGCTGCAAAAGAACGACCTCGTCTTCGCCACCGGTCCGGCCGGGACCGGCAAGACCTATCTTGCCGTCGCCTTCGCTGCGATGTGCCTCGAGAATGGCAAGTGCGACCGGCTGATCCTGTCGCGGCCTGCAGTCGAGGCGGGCGAGCGGCTTGGCTTCCTTCCCGGCGACATGCGCGAAAAGGTCGATCCGTATCTCCGCCCCCTCTATGATGCGCTGTACGACGTGCTCGCGCCCGAGCGCGTCGAAAGAGGACTTGCCACGGGCATGATCGAGATCGCCCCGCTTGCCTTCATGCGCGGCCGTACCCTGTCCCACGCCATCGTCATTCTCGACGAGGCGCAGAACTGCACGCCGGTGCAGATGAAGATGTTCCTGACGCGGCTCGGCGAGGAGAGCAAGATGATCGTCACCGGCGATCCGAGCCAGGTCGACCTGCCGCAAGGCAAGGACTCCGGGCTGCTCGATGCCATCTCCATTCTGAGGGGCATCGACGACATCGCCCATATCGCCTTCACCGCCCGCGACGTGGTCCGCCGCGAACTCGTCGGCCAGATTGTTGACGCCTATGAGGCGGCGACACCCCGACCGGGTGAGCGCGATGGCTGACCCTGGCCCAAGTAGCAGCGGCGCCCCCGGTCGTCTCGCTGTCGAGGTGATGCGGCGGGCGGAGCTTTGGGAGCGAAGCGGCGTCAGCGACGGCGCCCTGTCGCTCGCGGCCCTTGCCGCCTTCGAGGCCGCGTCGGCGCCCCGCTCGTCGCCCCATGAGGTCAGCATCGTCCTCACCGACGATGCCGAGATCAGAGCCTTGAACCGGACCTGGCGCGGCAAGGACGCGCCAACAAATGTGCTGTCGTTCCCCGCAGGCGAGCCGTTTGGCGAGATCCCGGGAGAGCCCTGCCCGCTCGGCGACGTGATCCTCGGCGGCGAGACGGTTATCGCGGAGGCGGCGGCCAAAGGCATCTCGACCGCCGATCATGCCTCCCATCTCGTGGTTCATGGCATGTTGCATCTCCTCGGCTATGACCACGATGGCGACGAGGAAGCCACGCGGATGGAGACGTTGGAGACCAAGGTCCTCGCGCGTCTCGGTATCGCTGACCCTTACGACGATCTCGCCGTGGCGGAGGCGTCGCCATGAGCAGCGCGCCGCTTCGAGACGGCGACCTGCCGCCTGAACCGGATCAGGTCGCTGATGAGGAGCCGTCTTGGCTCGAGCGCCTGTTGGGCCGGTTCGGTCTTGGCGAGGAGCCTGATCTTCGGGAGGTGATCGAAGACGCTCTGACGCGCAGCAAAGCGGGCGGCGATAGCTTCAGCGCGCAAGAGCGCGCCATGCTCCTCAACACCCTCCGCTTCGGCAAGCTTACCGTCGAGGACGTCATGGTGCCCCGCGCCGACATCATCGCCGTGGAGCAATCGACCAATGTCGCCGAGCTGATGCAGGTGTTCCGCGAGGCCGAGCACTCGCGTCTTCCGATCTACCAAGAAACCCTCGATGACCCGCGCGGCATGATCCACATCCGCGACCTGATGTCGTGGATCACCACCGAGGCCGAGACCGATCAGGACGGTGCGCTCGATCTCGGCGCCGTCGATATGTCGCGCCAGGTCGGTGCCATCAACATCACGCGCGAGATCCTTTACGTGCCGCCGTCGATGCCGGTGCTCGATCTGTTGCTGAGAATGCAGCTGTCGCGCCGTCATCTCGCTTTGGTCGTCGACGAATATGGCGGCACCGACGGACTCGTCTCCATCGAGGATCTTATCGAGGAAGTGATCGGGGAGATCGAGGACGAGCATGACGTCACCGAGGAGCCGCTGATCCGCCAGGATGTTCGCCTTGGATTAGTGTGCGACGCGCGGACGCCGATCGAGGAGCTCGAGCAGCACCTCGGCGAGCAGCTGGCGTCGCCCGAGCAGGAGGAGGAAATCGACACCATCGGCGGGCTGGTGTTCTCGATGCTCGGCCGCATCCCTGCGCGGGGCGAATTGGTGCGTCACCCCAGCGGTATCGAGTTCGAAGTGCTGGAGGCCGACCCGCGGCGCATCAAGAAGCTGCGCGTCCACACCCCGCAAGAGCGCAAGAAGGCGGACGCTTCTAGCCCTGAGAGCGCCTGAGTGCCTGGCTTTTCGCCTGTCGCTTGCGTACAGCAGGCGGCCGATTGGGTGGCGGCCCTGACGGGCGCAAGACGCGCCATGCTCGCAGTATGCGCCGGCGCCGTCTCGGTTCTCGCCTTCGCGCCGATCCACGCCTGGCCCGTGCTGTTCTTGAGCTTCGGCCTCATGGTCTGGTCGCTGGACGGCTGCCTGGCACGCGAGGCGGTCTTCGGCGAACGCCTGAAATGCGCCGCGCTCACCGGGTTCTGGTTCGGCTTCGGCTATTTCCTCACCGGACTTTACTGGGTGGCCGAAGCCTTCCTCGTCGAGCCGTGGCGCCATGGCTGGCTGATCCCCTTCGCCATGACGGGGCTCGCCGGCGGCATGGCGTTGTTCTACGCCATGGCGGCGGCGCTGGCGATCGCCCTGTGGCGACCGGGTGCTGCGCGCGTGTTCGCCCTCGCCATCGCCTTCGGTCTTGCCGAATTCGCGCGGGGCCACGTGCTCACCGGCCTGCCTTGGAACCTGATCGGCTATGGGGTCGCGGCGAACGGACCGATGATGCAACTCTCCGCCTTGTTCGGCGCTTATGCCCTCTCCCTCCTCGCCGTGCTCCTGTTTGCCGCTCCCCTCGCCGTGTGGGCGCCCCGCGCTTCCGCGCTCGCGCACCCCAAGAGCGCTGCGGCGCTGGCGCTTGTTCTTCTTGTTGCCCTCGGTGCCGGCGCGCTGTGGGGCGAGCAGCGATTGGCCAGCGCCGACGTCGCCAACACGGACCTCAAGATCCGCATCGTCCAGGCCAACGTGGATCAGGCCCATAAGTGGCGGCCCGAAAACAGCGTCGAAATCTTCGACGACTATCTCGCCCTCACCGAGTCAGGCGGCGGCCGCGGGCTTGAGGGCATTGGCCTTGTGGTCTGGCCCGAGACCGCCGTTCCCTTTTTTCTCGCCGACGCGCCGGAGGCGCTTGGCGCCATCGGCAATGTGCTGCCGAAGGGGACGTCGCTTGTCGTTGGTTCGGGCCGGCTCGAGGAAAACCGCGACAACAGCGGCCGGCTGATCTCGGAGCGCGTCTATAACGGGCTGCTCGTTCTTGACGATAAGGCCAATATCGTCGGGAGCTACGATAAGATACATTTGGTCCCGTTCGGGGAGTATCTGCCCTTCCAGGACTTCATGGAGAGTCTTGGCATGATGCAGCTCACCGGTGTGCGCGGCGGCTTCAGCGCGGGGTCAGGTCCCCGTCTGCTCTCGATCCCCGGAGCGCCGCCCGCAAGTCCGCTGATCTGCTATGAGATTATCTTTCCCGATGCGGTGACTGAGCCGAACCACCGGCCAGGTTGGCTTCTCAACCTGACGAATGACGCCTGGTTCGGCGCCAGCGCCGGGCCCCATCAACATTTTCACCAGGCGGAACTCCGCGCCGTCGAACAGGGTTTGCCTGTGGTGCGCGCCGCCAATACCGGCATTTCGGCGATCATCGATCCTTACGGGCGCGTCGTCGCCGCGCTCGGGCTCGAGCAGGAGGGTGTCGTCGATGGCATGTTGCCGCAGGCGTTGCCGCCCACACCCTATGCACGCTGGGGGCGATTGATCGAGGCGCTGGTGCTGTTGTTTGCGGTCTGCGGCTGGGTCGGATTTGCCGGCACTGCGAAGTGTAAAATCGGCGAGGACAACCGCTCGGAGCAATGATGCCAAAGTGGGCCAACCCATTGCAAATGCTTCTCGATTTGAACAGTGCCATGGGGCAAGTTGTCGTGCGTAACTGCTTGACGGGTCTATGCTGCGACCCTAAGAACGTTTCCCATGGGGATGCACGCAAAACTGTCAAGAAATCCGTCAACCATCACAATCAAAGCGAGTGGAGCGCATGGCAGGCAAAAAGCCGAACCCCGTGGACCAGCACGTAGGCAGCAGGGTCCGCCTACGACGCATGCTCCTTGGCATGAGCCAAGAGCGTCTTGGCGACAGCATGGGGCTCACTTTCCAGCAGGTGCAGAAATACGAGAAGGGGGTCAATCGTATCGGCGCGAGCCGGCTGTTCCAGATCTCCAAGATCCTCGACGTCCCCGTCCAGTTCTTCTTCGAGGAAGCGCCGCAGGCCGACGGTCACGCGGCAGGTTCAGGCTTAGCCGAACCGGATTCGGAAACCTTCATTCTCGAATTCCTCAACAGTCGAGAGGGGCTTGAGCTCAACCGCGCCTTCGTCAAGATCGCCGATCCGAAGGTGCGCAAGAGCGTCGTCGATCTCGTGCGCGCGTTGAGTGCCGCCGACAGCAGCTAGCCCGCTAGAGGCGGCTTGACCGCCACCCCCGTTCTTGCAAGAACCCGGCACGACTTTGGGTTGGGTTCTCCAAGCATACTTTTCAGGGGGTCACGTGGCCAGCACGCGCAATTACCTCTTCACAAGCGAATCCGTGTCGGAAGGTCACCCCGACAAGGTGTGCGACCGCATTTCCGACGCCGTGGTCGACCTCTATATGGCCGCGGATCCGGAGTCGCGGACGGCGATCGAGACCCTCGTCACCACCAACCGCATTGTCATGGCCGGCGAAGTGCGCGGGCCGCACTCGATCACGCCGGAAGTGATCGAGGACGCGGCGCGCCGTGCCGTGCGCGAGATCGGCTACGAGCAGGAAGGCTTCCACTGGAAGAACGCCGAGTTCGAGTTCTATGTCCATGAGCAGTCCGCGGACATCGCCCAGGGCGTCGATGCCGATATCGAAAAGGAGAAGGAAGAGGGCGCGGGCGACCAGGGCATCATGTTCGGTTATGCCTGCCGCGAGACCGACGTCTTGATGCCGGCGCCGATCTATTACGCCCACCGCATTCTGCATGACATGTCGAAGGCGCGGCACAGCGGGCGCGCGCCTGAGCTCGGCCCTGACTCCAAGAGCCAGATCACGCTCGCTTACGAGGACGGCAAGCCGGTGCGCGCCGACTGCATCGTGGTCTCGACCCAGCACGGTGAGGACGTCAGCCAAGCGCGCGTCAAAGAGGTCGTGATGGGTTTCATCGACGACGTGATGCCGAAGGGCTGGGTCGGCGGCCACACCAAGGTCTATGTAAACCCGACCGGCCGGTTCGTGATCGGCGGACCTTACGGCGATGCCGGACTTACCGGCCGCAAGATCATCGTCGACACCTATGGTGGTGCCGCGCCTCACGGCGGTGGCGCCTTCTCCGGCAAAGACCCGACCAAGGTCGACCGTTCCGCGGCCTACGCCGCGCGCTATCTCGCCAAGAACGTGGTCGCGGCCGGGCTCGCCGACCGCTGCACGCTTCAGGTGTCCTATGCCATCGGCATCTCGGAGCCGCTGTCGCTTTACGTCAATCTGCATGGCACCGGCACGGTCGCCGAATCGGAGCTCGAGCAGGCGCTAAGGCGGGTCATGGATCTCAGCCCTCGGGGGATTCGCGAGCATCTCGGCCTGAACCGCCCGATCTATGAGCGCACCGCGGCCTATGGCCATTTCGGCCGGCAGCCCGACAATGACGGAGGCTTCTCCTGGGAGCGCCTCGACCTTGTCGAGCCGATCCGCGCCGAGCTGAGCTAGCAGCCCTATCGTGTTTGTCATCGCCCTGCTTGACCGGGCGATCCAGTAACCGTTAGCGGGGCTATAGCGCGCAAAAAGCGTCGATGGCCCACCTGCCGCGGGCATGACATTGAGGAGCTGTCATTGAACGCTTCGAGACAGCGTCACGGCACCCAGCTCCGCTCCTACGGCCGGCGAAAGGCCCGCCCGCTCAGCGAGCGAAAAGGCAAGCTGATCGAGACGCTGCTGCCGGTTTTGCGCCTTCCTCTCGCGGCGCCGGCGCCCGCCCCGCTCGAAGGACTATTTGCCGAGCCGGTCAGCGAGGTCTGGCTCGAGATCGGCTTCGGCTCCGGCGAGCATCTCCTGTGGCAGGCCACGCATTACCCAACCGTCGGCTTCATCGGCTGCGAGCCCTTCATCAACGGCGTGTCGAGCCTGCTCGGGCAGATCGAGGCGTCCGGGATCAAGACGATCCGCGTTCATGACGGCGACGCCCGCGAGGTGCTCGACTGGCTGCCCGATGCCTCGCTTGGGCACGTCTTTCTCTTGTTTCCGGACCCTTGGCCAAAGAAGCGGCACCAGAAGCGGCGGCTCCTCACTTCGGAGACAGTGGGGCAGTTGGCCCGCGTGCTGAAGCCTGGCGGCGCGTTCAGATTTGCGAGCGACGACGGCGACTATGCCGGCGACGCGCTTCGCCTGACGCTGGCCAATGGCGCCTTTGCCTGGACTGCCGAGCGCGCGGACGATTGGCGGCGGCGGCCTTCGGACTGGCCGCAAACACGCTATGAGCGGAAAGCCTTGAGCGCGGGCCGAAAACCGGCCTATCTGAGCTTCCGCCGTCTCTGACCGGAAGGGAAAATCGGATGCGCGCCATCGCTGTCCTCTTGCTGCTCATCTCGTCACCGGCGCTCGCACTCGATCAGGTCCAGATCCTCAGAGCCTGCTACACCGACTGCGAGAAGGAGACGCAGTCGAACCCCGACTACAAGGCCTGCCTCGCCCGCGCCGCCGACACCGCCGACGCGCTGCTCAATCAGGAGTTCGGATCGCTCCAGGACGGCGTCAAAGCCGCCGCCGCGGAGATGGGGGTGAGGCCTGAGGCGCAGCTCGGCATGCTCAAGGACGTGCAGCGGCGCTGGATCACGTTTCGCGACGAGGCCTGCGACTTCGAGGACAGCCTCGCCTTCGGCGCGTCGGCGACCGGCGGCTATGCCTCGTCCTGCATCTGCGCGCTCAGCTATCAGCGCATCAACGATTTCGACCGCATCCGCCACGCGATCCTTGGCCAATAGGACCTGGAACCTCCTTGAATCCTCGGGAAAAGACCGTATATTACCGGTGAACTCATGATTGGTTTTGATCAGGAGTGGGCCGTTCGCCCGCTCCTTTTTATTAGGCGTCGGCGTCCCGCCTTGGTTCGCCCTGCGGGAACAACGGCCTTTTCGATGTCGAGCTCAAGCCTCAGCGCCGATCGCCGCTTCGCCAAGGAGACTGGGATCGAGCGCGCGATCGCCAAGCTTGCCGAGCCCGTGATCGAGGAACTCGGCTTTCGCCTGGTGCGGGTCAAGGTCTCGGGCCGCGACGGCGGCACCGTGCAGGTCATGGCGGAACGGCCGGAAGGACAGATGACGATCGACGATTGCGTAGCCATCAGCCGCAAGCTCTCTGAGCTGCTCGAGGTGCACGACCCAGTGCCTGGAGGCTACCGGCTCGAAGTGTCGACGCCCGGCATCGACCGGCCTCTGGTCCGGCCCAGCGACTTCGCGTCATGGGTGGGTCACGAGGCGAAGATAGAACTGAAGGAGCTCGTGGACGGCCGCAAAAGATTTCGTGGCGTGATCGAGGGCGCCGACGGCGACGAGGCACTCCTGCGTATCGAATTGCCGGGCGAGACGGAGCCGCAAACCATCGGCATTCCGTTCGCACTGATCAGCGAGGCGAAGCTCGTAACGGATCAAGACGTGCTGCGCGCGGACCTCGCGGGCAAGAAGACACATTAGAGGATTGTTGGCGGACCGGTGGACGGCCCGCATGGATAGAGTGGAGGCAAGACAAATGGCTCAGGCAGGCGTGAGCGCCAACAGGCTGGAGCTTCTACAGATCGCTGACGCGGTCGCGCGCGAGAAGGCCATCGATCGCCAGGTGGTGATCATGGCCATGGAGGACGCGATCCAGAAGGCGGCGAAATCGCGCTACGGCAGCGAGAACGAGATCAAGGCCGAGGTCGATCCCAAGACCGGCGAGATCAGGCTTGCGCGGCTGCTGGAAGTGGTCGAGGACGTGACCATGGAGGCGACCCAGATTTCGCTCGCCGAAGCGCGCCGGAAAAACCCGGCGGCGCAAGTCGGCGACTTCATCGCCGAGCCCCTGCCGCCGCTCGACTTCGGCCGCGTCGCGGCGCAAAACGCGAAGCAGGTGATCGTGCAAAAGGTGCGCGAGGCCGAGCGCGAGCGCCAGTTCGAGGAATACAAGGACCGCGTCGGCGAGATCGTGAACGGCATCGTCAAGCGCGTCGAATATGGCAACGTCATCGTCGATCTCGGCCGCGCCGAGGCCATCGTCCGCCGCGACGAGACCTTGCCCCGGGAGAACTTCCGCTACGGCGATCGCATCCGCGCATATGTCTATGACGTCCGCCGCGAGCAGCGCGGGCCCCAGATTTTCCTGTCGCGGACGCATCCGGAATTCATGGCCAAGCTGTTCGCGCAGGAGGTGCCCGAGGTCTATGACGGCATCGTCACCATCAAGTCGGTGGCGCGCGATCCCGGCAGCCGCGCCAAGATCGCGGTGGTGTCACGCGACGCCTCGATCGATCCGGTCGGCGCCTGCGTCGGCATGCGCGGCAGCCGAGTCCAGGCGGTGGTGAACGAGCTCCAGGGCGAGAAGATCGATATCATCCAATGGTCGCCGGACGCCGCGACCTTCATCGTCAATGCGCTGGCCCCCGCCGAAGTGGTCAAGGTCGTGCTCGATGAGGATGCCGAGCGCATCGAGGTGGTCGTTCCCGACGCGCAGCTTTCGCTCGCCATCGGCCGCAAGGGCCAGAATGTGCGCCTGGCCTCGCAGCTCACCGGCTGGGACATCGACATCATGACCGAGGCGAGCGAGTCCGAGCGCCGCCAGGCTGAATTTGCCGAGCGCTCGCAGATGTTCATGGAGGCGCTGGACGTCGACGAGGTGATCGCCCAGTTGCTTGCCTCGGAGGGATTCTCCTCGATCGAGGAAGTGGCCTTCGTCGAGCCGTCGGAAGTTGCATCGATCGAAGGCTTCGACGAGAACACCGCCGCCGAGATTCAGACCCG
>Ga0307428_1000411_pt1 | contig 28790 bp, 43 predicted proteins | sample SalMarWE160240MG_FD_202161 | JGI IMG/M metagenome (GOLD analysis project Ga0307428, IMG submission 202161) | Salt marsh sediment microbial communities from the Plum Island Ecosystem LTER, Massachusetts, United States - WE1603-240 | ecosystem: Environmental > Aquatic > Marine > Intertidal zone >...
TCCCAAATGACAATACCATTCTACCCCGTGAATAAATATAATATCATCAGGTATTTTCCACGGCATCGCAATTTTCATATGATCTGTTATTGCTATGACGTTATATCCAGCGTCCTTTAAATATTCCAGCAATTGATCTGGGCTTAATTCCCCATCCGACTGCAGCGTGTGGTTTTCTACTCTTATGAAGTAATCCTCATAAGATGTGTAGACTACACACTGCTTTCATTCTGGATTTCTCCTATAAAGTTCGTTTTTTATAGCTGGATTCATCAGTTTAATCAGATCGTTCATTTTTTCATATCCTCCCAACACTCTTAAATGATAATATGGTCTGCCTTTTGGGGTAGTATATTCGCCCCAAACGGTATTAAACCCATTATCATTTAACAAATGTTTAGCAATATGTAATATATAAATATTTGTATTATAAAAAGTTATATTGCTTCGCTGTCTACTTCCATCACTTTCATATAAACCCTTCAAAAAATAAAATGGAAAATCTTTAACGTGGTTTTGAATATCTTTTATTGGAAGATTTTTAAACCATTCTAAAAAATTTTTGGAAGATGCCAACACTCTAATTTGATTTTTCTTTAAAACAGAAGGAGGATTGGAAATAAATGGATTAAAACCAATATTTTTTGTGTGTTTAATAAATTCGTCCGCAAACTCTCTTTTGGTTTGTTGTAGTCTTATTCCCCCGTTTCTTACTTCTCCATCACCCAATAAGACACCTATTATATAAGATAAAGAGGGAGATGGAGAAAGATTAATTTTCAATCTATGTTTCCCATATAAAGATTTTGACAGTTTGTTTTTGGTTTCTTCTGTTCTAGGAATTCCTTTGTTCCAAGCTTTGTGTCCTTTTTTAAAACCGTGAGGTTGTTTAGTTCCTTTAATAAATCTTCCTTTTTTATTCCTTAAATATGTCACATATTAATAAGTGATGGATGTAATTAATAAAACTTTCTAATTGCTTTCATTGTGTAAACTACAAATTGCTTTCATTTTAATCTCCCGCTTCATCTAATACGTACTTCTTGTACGTAACTATTTAACACGTCTTCGTACAATTTAAAGCTTTCTATTGCCTTCATGGGAAATTGCGGGTTTAGGACATCTTTCAATATTGCTTTTTGAAAAATAAATAATTTTGCCCCATCCACCATTCTTCCAATATCATATACGTTATAATCATTCAGAAATGGATATACCGCCGTGCATCTAAATTCGTAATCTTTTCCCGACTCCATGATGATTTTTATGCTTTTTTGAATTTTTTTGAACATCTCATAGTCGGCCCCACATATACTGTATCCCGAAAAGTTCGATTTCACATCCATCGCAATATAATCTATGACGGGTAAAATTCGAGTAATCATATCGGGATTCGTGCCGTTAGTGTCCGTTTTAGCAAGAAGACCCATTTCTTTAACCTTGGCAAAAAACTGCGACAAATCTGGTTGCAGAGTTGGTTCGCCACCTGTGACGGCGACAGCATCTATAAATAGTTTATACTCATCCAGAGATTCAAAAATATCTGATTGCTTTACACAGTCTGCACTGGATTCCAACAGCGTCCAATTATAGCAGTAGGGGCAATGCAGATTACACCCCTCTACAAAAATAACACTCGCTATCTTATCCGGATAATCGAGAAGGGTTATTGGCTCAATTTTTCGAATTTTCATTGTTTGCTCCAGTGGTTGTGGACGCATGTGGGATTTCAACCCACGACCCCCTGTTTGCAGGACAGGTGCTCTAGCAGACTGAGCTAATGGCCCTCTTCATACATTGAAAGGGTGATATTTAAAAGTTTTGCCTAAGCTCGTCAAAAATTTCGTGAACTTCTTTGGTTTCCATGTCAACCCGGAAGAGCCTCTCCCCCCGATCATCAGTGAAGATTCCAATGTGTTGAATATCATAGATTATCGATCTGCCGTACTCCTTCAAAACTTTTGCCCTCTTCCTGCTGGAGACCAGCTCTACATTGACAAGTTCTTCCCCTTCCCTTATCATATATTGGATTGGCTCGTTTTCTTCAGGTATTATTAATTCCATTCTTTCGTCCTCAGTATCTTTTTCTTCGGGTTCTATTTAAATGTTTGGATGGGGATTCCAATTTCTTGCCTTTTTCCAATTTTGAAAATTTCCAATATCGATGAACGGGCCCTTATCATGATAGGTGGCCAATTTATAACCATTTTGCATCATGGCTGGGAGTACATCGGATACGACATCTGTGTTTGGGCGGCAATAGGTTGCATAAAAATCAATATCTTCAACGTAGAAGATGGGAAGAATCCCCCCAACATTAAATTGGCGATCTTCGCAGAGTTCCGACACTTTTGGTTTCTCCTTTATAGTAACAATATTCCCGTGAACGTCTTCAACATAACCAATGGGAATTCTGATCTCATCGTTGACGACCACGGAAACAGCAGCCTGCGTAGTCCTGTGCTTTCCAATTAGATTACTTAAATTTGTAGTGCAGAGGGTATCCCCATAGTAAATAATTGTCGGAGAATTGATTAACTTTTTATTGTAAGCCAGCCACAACTCCCCTGCCGTTCCAAGAGGTTCACCTGAAAGGGAATATTTAATGTTGACGCCGTATTGACTTCCATCTCTTAAGAAGTTAACGACTTGTTTTCCCTTTCCGGCATTCAGGCAAAAGACAAAATTCGTAATCCCGTGCGTTTTACAGTGTTCAATAATGTGGAGGGCAAGGGGCTCTTCATCTTTTCCCACCGGCATCATAATTTTGGGAAAAACGTCCGTAATTGGAAATAGGCGACTACCCGCTCCCGCCGCAACAACGACCGCTTGCACCACAGTGCTCACTCCGCTTCTTGTGCTTTCTTTCTCTTTCTGGGCTTCTTGCTCTCTATTTTTGCGACCCGTTCCTCTAAAGTTTCCACCCTTTCTATCAGGTCCTTAATTTTGCTATCCAGGAGAGATGAAACCCGGGTAAACTCCTTTTTAGAGGAACGACGAATTCTTATTGGATCAGACATTATTATAAAATACACACATCTCGTATATAAAGATTTCGATTACAATGATACTAAAAATCCAAACTTTTAATAGGCACAGTATCATATTTTAATATAAGATGAAAAGAGATCCTCGAAAGAAAATCCCCCCGGAAAAATTCTGTTCTCATATATATCCAGATGATCATCCAACAAGGGCTGGGGAAAGGTGCAGGGCGGTAAAGATGAAAAATTCTAAGTTTTGTGTTCCTCCGGACACGTTGATATTTACAAATTCCTTTACACCAATAAATGAAACAAAATTACATTGTAGAGGAAGCCAAGGTCAACAACAATTAATATTGGAAAGAAAACCAAGACATCATGTGGGAGAAATGATTGGCATTACTCCGATGGGATTCCCCACTGTGTTCATTACGCCTGAACATGAAATAAAAATCAAAAGATTCATTAACGAAGGACATTCTCCTGAAAGTTTTGATAAGAGAATACAAGTTCCTTCTACATGGATTGATGCGGAAGATGTTAAAAAAAGAGATTTATTAATCATACCCAAACCAATGTTTGAAGAAAAATATATTGATGAATATATTTATCCAGCAGACAGAAATTTATTTGAAGCGTTGGGATGGTATGTATCAGAAGGTCATAGAGACTGGAACAGGCTTATATTTTCCCAAAAAAATACAGAAACGTTGAATCATATAAAGACATTAGTCCGTTTTTATTTTAAAGAATTCAAAATTATAAAATCGGGAAACGATTCTCATCAACTTACTTGTTTAAATGCTGAAATGAGTAAACAAATATCTTCTGACTTTGGTGAAGGAGCAAAAAATAAACATTTACCTCACAATTTCTATCTTTATTCAGAAGAACTTTTATATTCCTTCTTAAAAGGCTATATTCTTGGAGACGGTTGCATAGTAAAAAATCATGGTCGAATCGATTTGGGAACGACATCTAAACAGTTAGCATTAGATTTATTTGCGCTTTTATTGCGACTCGGATATTATCCTCAATTTAGAAAGGGAACCGAACAAGAAAAGAATTTTAATGGATACGTTTATATGTCTTTTGTTTATTATGTAAAAATATGTCCAGCAGACTCCGAACAGATTCTTAAGAAAATTGATTTATATCATCTATATTCTTCAGAGCACAAAAGTCATGTTAGAAGATACGCAAAAGATGAAAAATATTTCTATATTCCTGTTAAAAAAATTGAACAAATTCCGTATGAAGGTGAAGTTTGGAATTTGGAAACAGAAGACAATACTTATACATTGCCTTTTATAGTTCATAACTGCTACTTCCACCAACCAAATCAAGCCAAAGTCAGGGCCCAGCTCGCCGAAGCGCGAGAGGCGAGACTGCATCCCCCGAACGAGAAGCATGGCTTTTACACCAAGACACATAAAGAATGTGATAAATGCGCCTTTGCCGAAGTGTGTGAGTTTTATGAGCCGGGAAAGAAAGTCTGCGACTTCGAGATAAAGAGAGACATCGATCTGTCCTCCCTGCAAAGCATTCAAGATTTCGCCGAAGAATTGGCTAAAACGGAATATCAACGGTATCGAAAACTGACGCCGTTCTTCAGTCAAAATTATGAAAATACGGAATTATTTGAAGTGTCCTCAAGAACTGCCAAAAGACTGATGAGCCTGTTAAAGGATTACGCGAATATTAAAGAATTGTACGAAAAAAGAAATAAGGTTACTGGATGGGATCAAATTTTAAGAAAGGAGCCTAAACGATAGTCGAAGATAGTCTGCAACGTCCTGTTCATCAGGATCGCGTCGATGAAGTCAATTTTCTTTTTTTCCTTTCTTATGTATTCCCTCGTGTCCTCGCCTTCCTTAATTATCTTTGGAATATAGACAATGAACGTGATCATAAACACGCCGTCTTTTTGAGTAAGAATCACTTTTCCCGGGAAGTCGTCTTCAAGTGCCCCGCCTCCGTTTTTTACCGCGTCCCAAACCTCATCTTCGGTCATCACTTCAATTGCGATGCTCTCACCGTTAGATTGCATGACTTCCATTAACCTTCAATCTCCGCCCATTTTTTGCAAATAATGGCTGCAGCTTTTATTTCTAGCAACAAGATCGCATAGAGTACCAGCGTCATTGATCCGTGCCCTCCTTCTCACGAAGAGTGAAAGTCCAAATGTAGGTTTTGCCCTCAGAGTCAATTTCGCCCTGCACCTGGATAATGGCTTTGTTTGTTATTCCTATCATCATTCCAAGAACGGCGCTTAATATCTCTTCCATTGAACCACCGTCATATAGGCTTTTTTTATAATATAAAAAGGTTTCGGTGATAGAGACAAAAAAAGGGAAAATTTTTAGAAATCATATGATCTCTGTGTATATTTTATAATGAGCTACGCCGCTCGCAGCACCAATGTCCAATACCACCGGATCATATTTTTTAATGACCCAATCTTGATTGTCGGATTCGACGGAAACGTGTAGTGCCCCGGTTGTCGTATTGTAGATATAAGCAGCCATATCTGCGCTAGAAACGCTTATTTTAATTGTACGAACCTCGCTTTCTGTGAAATATAGATCTGCCCTCGCAAAACGATAGTCATACCCGCTCATGGGATAATTCGTTCCTGTTGTTCCCACTTTAATGGTGCTGGCAGCGTTAATACATCCACTGCCCCCCATCTGGCTGATCCATCTCGACCATTGCCGAGCCCAGGGTTTTCTCGTAAAGTTTGACATTTATATCACTTGACGAATAATGTTAGTCTTCACACTCTATTAAATCCTTCGTCTTTTTTATGTAATTATGTAGCCCGCTCCTTTCAACAACCATTCTATTGTCTCATTTATATCAATGAATCTCCCACCGTTTTCTATCGTGAGGTGACGCTTGACCTCATCCAGATACATTCTGGTCTCTCTCGTTACTGAGATGGTCGTGTAATTCTTTTTCCGCCTTTTCATGGGCTTACACGTTTTTCATAGGCTTCCAATACGGCCTCTACGCATTCACTCATATCAATAAAATGTTTGCGTTCCCGTTCTAACGCCAACTTTATTTTCTGAAGGGTTTTACGGGACTCTTTGCTTATCGCAATTGTGGTTTTCATATATATTCTATAAAAATATAGGTTTAGATGTTAATAAATCTTTTCTTTTCACCATTTCTTCAGCCTCACCCGCGCCCTGGCGCCGACGGGGCATACATATAAGGCGGGGCAATCAGAACAATTCTCTTTGTTATAAGCAATCGTCTCTAGATTATATGAACGCCTCAGTCTATCACATATTTCCTGTCTTTCCTGTCTATTCATCCAATCACCGATGATAGTCCCAGCCAGGTTCGAACTGGCACCGCCGGGTCCAAAGCCCAGTACACTTCCATTATGCTATGGGACTAACTTTGTCGGGAATTCTCATCGAGATAAACGTGCCGTCTTCATATCCTTCAATATGAATACCGGTTTCAACCAGTTTCAATTCACTTCCGTCCTCAAAAATGTCCCCGTCCTCGTCTTCTCTTAAAATCATATAAGGGATTCTTTTCAATGTGGACATTATATAAAAAAGGGAGGTGGGAAATATATAAGTCTTTCGCTTATCATCTACACCAATAAGTTATTGTTGGCTGATAATAAGGCGTTCCGGTAGTTGGCAACGGGACGTAGGGATAATAACTGGGGTAGGGATAATAGGGTTCGTCTGCAACTGAAACCCATCCTTTACCGTCACACCCGTGGCATTTGTGTTCCGTGTTTGTGTTATACTTGTCTGGTATTGTTCCTTTGCCATAACATATTGGGCATCTCTCGGCGTGTGCCATCTTAAAACCCCTCATACATAGCCTTGAATTTCTTGGGGTTCGTCGTTTGCCCTTCCACGGTTAGCGTATATGCCGGGGAGCCGTTCTCCCTGATTACCTTCTGAACCAGCCCCAGTTCTCGGGCGTCCTTGAGCCCGCCGCTTACTGTCCTTGAGGACATTCCCGTTGATTCCTCTATTTCGCCGAACGTCTTGGGGCCGTCGATCATAGTGGTCATAACATTGTAGCCTCTAGGCTTTGTCATAAGGAGAACGGTGTCAGAATATCTTTTGCTATCGTCAGTTTCAGAAACTGCGGGGACTGGGGCTGAGACAGTTTGCCAGGGAGTTGTTATCCATTCGGTCGGCGCAACTGAAAGTCTCGTAGTTCGATCTCTTCCTGTGCTACGTTTGGAATGCTTAAGCTTTCTACTTGCCAGTAAATGAACCAAACCGTCTTCAAGCATCGTAAAGTCTCCGGCGATCTCGTCGTGCATAATCTGATACGTTGCGCTATCTCCAGATGTGTAGATTTCCTCACAATCAGCGTTTTGAAGCCTCTGCAGGAAGGCGAAGATGTGTTCCTTCACCTTATCCATATTAATATCGTAAATTTCGGGCATAGCGTTCGTCAGAATTTTCTCATAGCTGCGCACGACGGCCTGGGATACCGCCATCCAAGAATCGGGGTGGTCGAAGATTTCCATGCCGGCGACCCCGTTCAGATCGACTATGACAATCCCAATCTGTCGGATATGGTCGGCGGGAATGTTCTTTAAAGCCTCGTCAATTCTCTCAGCATCGACCTCCATATAATCTGCCAAGTTGTCTCTGCTGATCGCGGCATAGCCAGTAATTCCGCCGGCACTTATGCTAGAGGCACTTAGGGCATAGGCGCTATAATCTGTTGAGGCGCCCCACGTTTCCCCCTGCCCATCTTTTAAACTTAGAGTGACATTGTGCGGGGTATAATTGCCCATAGCAAACATCGCCGCCCCACTGCGAATCCCCTTGGATGCGTAGATGCAACGGATGTCGGCCAAGGTTTCGGCGTTTGGCTGAACTAGAATGCTCGCCTGCAACGCCCTGCTCTGTGTTCCACCCTTCAGCATGGTTCCCTGTCTGAAGAAGGCGTAATCGCCAGTGTTGTTCTTAATTTTCAGTCTGCTGATCGCGCCAGTGTCAACGAATTCAACGTCTCCCTTTTCCAGTTCCGTGTTTATCTTATAACCCCTGGATGTCGGGGCTTCCTTTACAAGAACCGGTACGGCGACGCCCTGCATCTCGTCATCGAGTTTCCAGGGTTCGCCAAATTCTATCGGAAATATTTCAAGTTTCATTTCCTGTTCGATCTGTAAAGGGTACTTTACCTATATAAAGGTTTCGATTTTCTTCTATCTTTAGTTTCTGTGTCATCAAGACCCTAACGGGCTGATAGGCATGGGCAGTATCGGTAACAGATACCATCCCTAGTCCATGTTGCTCCCTCATATCCCGCTTAGGGTCAACTCCGCTGAGGAGTCATTTACAAACAATGAAATGGCCACTTAAAAAGATTCCGAAAAAAAAGGGGAAAAATTACTCCTCTTTGGGTTGGGGGATGAGTTTGGGTTCGTATGCTTCGACAGCCCCGACCATGGAGCCGTCGAACTTTTCGTACTCGTAGATGAATTTCAGCGCCTTGTCTGACCATCCCGCCATCAGCACGACTCCCGGCTCGCCCTCTGGGAATTGCAGTGTTCCGTAACCAGCTAAGTCCCAGGAATAGAGCAGCACGTTTGGGTTGACGGTTTGCTTGTATTTTTTAAGTTCCTCCGCCAGAGAACGGTCGCTGTATCTAAACATTGAACCCTGTCTTGAACCGGTGTCATAGCATTGCATGTCGCTGAACAGGAAGATTCTGTCCACCTCAATGCTGTTTTTGTTCAGATATTGCAACGCTAGGAAAGCGTTTGTCGCGTGACCGACATTTGTATTGATCAGCTTCTGGCAGTTGGAGATTATTCCAGCATTGGGATCAAGGGGCACAACCGCAAAACCGACACCGAAGACTGACGCTATCGCCGCGTCGCCCAGATGATGGGCAATCGAAGCCATGATACTGGCGATTTCGTTTCTGTTCACGGTAGACCTTGTGGAGATGTTCGTTCCCATCGAGCCGGAGTTGTCGGACGTGACGAACGTTCGCCCGCCCAGCTTTGGCAGGTTTGCGACAGATAGCTCCATAGCCTTCTGCAACGCGTTGACCAGCTTTTGCTTCTCGAACGGATCGGCTTCCACGGCTTGCGTTACCCGCCCATAGGGGTCTGTGCTTCCAGTCAGTACTTTATACGCACTGTAGAACCTGAACGGGAACTGCTTGCTGTACTTGACGGCATTCTCATTTGTTAAGTGCTGGATGACAGGATCCAAATCCACCTTTTCCTTCAGGAAATTTCGGAGGTTTCTAAGTTTGGCCATATACCCGACGCGACTTAAAACGGCTTCCCACGCCTCTTTCTTTGTCTCGTAAGTCTCACCGGTTTCAGGATTTCTTTTCGTAGACAGAATGACCTCCCATGTCATGGGAACCGGCAGTGTTCTGTCCCGAATCATCCTGAACGTCTCAGATTCGAATTCGTTTCTGGGTTTTGGGTGAACCAGCCGCAGAACGTCCTTTATCTTGACCTCTCCATCCCGATCATATTTCTTGAACTGATATCGGTCGAAATTGTAGAAAGCCTTCGCCAGCCCCCTCTTTAAAGAGTTGGGAAGGCTTGCCTTGCCTCTGCTTCCGATTTCTCCGTGCTTGTTGATGAAAGCCGCTATGGCCTCCGTTAATTCATCCGCTCTTTGGATGATGGATGGGGTCCATTTCTCGATGTAAGGCTTGCAGTGGTCATATTGTGCAGATTCGACAAGAGCGAGGATCGGGGCAGAACGCAGATACATCTCGTTTCTCGCATATGCCGCCAGCTTCAACGGGAACTCTGGATCTTCCGCCGCAACGCGTTCGATCAGTTCTGTAATCTCGTCGGTATCCTGCTTTCCACTTGTGTAGAATTTCGGCTCGCTGACCAAGAATGTCATGAACCTTAAAGCGAGTTCGGTCTTTGGGTCAGCCTCGAACGCCAGCCCACCCTCGTAGTTTCGGGTGGCATCTGGTCTGTCCTTTAGGCGTTGCCCAACGGTTCTCTTTACGTTAAATTTCGGACTCATATTTTCTCACTTCTCTTTGAGTCGCATAAAAGACGAGGGTAAAGGCGAAGACGCAGACCGCCATATTTTTCTTTCCGGCGAAGGGGTTCCCTCTTGCCCGAAGGCAGACCGGGGTTTTTCATCCGAAGTAAGCGTCCTCTACGCCACTCAAAAAGGATCTCTACAAACTCCTATATAAATCTTTTGGTTTTTTATAATTTATTTTTTCCAAGTGAAATCCTGAAGCGTCCCCTTTTTAAATTGTTCAATGGCTTCCAATATTTCTTCAAAATTTATTGGTTGAAAATTCCAAACATCCACACCCACATTAACAACGATATGTGGGCCACCTCTTTTCACTTTCCACAAATTATGGACATGGGCGCAAAGGTTGTAAGTGAACCTGTATTTCTTCGGCGGCTCGTGCTGGCACCACCAATCTATGCCGTGGTGATTTACAACACACGAAACCATAAGGGACTTGATCTTGCTCTTGTTGTCGTGGCTTCCCCTAATGAAAACAATCCTGCCGTTGAGCTGATCTGTGTAGTATTCAACGTCTTGCCCAGGTCGCGAGAAGCAGAAATCCCCCAGATAGAGGATCACGTCTTCCTCTTTGACTCTATCGTTCCACCGGCGAATCAGCTCTCTGTCCATGTGTTCGATGCTCTTAAATGGACGGTTGCAGTATTTTATTATGTTCTCATGACCGAAAAATGATGATCTGCCGTTAGCCAGAACATCTATATCACCCCCTTTAGGTCAAAGCGTTCCCCGCTTTGATACCTATCCTTGCCTTCCATAAGGAACACCACTATCATATAAAAAATGCTCATATAAAAAGATTTTGGTGGGGCGCCTTGGAGTTGAACCAAGAACAGAGGTTCTGGAGACCCCCATGATACCATTTCACCAACGCCCCTTAGAATGGGGCTGGACAGATTTGAACTGTCGGTTTGACGGCTCCGAACCGCCGGTGTTGGCCAATCTACACTACAGCCCCGAGCGCCGCCGGGTGGAATTGAACCACCGATCCTCGGCTTAACGGACCGACGCTTTAACCACTAAGCCACAGCGGCAACTAAAATATATGGACTTTGCGATATATAAAACTATCTTTTTCATTCTGTTTTCAAATCGTCTATTGTCCTGCGAAGCCCTTCGTCCAAAGATATCGCCGGCTCCCATCCAAGAAGTTCCCTGGCTCTGGTTATGTCGGGCAACCGGCGCTGAGGATCGTCCTCGGGCGCGGGGAAGAATTTAATATCAGATTTGCTGTCAGATATGTCGATAATTTTTTCAGCCAAATTTAATACGGTAGTTTCCTTATCCGCACCGATGTTTATTGGAAGACCAGAAATATTGTCTGCTAAAGTTTGCAGAAGAATCCCTTCAACCAAGTCCTCCGCGTAGAGGAACGCTCGCGTTTGAGTCCCGTCCCCAAACACTGGCAAATATTTATCTTTCAGCGCCCTCTCAACGAAGTGTGGAATGGCCCTGCCGTCCCGCGGCATTCTTTCGCCGTAGGTGTTGAAAATTCTGCAAAGTCGAACATCTATCCCGTATTCTCGCTTGTATCCCATGCAGGCGGCTTCTCCGCCCCTCTTGCCCTCGTCATATGAACCTCGGATCCCGAGGATATTACAGTTTCCCCTGTATTCCTCTTTCACGGGTAAATGTTCAGGTGGGACATTGCCATAGATTTCACTTGAACTGGAAAAAATAAATCGCGCGTCACTGCGTCTAGCTATTTCTAACATATTCATAGTTCCAATAGTGTTGGTTTTGAATATTTCTATTGGGATTTTAGCGAAATCCATGGGACTTGCGGGGGAGGCAAAATGCATCACCACGTCAAACCCGCTCATTCCAAAATCGTCTACAATCCCGGGGTCATTGACATCATACAGTGCCGCCATAAAATTAGGGTTGCTTTTTAAATGGCGGATGTTTGACCAGTTTCCCGTGCTGAAATTATCAACGCAAACTACACTGGTTCCAATATCCAACAACGTTTCGCAGAGCCAAGAACCTATGAACCCGGCGCCGCCTGAAATGAGAATAGAAATTCCTTCTAATTTTTCAAATCCTGCCATTCCAAAATATAAAAGGGAGCTGTTGTATAAAAAGTTTTCTATTTTTCCTGAAGCTTCTTGAGATTTTCCTTCATGTCCGCTACTCTTTGCTCAAATTCTTCGATTGTCTGTTTAAGATATTCCGGGTCTTCCTTCATCTTCAGGAGTTCTGGGTGATAGCACCCGCCCCTTTTCCCGAAGTATCTGTGTTCCCTGGTTTCCGCATCCTCCTCAGTCCACTCGGGGTGGTAGGATTTTTTGATATCTGCAATTTTTTCAGGGGTTTGCCGAAGCAAGTATTGTTCGTAATCCTCGGTAATCATCAAGTCCTCCTCCGTATGAATATATTGGAAATCGTCCTCGTCCGCTTCCACGGGGATGAAGCTGCTTCCGTCTTCCACGATGGCTCGACTCTCTATCTCCAGATCGAACCAGCCATCCAGACTATTGAGCAGCTTGATGGAATCATATTGTAAATTCACGTTGCGAAAAGTTACCTTTCGGCGTTCCGCCATAATATCCTGTTCCCAATCAACTTTAGCGTTGCCATAGTATCCGAAGAGTTTGGTAATAATCCGCTCAAGAAAATCTATTTTTTCTTCAGGGGTCAGTTCAGGTCGTTTCATCATGTTCATCCTCATCATTATGGGGGAAAAGACGCATGCGGTACTGCCTTTCGGCATGCGGTTTTTTCAAATCGAAGTAACCGCGTGCTACGCCACCCAGCTATTTATTATAGAACGAATATATAAACATTGTGGTGGGAAGTAAAGGCGAGTGGAGCACGTTCGTGCTCTAACAGACTGAGCTACCCGCCCTCTGTTTGGTGGGCGGAGGTGGATTTTAACCACCGACCACGCTCTCACAGGAGAAGTATCTCCACTCTACACTATCCCAATATGTCTTCGTTTCTTATAATATATAAACCTTTCTATTAAGGGGGAGGCCGGAAAGTCCGGCGCACTTGGGGAGTGCCCCGTAGAGGAGAGCGACTCATGGACTCAACCCAAGCCTTTGTAACGCGGACGGCTTCGCACCAGGGCGACCCCGCTACCCGCTTGACTTGGGGAATCCCCCGGCTCACCCGAAGGCTTACGGTATCCTCCCTCCCGTGCTGGTTTCCCCACCAGCGTGCCTCAACCCCCGCCGACTTCCCAAGACCACGATCCCCCGTCTCGTTGGCGTAGGCAGGACTCGGGCATATAATCTTGTGAGATGTTCTATAAAAACGTTTCTATTCGATTTCTTCATTCCACTTAAAGTGTCGATCTCTCTCTCGCCATTCATCCCAATAAGTCTCAATGTCGAAGTCGTCGCCGAGAGGAAGGTTGTTCAGCTCATCTTTGAAACTGTCGGTCATTTTGAAAAATAAGACCTTGCCCTTCGTTCTATGGGCTCTGGTTACTCCGTAGTCCCCAAGCTGGTGAAGCTGTGATAGAATGTTATTATATTCCTTGCCCGTTAAGATGCATAGAAGATGCACCGTGATATTGCCCTCGCCCATGATCTTCTCTGCCGCTATGAACCATTTTACCAGATTCATACATGCGTCGGTTCTCTTTGAGACGAACAGCCTGAGCGCACGATAGAGGCGCAAACCGTCAACCTTATCACGTTCATCCATAATTTTACTGAGCAGGGTGTTCATTGCAATATATGTTATAAAAAACGTAATATAAAAGGATTTCGTTAGAGCGCGGAGGAGGATTCGAACCCCCGTAAATTTGCTCTGCAGGCAAACGCCTATGCCCCTCAGCCACCCGCGCAAAGAAAACTAAACGAGAGGAAATATAAACCTTTTTATTCCCCCACCGCGTCCCTTTTTTTCCGTCTCACTTCTCTCAAATATTTTGCTTGTTTTGAGGCTTTGTCTCCTTTCCAATTGGGGCTATTTGAACCAGATAACATAACACTAAGCCTTTGTCTTAATTCAGGTGTCATTGCAGCACTCTTTTTAACTCTTATAACAGCCCTAGGAGAAAGAGTTCTTCCTGTTAACGCTTTGCTTGTTTTCTTACTAGATTTGTGGGGTTCCTCATTAAAATATTTTCTCAACCATATACCGACGGTTTTCCCATGAATACCTATTTTTTCCCCAATCTCCCTTTGTGATAAATTTGTGTTGATATACGGCGTTAATAGGGTTTTGCGTCTTTCATCATAAAGCGCCTCCAAATTTTTTCTTAAAAGTTCCAGTCTAGTCTTTTGTTCTGATCTCTTTGATCTTTTCATACCCGGCATCTCATGATTTTCCCATCTCTTTATTGAATTACAATTGGAACATAGACATTGATATTTTTCTAATAATTCTTTTAACGGAAGGAGATCTAATTTAAATTTAAGTCTATCTCCCGATCCAAGAGATCGCAACTCCGCCAATCCTCCTCCATGTATATGATCAATTTCCAAAGCTCTTATATCATCAAACCCACATCTAACACATTTTCCACCCAATTTTCCTATGACACTTTTCCTTACTCTTTCTCTCCTCATAAATGCGTGCCAATTTCTATTTACTCTCGCAATTTCTTTGCGATGACGATGAATATCATTGTCTATATCTACAATACTTCTCATAATTCAAAGATATATACATCTCACTAATAAAGGTATGTAAAATGACACTCATCTAGTCTTCGAATTATACTCCTCCAAATAATTATATAAATCATTTAAGTCCGTAAAGATTTTTTCACACATTGCGACAATCCAAGGATGCCCTCTTAGATTATGTGGAACTAAAGCTACGATCTTAAGATGCAACATCCATCCAAACATCATCTCGCATGGAATTCCAACGGTCACGCCGTCGGGGTAGACGCAGATTAGAAAATCGCACTTTCGCAGACCGTCCAGGTCCAAATCCACAATGAGCCTGCTCTTGTCCTCGTCCACGATATTCCAGGGCTGGACAATGCCCTTGTCCAGATCTAAAATGTCCTGCCTGTCGTGGGAATAAAACGGGTTGTAAACCTCGATGCCCATGCTTTCGAGCTTCTTTTGAATTTCCTTGCCCCGCTCTCTTTTATGAACGCTGTGAGCCAGATATGCTTTCATCATATCACCATGCATATTATAAAAAAGTGGGGGAATATATAAACTTTTCGGCGAAGAACTGTAAATTTACTAAGCAATAACTAAATTTCTCTCTTTTGTAATTACATAGTTACTTGGTAAGGGATTCAGATTGGTTTACCTCTTTTGGTAAACTATCTCGGTAATCAAGGAAGCATTCATATGTAAGGTCATTGTAGTTGGACAAATCGTCGTGCGTATCTTGAAGGCTTTCGTTTTCCGGTTCTATTCCTTCATCCCAGAGATTAAGAATTCGGACAAATTTATGTAGCATATGCCAAGCGGCCACTCCGTGGGGCTTGTCAATGGGAACGGAATATCCATGTTTTTTTAGTGCCGCCTCTATATCAGCCATCACCTTGAAGTTGGAGAGGCAGTCGGCGTCCCGCTTGGCGTAGTCGTGGGCCTTTCTTAAGCGTATCCCCATGCGCCTTGCGTGGGCGGCTTTTTCCATCTTAATGGCGTCCGTCAGCTTCATCAAATCAGCCTCCTGTCTAGGATCCCGAGATGACTGTAGAATGCGTCGGCACACTCGTCCCTCGCTATGTTCTTGAACAGCTTGTCCCGCCAATATTCCGACATTTTGGAATACTTGGCTTCGGAAACGCGACCGTGCCAGAAGGACGAATCCAAGAACGCGATCCTTCCGTCCAACAGGAAATCGGGATTGTGGGGGAATTTGGGATGGGGCACGGCTTCTGGGTTCTCCTCGTAGAACCTCTTCTCCGGCTTCGTCCACTTGCCCTTGATCTTGGACATGATCTCGCTCCTCTTTTCTTCGGTGAACACGTCGGTCAAGGCCAAGCCTCCATTATCCTCCCGCCCAAGAAGGTGATTACGTTGGTCGTAACCGCATTTCCTAACATTTTGTATCTTTGAGTATCTGAAACCTTAACCTGTTTTCCGTCCTGTATCCCTATCTCCGTCCACCCATCAGGGAAGCCTTGAAGCCTCTCACACTCTACGGGTGTTAATCGTCTAATGTTTGTACCTTGTTTTATTCCAGTTGAGTTAGTTGGGTCTACAGTCATGGCGGTGTTATCAAAGTTTTTTTGGTTTCTATTAAGAAAACGTAGTGGCTGAATTTCATATAATCCCATTTTACCACCAAGACCACCAGACTCTCCCTTGAGGGTTCTCGCTATACCTTCAGAAGAATAAACTCTACCCGCATCAGCATTATTATCATAGATTTTTCCTGTTTGAATTAGGTTCTCACTTCCATCCTTATGATACCGTTTGCTAATCGTATGAGCCACTAGATTTTCTTCTCTTCCACTTCCCCCGACTCTGAGGCTTCTTGAAACGCTATTATGTTCATCCCGAATCCGTGCCCCTTCTCCTTGTGTCTCTTCTTGTGTTCCAGTAAAGTTTTGACTAACTTCCGTGATAGGAAATATTTCTCGTCCACCTGTTCCTCTAAGATGTCCGACAATGAACACCCTCTGCCGATTCTGGGGAACCCCGAAATGTTTGCTGTTAAGTACCTGCCATTCGACCCAGTACCCCAGCCCTTCCAGCGATTGAAGGATCGTGTGGAATGTTTCGCCTCTGGCGTGCGAAAGAAGTCCCCTAACGTTTTCGAGGAGTAGCAGTGCAGGTCTTTTAGCTTCCGCAATTCGGCATATCTCGAAGAAAACTGTTCCACGAGTGTCCTCGAAACCTTTCCTTTTTCCGGCAACAGAAAACGCTTGGCAAGGAAATCCCGCGCAAAGGAGATCGAAGTCGGGGATATCCCTTGCATCGACTCCCTTAATGTCGCCTGAAAGGTGGTTCTCTTTTCCGAACTGTTTGGCGTAGACTTGGTTGGCGTACTTGTTCCAGTCGCAGGACCAGACGCATCTAAAACCTCCTGCTTTTTCGAGTCCGAACCTGAATCCCCCGATTCCCGAGAAGAGGTCGATGAACCTGATTTCTTTTCCTTCATTCATTTCTCAACCACCTTTACAACCTCCAATTCTTATTTAAACGTTTCGATCATTTCAAGCCCCGCCTGTCGAAGTCGGACGGGGCTTTGATCCCGAGCATGTTAAGAATTGTCGGCGCGATGTCGAGCACGTGGGCTGGTTTCTCTTCATGACTTAATCCGGTGACAGCGTATAATCCATTTCTCAAATCATGATCGGTGTAACCAGTATGCATCGACATGGGGGTCTTGGTAACAGATGTCCAATGAACCTCATATCCCGGGGCAGGCATGGCCAGAAGATCTGGCATCTGATCTAAATATTTTCCGCTCCAAACCTTCTCTCTGGACAAAATATCGTCAAAAACCGGTAGCTCGCGGAGCGGATCTATGTATTCCTTCAAAAAGGAGATAATTTCCCCCCGCATGGATCGATCTTCGAGAACTATGCCCCCGAGCCCCGGGCTCCACGCGGTGCTGTCCTCGAATATTGCTTTTTCAACGGGGGCTTTTGCTTCCCTGTAATTGTTCAACATCACCTCCGCACTGGGATTTATTTTTAACCATCCCTCTTTCCAGAAATAACTGTTTAAACAGAAGCCCGCGTTTGTGGGGCGCATTCCATGATCTGTCACGACCACAACCCGGGCGTCTTTGTGTTCGTCCCAGAGCAACTTACAGGCACGGGCTATTTTTTTGTAAATTTCCGTCACCATTATGGCGTCTATCGGGTCATCACTGTTCATGAATCTATGCTGCATTCTGTCCAGTTCCAAAAAAGTGATTATTCCCAGATCCCATTCGCCACCTTTGAGAATCGCCGAAGCTATTTCATACTCGTTACTTATTCTGTCCCACCAATACTTGAACTCCCCCTCCCTGTCTTTGGGCGGATCCTCCTGCGGCGCCCAATGTTCTTCTATATCCTTTCTAAAACGCTTTGGATATACCCAATTATCACCAGAATCGAAGCTGGAAATTAGAACCCCGTTCAAATCTCTGAGTGGGAAAGTGAAGGGCATGTTGAAAACGACAGATTTCATACCTTCCCTCGTTAAAATATCCCAGATGGCGTCTCCATCTATCCCATTTCGGCCCTTACTGAACGCCCTTAAAAGACCGCTCCCCCGCTCCCTTCTGAAATTCCCTGTTTTGCCGGAATTCTTTCCCGTCATAAAAGCGGCCCATCCCATTGCCGTAGTTGCCGGGGCAACCGTCGTCATCTCACCGTGTCGTGAATTTTCGGCTATTTCGTGAAAAAACGGGCTTCGATTTTTGAGATGATTGAACATACTATAGCTGCAACCATCCAACGCAAAAACGAGGACTTTACTCATTCAGTTCATCTTCGTCTGGTTCCGCAACGTCTTCCCCCGGCTTCCACACCGTAAGGATTTGTTCTTTTGTATAAAAACCATGCATCGCTTGGTATATCTCATCCAGCGTTCTGTCTGGCTTAATTGCCAAGATCTGCTCAACCCAGTTCTTTAATGGTTTTATTTCACATCACCTATTATTGTCCAATTCGACCTCTTCAACAATCCTTTCCAAATACTCCGCGGTAATCCTATGGGGAGCATTTGTAATAATCGTACCATCACCTTTGATGAGCACGATCCCCAGGGCGTCACTGATTCGCAGCCGCTCATCGGGTCTCACACGTTGAGGCTCTTCAGACATCCAAAAATAAAATGGGGAAGTAATATAAAAATCTTTCTATTTGTACTTGCCCACCATGCTTGCCCCACATTTGGGGCACTTTTTATCGAGGCATGGTGGATCTCCGGGTTTGTGGTCTATCACCGTCCCGCATTTGGGACAGACACACTTGGCGGGGCCGCCTTCTCCCTGTCGTGGGCCACCCACTCCTCGGCCCTTTCCAACAGGCATTTATCGTCTCCTTCCCCGTCTGCCGCGTCTAAATCCTAATCCCAATCTGGGTCTGTAAACCGCGGGTTGGCGATTAAGATACCTCAAACGTGGACGCACGGTTCCATCCGGCGCTACACAATTAATGAAAGTGCCATCAGGTCCACTTCTATCTCCACCTGGTATCGTTTTCACCTCTACTTAATTATCATATCAGGTTCCATATAAACCTTTCTATGCATTGACACGAAATTAGTCCGTGTCATATCTTGGATCGATAATTGGGGCCAAATAATAAGTCACCCCGCCATGTTCTAAATCGTAGACCAGTCTTAACGGGGAATTGTCGTCGAAAGATATCATCACGCCCTCTGATATTGAAGCCCCGCTGCTGGCGATGTCGGACAGAAAGGCCGTCGGATAAACCGCCTTGGCTTCCTTTGAAGTTAAAACAATCATGTCGTCCCCGATCTGCCACGAATCCGTGTTAGTTCCCCTGTCCCCCGATGTTGTAACTATTAATTCCGCCGGGGTCATCTTGAAAATTGCGTCTCCCCCTATCAGGCCGGCGTCCTTCATCGCGTCCTTGAAGCTGTCAGATTTCAGTTTAACTATCGTCTTGAAATCCGTTGATACGTTTTCGGCTTCAAACTGTACTTCGGCAAGCAGGGGCACGGACGTTCGTTTCTTCTTTCGGCCCATTTGGGTATAAAGATAGAGGTTCGCTTCGTCCATTTCCATCACGACGCGCTTGGCGTTTTTGAACATCTTCAGGGCGTCCATGAAATGTTTGATATCGACGCTTATCAATCTACTGTCCTCCGCCTGATACCCGTCAAAATATTCCTCCCCTAGATCGGCGACAACCATCCCGGTTCGCACTGCGCTAACTTGATTAATGTTCATATGATCTGGGTAAAAATGAATGGTTAAATCTGTGTGGATCAACGCTCCCACCGCGTTGAAGACCTTGATAAAATCTTTAATATTCATTAGTTCCAATCGCACTGTTTATCACCTTTATGAATCTGTCTCTATCAACCCAAGGGATTCTAAGGTTCTTACGCTTTCGGGAGTAATATTGTAGAACAGATATTCGTTTTTGGGTTTCTTTTCGAGAACCTCTCCTTGCATGAGTATGTCGAGATGGTATGCCGTGGTTCTTTTACTTGTTTTGCCTCGGGCATCTTCTATGAGTTTGTGGATGTATGTGCGTGAGGCTGGGGGCGAATTTAACATATGTTTGACTATTAGATAACGTATGGGATTATCTAGTGCTTTAAGCATTTTTATTAAAGAGACGCCCTCCTTTATTCCCTCCTCAGCCTCCTCCCTTTTCCCCTTTAGATCCATCTCATTGAACGGATCGTTGAAGATTCCGCCATTGTTTTTGCCGCACACGGCACAGTAGATTTCAGTGTCCGTGGCGCTCTCTGTGCCTTCAACTTTGCTGACAACCTGATAGAACACCAGGCTCCCGCAGTTGTAGCAACTCGTGATCTTCCCAAACAGGTTGGGCGACTCAATGTCCACCTGCCCTCTTGGGATTACATCGTCAACGATCTGAACCATAACCGGTATATACATCTCGTCATTCCTCACTCTTAAAATTATAAAATAATATATAAAGGTTTCGGATCACCTTATTCTCCTGCTAGAACTGGGCGGGCCCCACGATCCCGACAATCATGTTGATCTCTCCTCATAATAATAAGGCAGCCTTATTTTTGGGTCGTTTCTACTAGGAAGAATCACTCTATGTGCCCTCAAATCTGGATTGATGGAATTTTCTTGATATTCTTGACATTCTTCTCTAGTGTGTTTATGACCGGTCTTTATTAGCATCCCACAGTTTTGACAAATATACCTTGGTTCGGATGTAGCTGGTTCAGATGGTATACCATGAATCACCGCTACACCTCCCTGTTTAATGATAATACTTCGTCCTTGTTTTGTTTGCTGTGAACCTTTTAACATATCTTCTATAAAATGTTTAATATCTAATTTCATATCTTTCTCTCCTTTAGCGGCTTTATATCAATCTCCTCGTAGTACTTGTTGCGCCAATACTTAAAAGCCTTGGTCGCGAGATCGCCCCTAGATCCCTTTGACTCCATCCACTCTATGAACTCGTCTAGAGTGATTTCACTTGGCATCCCCGGGCTTCCTCCCAAACCAGTGCTTACATTTCAAGCAGAACATCGAGTTCACCACGGGGGCCCCGCACTTGGGGCAGCGACCATTCCAATGCGTCGCCGCCCGTTCCGCCGTCCAATTGTGATCCTTCATCATGTGGCGTTCAAACCATCCCTGTGACTTGTAGTCCGTTCTTTGGCATTTAGGACATCTCATCATTTTCCCCCCTCATCATTTTCGTCTCTCCTACACGATAGGATCGATATCTCCTATAAAAAGGTTTCCAATTCAGGACTCGTGGGGATATGCCCACAGTGGGCCAAGCGGTATGCAAACGCTCATTCCAAAAATCACGAAGAGAATTATGTCCATAGAGGATAGAACTTGATAAACCCAACCGCCCTTATTGTAGCATCGCTCGGGCCTCTTCTTGGGTAACACGGGGGCAGCCCTTTAAATTGCATCCTCCACAGAGCGAAACCTATTCTTTTCAATGCCGTTTTGGGTATTGACGGGGGCGGTTTGTCATTGTCCTTCATCTCTCGACCCCATCATTTTCAAGAAGTTTCTCCAGATATTCTTTTTCCGTGGGATCTATATGTGTCCCCTTGACTGTTTTGGTTTTAGCCTTATACCTGTAGGTGTAGGTTCCTGTTTTTGCCGTTTTAACGTCCTTCTCAGACTTGGAGCTAATCTGACCGCAACTTTGGCAGACATATTTGCCCTCGGCATTGACGACATGACGCACTGCCATATCACAATTCTCGCAGTAAAGGTACTTGCTGCTCATTAGTCAACCGTCTCCTCAAAATCGAATGCTGTGGCTATCTTCTTCCACAAACTGTGTTTAGCGTCGCTTAGTTCCTTCCATTGCTCCTCTGATAGTTTGCAAAAGAAGATGTCTTCGAGGGCGTCAACTTCTTTATCGGTGATCTCGATGGTTATTGCCTTTCTTTTAATCCAGCCTTTAGCCTCCTTTTCGGACTCTGGGTAAAGCCCCGCCTCGGATCTCTCGGCTATGCCGACAAGTTTTGCTCCGCAACGCGGACAGTAGATCCATGCCAACGGAACCGGCAGGTTACAGTTAGGACACCACATCAACCCGTAGCCTCCAGAATCTCATTAGCCTCGTCAAACCACTTCTCGAAGTCCCAGACTCGGTGGCTGGTTGTGCCTCGGTCTAATACTATATGTGCCTCTGAAACGAACTTTGTAGGGATTTCTTTAAAATGTTTCTTGATGGCTTCGAGTTTACGTTTTCGTGATTCATTCTCAGCTAGAACACGTTCTGTCATTCCTCAGCATCCACCTCTTCATATATCCTGAATAGGCAAGCCGTACCAGCATCGTTGTGATCTATAATGACTAGGTGTCCTCCATGAGATATGTAATTAACTGTGTAGAGGAGTTTTTTAGATTTCCCATTGTCCTGTTGGTATCCCCATTTATCACCTTCTATGGTGAAACAGTTTCCATGATCAGCATACTTGATGCTGTCCCGTTTATTCTCAATTGTTAGGTTTTTAAAGCAACGAGGACATATTGTATATAATGTAGCAGGAGGATCTTCTACTTCATCATCTTTTCTCCCCCACATAGACATATAAAAGGGGACAAAGCCAAGCGTTTGAACGATTTTTCGGTTAATTTCGTCTTGCCTATATTCCTTCATGTTAACAATCATCCTCCCTCAGCCTCCGCATCCTTCTTTATCTTCTGAGCAATCTTTTCGTAGGGATCTTTGAAGTCGTCATATGAGGCGAGGCGTTTCCCCCACTTATCGATTATTTTATCGACCATTGAGGGCGGGCAATCTGTTAAACCCATAAAGATGCCGTCTTTTATGATTGCGCAGGGAGCCCCTTCATATGGCGGAAGCATTATAATGAAAGAACCATCGCGCGGCACTCTGTCGCCGACTTTATATATGTTCATTTCACGGTTGAAACACTTTACCTGAGCCTCTTTGTCTCCATCGACTAAGGTATCATAGAGTCCCACTGTCATTCTCCTCTTTCGTGTAACTTTTATCGCAATGCCCGCACCTGTAATTCAGCCACTTCCCCACCCATCCGCGCAGCATCTGGCGGGTAGTCTTGCCGCATTCAGGGCATTTGGGACTCTCGGTTTTTTCCTCATCCATCGAATCCACTTCCGTTGATGAGATCGTGTGGTCATATAAAAATCTTTCTATATTAAAAAATGGGAAAGATCTACTCGGCCTGTAGCACCATTAACACTTGGTGTGCTGCTTTGGTCGTGTATGTATAACTGATCTCGCCCCCGAGCGTCTTCGTTACCACATATATGGCTTCCATCACCAGATCGAGTGCGTCTTTTAACTGATCAGCAGAAAAATCTTCTGACATCTTTGTTTCAATATGTTATATACATTCCAATATAAAAACGTTACGGTATTTCAGTCGCCCCATCATATCCAACTTCTTTTGTAGCGCATATCCAAATGTAACCAGCCTGCCCTGAGATTGTGTGTTCTATTATCTTAAAATTCAATACTTCAAGCATTCGGCTTAAAGTATTTGTGGGATAAAAATGAACCCCCAAGTGAACCAGATTGACGTTTTCCGTCGAAAGCAGCAACCTTCCGCCCGGCTTCAGATAATGCCAGCACGCGTATAAAACGTTTTCGTCGAAGATGACGTGTTGCAAAACTTCTCCCATGATGATCGCGTCAAACTTTTCCGCCCACTCCTTCTTCCAAGCCGTCCCGTCCGGGCCGTCAACGTTCATCCCAATATATTTTATTTCGGGATGTTTATCGATCTTTGCAATGACGTTTGGGAAATCCGCCGCGTAACATTCATATCCTTCGTCCGCAATTTCGGCCAAAGCCTCTCCGGAGCTGACGCCTATTTCCAAAATTGTGGCGGGCAGCGGGGGCAATCTATCTACAAACCAGAAATATCGGGCAAACTTCTTGCCCACCTTCCCCTCCTTTGCCCCGCCAAACGCTTTTTGTGCCGAATCCCACCAATTAATTTTCATTTTCAAATTAATCACTATCCCTCAAATTATAAAAAGGTTTCGAATTTTTGACTATTCAAATCTCTCAGTGAGATTAGTATCTCCGTATTTTTGATTTCTCGTAGAGAAGCCGCTTATAACGGCTCCGCTTTTCTCGCCGCGGCCCCTTGTTTCTATGCTTGGATGTTTTTTCCATTATTGGTGTTGTGTCCCTGACACGTCCCGCTTTAGTTAAAGCGCCGTGACTTCCCCGGCCCGCTCGTTTCCCCGTTTTAATCTTTTCTGCCTTTTTTCTGCTCATTCCGATTCCTCCGATTTCTGAGTTACTTTTACAAGTGTTTGGCCGTCTTGCACTGAGTAGGAAGGAAACAATGTGAAGGTTAATCCAGAGTCTTGAACCGTTTTCTCCATAGTTTCTTTTGTATAAGCCTGGACAGTGGGGTAAGTCCAATATTCTGCGCAACAATTTTCCTCCGCCATTATAAACGTGAAAAAGAAAACCCCGTCGCTCTCCAACACCTTTTTTACCTCTGAGAGGCATTTTTCAATGTTTGACATTGGGGCGTGGGTAAATATGGAATGGGCAACTATAAAATTGAATTTCGTGCCGAAAACGCCCAGATCAAAATTTGAATTATCATTAAATTTTGGATCCTTTATGTAGAAAATATCTTTCCCAATCTCCTCCTCAAAAGCGTATTTTAAAAGCCACATGTTGGGCTCAATTCCGTGATAACACCCTTTGTTTAACAAGGGAATTAATACCCTTCCCAAATTTAATGCGCCACATCCTATATCCAATATTTTTGAGTTCTCCTTTAGCCCGTGTTTTAATAATATGTCCAGATATGTAATGGATCTTTCTATATAATGTCCACTTCCCGCAAACATTCGGGGGTTTTTTAATTGTTTTTCAAAAGTGTCTTTATTTGAAATCCGCCACGTAACGCCATTCATTTCTTTCAAAAATAAAGGGGTCAGCGTTTCCCTCATCGGAACTACGGGCATGTTGTTCTCACCTTCATGAAGAGCCGGGCTAAGTCGGCTTCTTCTCAGTATTAATTTTTATTGGAAGTGTGTTTCTTGCCTCTCTTGTAATTTTTTCCATTCTGGTGTTCCAATCTAACAGGAGATCGAAAGCCTGAGCATCATCAAACCCCAACTCTTTAAGGGTTTCATAATAATGCCACTTCATTCTGCCCGTTCCCTCGATAAACTCCTTTGCAAGGGGGGACAGGGCATCGATCAGTCCGGGAAGGGCTTTTTCCAAGACCGCTTTAACTACGGGCAGGTACTGCTCATATTCGTCTAACAATTGCTCGACTTGTGCCAGATCTTTAGGATCAATATTCAGGTCGCCGAAATTGAACTCCAATTTAATCGCCTCGCTTTACGTTAAGAGATTACAACTATAAAAGGATTTCGGTTCCAGCTATCACGCAAGGGAATTTATAGACAGCATTTATGGTATGGTTCATTTGAGGAACCATCCTTAGATTCCCTGTAGAATCTAAACTTACATCCACAGCAGCTGTCGCTTTGACACTACTTCCATCATCGAAGTGGATGTCCAAGAAGTCACTTCCCTTAAAAAGTTTAGTAACTTTCTTTCCAGCAAAGGTGTAGGTTAGTACCTCACCGTGTTCTTCACTCATTAGATTTCACCCCCAGTATCCAAATCCTGAACTATGAAAAGTTCACCAAACCCGTCAAGGTCTGGATTGGTTCCTTCTTCTTGAAGTTTCTTGATGAGTTGTTTTTGCTCTCGGTTGCTTTTAAGCATCCCATGCAGTTTTGCCTCTATTACCTTGTTATATTCTTCCACTTCGCAGAGATACTCCAGCGCCCTTGTCAACTGATCAACGCGTCTGATGGCGTTGTGCCCCGCCTTGTTGAGTTCTATATGGCGCATGGCATTAATTATTTGGAGCATACTTCTGTCGATTAGAACGCCTATTTCTTTCATGATCCGCTCGCCGCCTTCCAATTTTTTATTAGTCACCTTGTCGTCCCCTCAGAACTTTCTTAATTATAAAGGCATATAAGGCTTTCGGTTTTCCTCTTCCAGCACTATCTGAATGATGCCGCGTATCTTAAGCACGTCTTTTTCATCTATCAAGCCACATTCTAGGAGTCGCTGCGCGATATCCTCAGCTGTGTAGTACCAACGCCAGTTATGGGGCATCTCTCAACCCCTTCGTTATGGTTGGTCTCCTTGCCCAGAATCGAACTGGGACAAGTGGCTCTACAGACCGCCGTTCTGCCGTTAAACTACAAGGAGTTGGTGGAGACGCACGGTTTCGATCCGTGGCCCTTGCCTCTTCAAGACCCAATGCTCCCATTACACCACATCTCCTTTCATTATTTAACCTCATGAGAATATATATAAATCTTTTGGTGGTTCCCCCGAATTATGATTACCATATTGCTTTTTTGCACCACTTGCAAAACTGACTTTCTATCTTCTGTTTTTCCGTAAGTTCCCACCATCTGGGATCTGGAGGTATAGGATAGGGTAACTCGTGTCCACCTCCATTAGGGTTTTTGGGACATTTTTTACTCATTGTTTCACGACCATTATTTTCCTATTTTTTCTATTCTGAGCTTGATCAGCCAACTGTTTATCTGTTCCCACAGATCCGGGTCAACGTCCTCTGGGATCTTTGATTTGACGTATGCTCTATCCATCCTGTCAAAAAGACCGGGTATCATAGAGTCGAGAGAGCCGTCCTCGATCAGCCCCGATACTTCGTCGTTCTCGAAGCCTTCCCGCTTCGCCCTCACCAGAGCCTTTACCTCCGGGAATTTGAAATATTTGTTCAGGGTCTCTATGTTTGGTTCGATCCGCCCCGTCTGCAACGCGTATGTCCCGGCCATCAGCCCACGAAGAACGTAGAGATATTTTTTATGGGTTTTTCTCCCCTTCATGATGAACTTCTTGTAGTTGAACATAGCCATGCCCTTGTACGAGTTATATAGCCCCCTCTTTGGAAACGCGTTGTTTATCATCTGTTTCATGTCAAGAAAGTCGGCAGTTCGGTAGACCGGCTCTGCGTTTATGTGTTCCAGGACGTTGCAGTTTCCTTCTAACGCCAGGTTAAGCTCCTTGGATAGCTCAAACATAACTATGTCCGGCTTCATTTCGATAACGTCCCGCCTCCCGTGAAGCCCCAGAAAATTCTCCGTCCCTGTCAGGTAAGTTCCCCTGTAATCGACATCGGAATCTTTCGACGGGAACCCGTAAAGGTCTGACCCCGAGATCGTGATGTAGATCACTTCCCCGTTCTGGTCTCTGTCAACTTTGTTTTTTATTGCTGCAATAAATTTGATCTGTTCTTCTAAAGACACTCGTTCAATCATTCCCAATATTCCCTCCATTTGGGGTCGAATATGTTGGGTGCGTACTCTCGAAGTTGCCTCCATATCTCTTCAGCTACGCCGCGAATCTCCCACTGAGCACCTTTGTACAACCTCTCCTCTAGGTAATGAATCCATGCCCGAAATGTAGCCGTGGTCATAACTTGGCTCTGAACGCCTGCGCCTGCTATAAATCGTGCATCTTCAGGAGAGATGCCTCGTTCACGTAGTTCGGAGTATGTCTCCCTTATATTCTTCCATACGGCGAGGTAGGAATCTAATGATTCCGGGTCGGCAGCTATCGTTGGCGGGATAACGGTCTGGAGCTTGTCTAGCTCAACTGCCCTCATTGAAATCTGTGCGTGGCTTATTCCAATACGATGCCTGACATGTTGGTGTGTGAAGGATCGGGAAATGTTCTCGATCATAAAGCTGGCACTGGCGTGTTCGAGAATTCCAAAATGTCCGCCCCTGTAGACGATCCCCAAACGCTGGTTGAATGACAGATCGTCAAATGGCAAATTATCGAAGAGATTACGACAACTTAACATAGCAGTTTCACAAATTCTCTCAGCATCAGGAGTTATCCAAAGTAATGTTATTTTGGAGCCGGTGGGCGGATTCGAACCGCCGACCATCAACTTTCTCGTCGGAGGAAATATTTTTTTTGACCAAGGGTCAGGGAGACCATTCCTCCGAATACAAGGTTGGTGCCCCGCCACTGGGCTACACCGGCTTTCTTCTATTTTTATTTCTCTCACATCTTCACCCCTCATAAATGATCATGCCCACACGAAGTTTCCTAATTATAGTGTTATTATTAGACAGCTTCTTATGAACATTTGCTGAATTTTGGGCATCGGCTTGACTTCCTATCCCCACTATGCGGTTCGTTACGGTGTCTATTGCAACCCATGTTTCCATTACACTCGCCTTCTGGGGTTTTGGTCTATTCATCCTTAGCATCCTCCGATTTATGGATGGGGTAGGGAGGATTTGAACCTCCAATCCTTCGGTCTGGAGCCGAACGCAGTTCCATTGTGCTACTACCCCTCATCCTTAGCCTCTCCCTTTAACTGGACATCCATTCTATCAAGAAGGGCTTTTGATTGCCCTAAGTCCTGTTGAAGATCATTGATAAAATCAATGTAGTCATAGATAGTAATTTCTGAGAACGTGATTCTCAGTGAATCTTTCTGGCCTATTGTTAGGGAACCAGTTTCACCCTTTATATCGGGTTCCCATAGCCCCCAGACTTTAGATAATAGTTTTTTGTCACCCACCTAAGATCTCTCCTTTAAACGGTCACAAATTGGCTTAATGTCTCTAAAATTCGCTATTGCCATTTCACACCTTATTCTGACATTCAAAGATTCGTAGCATTCCTCATCAGGGAAATAGTGGCATGGTCTAATCG